>Ga0310345_10000593_pt1 | contig 49583 bp, 52 predicted proteins | sample HC15DNA20500_MG_FD_204667 | JGI IMG/M metagenome (GOLD analysis project Ga0310345, IMG submission 204667) | Marine microbial communities from station ALOHA, North Pacific Subtropical Gyre - HC15-DNA-20-500_MG | ecosystem: Environmental > Aquatic > Marine > Oceanic | place: Pacific Ocean: North...
ACGCCGCTCGACCGCATCCCAGAGCCCGAGGTTGTCGAGCACGCGTCGGGGTCCCGGTGCGATCGCGGACAGGCGCAGGTCGTAGTCGTCGTTCGTGTCGAAACGCTTCGGGCGTTTCGCCTCGACGAGGGCGACCGAGAAATCCGCACGGCTCAGCGCCACGGCCAGCACGGCGCCCACCATGCCGCCGCCCACAATGGCGACATCGTAACGGGGTGTGCGTGTGCTCATGTCGACCCCTCGCGGGCGTTCGATGATGGGCCGGCCGGCGCCACGGCAAGCCCCATGCTGCGCCGGGCCATGTCGTCACGCACCGCCGGCAACAGCGACAGGCCGAACAGGCCCGCGCCGCGTGCGTGATCGAGCCCGGGAATGCGGTTGGAAAACAAACGCACGATGGCGTCGGTGAAGTTGGCGACGCGATGCTGATCCGGCCGGCGCGCCTCGGCCCAGCCGTTGAGCAGATCGGCGCTGCCCGGGTCGAATTCGGAATCGGTCGCCAGGCGCTCGCGCAGCATGGCCGCGAGCACCAGCGCATCGCGAATCGCCAGATTGAACCCCTGCGCCGCGGCCGGATGCAGCGCGTGCCCGGCGTTGCCGATCAGCACCGCGCGCTCGACTGCGGCACGGTCACACAGCACGCGCGCCAGTGGATAGCTGCCGCGCGGGCCCGCCAGCGCGAGCGCGCCGAGCCGCTCGCCGAAGACTGACTGCATTTCGGCGATGAAATCGTCGTCGCTGGCGGCACACAGTTGCTCGGCGCGTTCGCTGGGCAGCGTCCAGACCGCGGCACAGCTTGCGCGCGTGCGCGGCAGCAGCGCGATCGGCCCATCCGGGGTGAAGCGTTCATAGGCGCAACCGCCGTGGGCGCGTTCCGGCTCGACGATGGTGATGATCGCGCGCTGGTGGTAATCATCCGTGCGCGCCCCGATGCCGAGCGCGCCGCGCACCGACGAGCGCGCGCCGTCGGCGCCGACCAGCAGACGGGTACGCAATGTCTCGCTCGACCCGGCCTCGCGCGTGCAGCGGATCTCGATGCGGCCGTTCGCCTCGTCGCGCACGAGCGACTCGAAGCGCGCCGGTGCGACGACGTCGACCTGCGGCATTGCGGCAAGCCGCGCACGCAACGCCTCGATCATGGTGAGATTGGGCAGTACGTAACCGAGCGCGGGCAGGTCGTAGTCGGCCGCGTTCACGCGCACGGTGCCGAACCGGCCCTGCTGGGATACGTGCAGGCGCTTTATCGGCGCGGCGTCGCGCGCCATGTCGCCCCACAGCCCGAGCTGCTCGAACAGCGCGCGTGTGCCCCAGGCCAGCGCGGTTGTGCGCGCCTGCATGTTGGCATCGGCCGGCGTATCGAACGGCACCGCCTCGACCAGCGCAATCGACAGCCCGGTGTCGGCCAGCGCACAGGCCAGGCTCGCGCCGGCCAGCCCGCCGCCGACCACGGCGATGTCGTAGTCGCGACTCACGCGCCGCCTCCGGACTGACCCTGTGCCATCAGCGCCTCTATTTCGTCGGCATCCTTGGGTACGTCCGAGGTCAGCACGTCGCAGCCGTCGTCGGTGATGACGATGTCGTCCTCGACACGGATGCCGGTATTCCAGAAGCGCCGCGGCGCGGTTTCGCTGCCGGCCTGCACATACAGACCGGGCTCCACGGTCAGCGCCATACCCGGCTCGAGCAGCCGCCATTCGTCGCCGCTCTTGTAATCGCCAACGTCGTGCACGTCCATACCGATCCAGTGGCTGGTGCCGTGCATGAAGAAGCTGCGATATCGCTCGGTCTCGATAACGTCCTCGACATCGCCCTCCAGCAGCCCGAGCCGCACCAAGCCCTCGACAAGCACGTGCAGCGCCGCGTGGTGCACCGCATTGACCGGCTCGCCGGGCCGCGCGGCATCGATGGCGGCACGGTTGGCGCCCAGCACAACGTCGTAGAGTTCGCGCTGCGCGGCGGTGAACCGGCCGTTGACCGGGAAAGTCCGGGTGATGTCGCCGGCGTAGCCGCGGTACTCGGCGCCGGCATCGATGAGCACCAGATCGCCGTCCTTCATCGGCGCGGCGTTCTCGATGTAATGGAGCACGCACGCGTTCTCGCCCGCGCCGACAATGCTGGGATAGGCCCAGCTCATGCCGTCCATCTCGAATTCGTAGTGCAGAACCGCCGCGAGCTGGTACTCGTGCATGCCCGGCCGCACTGCACGCATCGCGGCGGCATGGGCGCGCGCCGAGGTCGCCGCGGCTTCGCGCATGAGACCCACTTCGGCCGCGGACTTGCGCAGACGCATCTCGTGAAGGATGCGATCGAGCGACACGATTTCATTGGGCGGCGTGGCCCGGCGGCCCTGGCTGCGCAGCTTTTCCATGCGGCGCAGCACATCGTGCTCGAATTCCTTGTGTGTGCCCAGGGTGATGTAGAGCCGCTGCCGGCCGTCGAGCAGCTTGGCGAGCCAGTCGTCGAAGTCGTCGATATCGTAGGCACTGTCGGCCCCGTACCAGGCCATCGCGCCTTCGGGGCCGGCACGGCGACCGACCCAGATCTCCTGTTCCACATCGCGCTCGCGACAGAACAGCAGATAATCGCCAGCCTCGAAGCCCGGCGCGATCACGGCAATCGCCTCGGGCTCGGTGAAACCGGTCAGATAGCGAAAGTCGCTGTTCGGCCGGTAGGGATAGTCGACATCGTTGTTGCGGTTGCGCTCCGGCGTGGCCGCGATCAGCGCGACCCCATTCTCGCCGACCACCTGGGCGAGACGCCGCCGCCGGGCGGCGTGATCGGTCTGGCGATCCTGATGACGCAGATGCGACTGATCCCTCATTCAATCCTTCCTAAGACAAGGGCACTCGCCGAAAGAGCCCGGGTGCAAATGGCGAATACGCGCAGAACGACGCCGACCGCCAGGCTAGTGCAACGACTCGCGGCTCGTCGGGCCTTCGCGCTTGGGCTGGAGTTCGAGAAAGATCATCTGAACGCCCACGCGGACATATTCGACCAGCTCGGCGTAGTCCGCCTCGGCGGTTTCGGACTGCGCCTCGTCGTCGCTCAGGCCGACCCGGGACAGCTCGGTAAGGTCGCTGACCACCTCGCGAATCTCCGGCGAGAGACGATCGAGCTCGAACTGACCGCTGTTGCTCAGGCCATACAGAAAGCCGTCGCACCATCGCCCGAGCGCGCGTACGCGCTGCGCCAGCTCGACTTCGTCATCCGGCAGCAGCGGCTTGAAGCCCAGATCCGGATCGAACAACCCTTCCAGCGTCATCTCGCGCAGCGCATCGAGCGCGCTGTCGAGCGTGTCGGACTGCACGTCCTCGACCGCACGCGCGCCGCTGATTTCGTTGTCGATACACAGCATGCCGGTGAGGATGCCGTGCACCTCGCCCGGCGTTTGTACGGATTTTGCCTGTGTCAGCCCGACCTGAAGGGCTTCGAAGATGTTGTCCTGACTCATCGCGCTTCTCTATTGCAATGCCGCATGGTAGCAAAGCACGCACTCAAGACACGCCCGTCGGCGCGCCGAGCAGACACAGATACGCGAGGTTGTAGAAGGCGTGCACGCTCACCGGCACGAACAGGCGACGATGGCGCTCCCACAAGGCGCCGAACACGAGCGCCGGCACGAACGTGGCCAGCGCCCAGCCGGGCGGATGCTGCAACAGGTGTGCAAGCGCGAAACAGGCGGCCGTGAGCAGATTGGCACGGCTCAGCGCGCCGACGCGTCCGGGCAGGCGCGTCGCCAGCGCGTCGTGCACGCCTAGCCGGAACACGATTTCCTCGAGCAGCGGCAGTACGCCCACAGCCATCACGAGCACCGGCGTACCCGGCCACCGCAGGGTCAACGAAAGCGACGTGCAAGCCGCCAGCAGCGCGACCGCCGGCAAGGCCGCGGCCAGCGCCAGGCCATAGCCGCGGTCGCGCCACGGCGGCGCTACCGGCACGGCCTCAGGCCGTACGGCGCCTGCGCAGCGCCGCGCCCGCGGCCCCGACGAGCAGGAGCATCCAGAGCGGGTCGAACCGGGCATTGTCGGCCAGGGTGCAACCGCCGCCTCCGCCATCGTCGTCGTTGCGCGACGCGCTCTCGCCGCCGGCAGCGGTCATCTCCATGGGTTCTTCGACGGTGACATCGTCTTCGGTCGCGCCGCCGAGAATCGCGTCGCTGCTGTCGTCCGGGCATCGGGCATTGTTGGCCAGCATCCATCCCATGTCCTGCAACACGCAGGCCGACAGACCGATACCGCGGGTCACGGTATCGCCGCCCGTGGCAAACGGCTCCATGATCTGGTCGGGCGACAGCGACGGGTCCCAGTGGGCGATCGAACTCGCGCGGCTGAGCGTGCGCGGCGTGTACAGACGCACGCGCCCCTGGTTGGTGCCGGCAGTCAAGGCCGGTGCGCCGTTGGCGGTCGTGCTCGAACCGCCGAAGACCACGTGGGGCGCGTTGGTGAGCGAGTCGCGCCGTTGCGCGTCGCTGAGGTCGGGCCAGAACGGCTGCCCGCTGACTTCAAGATCCTGGATACGACTGCTGTAGATATCGGGATAGCGCGCGCCGTTGGACGCACGCGGGAACTGGCCCGGCTGGGTGTCGTCATCACTGGCCACGGCCACGAGCGACACAAAGCCGAGACCGTGGGTGAGTTCGTGGCCGACCGTGCTCACGAAGCTCGGCTGATCGTCGGGCGTGGCCCCGTCGATGCCGTAGTACCAGCCCTGTCCGCCCAGGCAATTGGCGTTGCTGTCGAGGCCCGGATTGAAGCGTGCCGCCACGTCGTTGACGGTGTTGGCAACCCGACGGCCGCGCAACGCGTTGGCCAGCGCCAGCGGGTAGAAGGTGTTCGCTGCACGGCCTCGCTGCGACGCGAAATTGGCCACGAAGGTCGCCGGTGATGCGCTGGCCAGGGTCGCCGCGGTACGTCCGCAGGCGAGACTGTCGTCGAACGTCGCCTCGATACGGATCGGCACGCTGCTCTGGACCCGGCTGCCGAGAATCGATGCCGCATAGCGGAACGCGATGCGGCGCTGCTCGCCCAGGGTCTCGCCGTCGTTGCCGCCTACCGGGGTCGCCGGCGTCGGGTCGTTGAAACCGTTGTCGGCATCGTCGCCGACCACCAGAACGATTTCCGCCGCGCTCGCGCTGGCGCTCATGAACGCCATTGCGGTAACCGCCGGCACGGCCCAGCCGGGGCCGCGCCCCAGGCGCTGGCCAATCAATGTCTGGAGCGCGCGCATAGCGCCTCCCGTTCGCTTTCGCTGGGCGCGCTGTCGGCATGCCCCATGCGCAGGGTGCCGTCATCGCAACGCACGGCCTGCATGGCAGGGGCGGCGTCGGGCGCCGGCGTGAGCATTTCGTCGCCCTCGTCGTTGGTCCAGGCCTTCGGCTGGCCGGGACGCGTACGCTGGCTCGCACCGTCGGCGTCATCGCCGGGCTCGGCCTGCCCGGGCGGGGGCGCGTCGAGTATTTCGCCGGTCTCGGGGTCGATATGAATCTGCTGCTGCGCCGACTGCGCCTGCGCATCGGCGGCCTGTATCGCGCCGATCGACAGCACGCCTGCAAGGCCCAGCGAAACGACCGCCAGCGCTGCCGCCAAGGCTGATCGTGTTTTCATGTCTGTATTCCCGTTTTCGGATCTGTGCACGTGCGCGACGCCTTCTTCGTGCGCGTCTGTACGCAGGTATACCATGATCGCCTTGCAAAAAAGATGCGCGCGCAACAGGGGAAACGCGATCATGGCAGCACTGGATTGGCAGGACACGCTGGCCACGTTGATCGGTCATCGCACGATCAGCAGCGGTAACGCCGCGCTGGATTGCGGCAACCGCGACGCCGTGGATGACCTGGCGGCCCGCCTCGAAGCGGTCGGTTTCGAGTGCAGCATTACCCCCATGCCGGGACGCGACGACAAGGTGAATCTCGTTGCCCGGCTTGGCCCGGCCGAACGCGCCGCGGGCCATGGCCTCGTGTTCGCCGGCCATATCGATACCGTGCCCTACGACGACACGGGCTGGGACAGCGACCCGTTCGTGCTGACCGAGCGCGACGACAAGCTGTTCGGGCTGGGCACCTGCGACATGAAAGGCTTCATCGCCATCGCTGCCGGCGTGGCCAGCGAATACGCGGCCCGCGATCTCGCAGCACCCATCAGCCTGCTCGTATCTGCCGACGAGGAATGCGGCATGGACGGCGCACGCGCCCTGCTCGACGCGCATCGCGAACACGGCCATCGCCCGGGACGGTACTGCGTGATCGGCGAGCCGACCAATCTGGTGCCGATTCGCCAGCACAAGGGCATCTTCATGGAAACGATCGAAGTCCACGGGGCTTCGGGGCATTCCAGCAATCCGGCGCTGGGCGCCAATGCGATCGAAGGCATGTATCGCGCCTTGAGCGCAATTCGCGAACTGCGCGACGAGCTGGCCGAACGCCAGCGCATCGCCGGATTTCCCGTGCCGCACGCCACGCTCAACCTCGGCGCCATCAGCGGCGGCGACAACGCCAACCGCATCCCCGCGCGCTGTCGCCTGGATATCGACCTGCGTTTTCTGCCCGGCATGACCATCGACACGCTGCGCGCCGAGCTGCGCGAACGCGTCGACGCCGCACTGGCGGGCAGCGACTGCCGCATTCGTTTTCGGGAGCTGTTCGCCGGCACGCCGGCGTTCGAAACCGCGGGCGATTCGCCGATCGTGACCGCCTGCGAAGCGCTGACCGGCCGCGACGCGACGGCCGTGGATTTCGGCACCGAGGGCGCGTTCTACAACGCCATGGGCATGGACAGCGTGATCCTGGGCCCCGGCGACATCGCCCAGGCGCACCAGCCCAACGAGTATCTCGCGCTCGATCGCGTTGCGCCGATGCAGCGCATCCTGCACGGGCTCGTCGCGCGCTTCTGCCTCGCCGAATAAGGGCCGCGCCCGCATAATATGACGATGAACACGCGCACCGCCCCGCTACAGGCCGCCGAAACGCCGGACAACGGCGCCGACACGCCCGCGCAGAACGCCGCGTTGGTCGCGTCGCTGCGCGCTAGCGCGCCCTACGTGCATGCACACCGCGGGCGCACCTTCGTGATTCATATCCCCGGCGAAGCCGCGGCCTCGCCGGCGTTCGCCGATCTGGTCTACGACATCGCCCTGCTGGCGAGCCTCGGCGTGAAGCTCGTTATCGTGTTCGGCGCACGGCCGCAGATCGATGCGGCCCTTGCCGACGCCGGCGTGGCCACGCAGTTCGTCGACGGCGTGCGCGTGACCGACAGCGCCGCCCTGGCCTGCGTGAAGCGCGCCGTCGGCAGCCTGCAGATGGACATCGAGGCCTTGCTGTCGACGAGCCTCGCGAGCACGCCGATGGGCGGCGCCCGAATCGCCACGGCGAGCGGCAATCTCGTCACCGCGCGGCCCGTCGGCATTGCCGGCGGCGTCGATCACGGCCACACCGGCGAAGTGCGGCGCATCGACGTGGCCAGCATCAACGCGCATCTGGAACGCGGCGCGATCGTGCTGCTGTCGTGTATCGGCTATTCGCCGTCCGGCGAGATCTTCAACCTCTACGCCGAAGAAGTGGCGACAGCGACAGCCACCGCACTCTCCGCCGACAAGTTCGTGGTCCTGCATCCTGGCGCGGCGCTGCACGAGCGGTTTGCGGACACGCCGGCCGAACTCGATCCGCAGGCCGCACGCCAGCTGCTCGCCGCGTCCGATGCCGCACTGGAGCCGGCCGACCGGGCACGCCTGGAAGCGGCGATCGGCGCATGCCGCGCCGGGGTGGCGCGCGCGCATCTGGTGAGTTTCGACAGTGACGGCGCGCTGCTGCGTGAGCTCTACTCGCGCGACGGCGCCGGCACCATGATCGCGGCCGACACCTACGACATCACCCGCACCGCTACGCCCGAGGATCTCGGCGGCGTGCTGGCACTGATCGAGCCACTGGCCGCGGCCGGCATTCTGGTCGGACGTTCCCGCGAGCAGATCGAGCTGGATATCGGCCATTATCTGGTCATGGAGCGCGACGGCCTGATTACCGCCTGCTGCGCGCTCATGCCCTACGCCGACGAGGCCGTGGGCGAACTCGCCTGCGTGGCCGTGCACCCCGACTATCGCGGTCAGGACCGCGCCGCCCAGCTGCTCGTTGAAGTCGAGCGCCGCGCCCGGCGTGCGGGGCTGACGCGCATTTTCGTGCTCACCACCAAGACACCGCACTGGTTCGTCGAACACGGGTTCGTGGCAGCGGATCTCGACGCGCTGCCGCTGGCCAAGCGCGCGCTCTACAACTACCAGCGCAATTCCGCAGTGCTGATCAAGCGTCTGGCGTGAGTCGGTAGGCGTGCGCAAGAGCGGCCACATTCCGCGCGTCTATCTCGACGCGGCCCTTGGCGTGGGCGACATCATCACGCTCGATGACGCGAAACGGCATCATCTAGTCACGGTGCTCAGGCTCGGCGCCGAGGCGCCGGTCACGCTGTTCAACGGCGACGGCCACGAGTACGCCGCGCATGTCGACCATGCCGATCGCAAGCGCATGACGCTGGCCGTTACCGCGCAACACAGCCCGGAGCGCGAATCGCCGCTGTTGATCACGCTCTACCAAGCCATCGCCCGTGGCGACCGCATGGACTTCGCTCTGGCCAAGGCCGTCGAACTGGGCGTGACCCGCATCCAGCCGGTGTTCACCGAACGCGGTAAGGTCAAGCTCGAAGGCAGCCGGCTGGAAAAGAAACAGGCCCACTGGCAGGCGGTGGCCGAATCCGCCGCCGAGCAGAGCGGCCGGCTCGTACGCCCGGCGGTCGCGCCCGCCCTGCCCCTTGCCGAAACCTTGTCCGAGGGGGCCGAAGGCAACTGCCTGCAGCTGATGCTTGCGCCGACGGCGACCGGCGGCCTTGCCTCGATCACGCGAAAGAAGCGTATCGCGCTGCTCGTCGGCCCCGAATCCGGCCTGTCCGACACGGAAATCGCGGAGGCAACCCGAACCGGCTGGCAGCCGATCACCCTCGGCCCGCGCGTTTTGCGTACCGAATCCGCCGGCATGGCGGCCCTCGCCGCGCTGCAAACCTGCTGGGGTGACCTCGCCGGCTGAGCCGTGCTTTGCTCAGAGCCGCCGCACGCAACCACAAGGGGTGAAAACGGCTGGTCTTAGAACGGCGAGTCGTGTCGAGAACCGATGCCAAGCCTCTCGAGGCATCAACGGTGAATACCGCACGTGAGGTCTGCGACGACCCAGAAATTACCGCATTCAGCTTGGTGCGGTCAGCGTCCGCTATCGGCCAAAAGCGGACGTGCGCTTCGATTGCCTAAGGACGGCTGGGGACGCTTTGGCCGGTCGCTAAAAAGGTCGCGTTACCCTCCAAGATTTGAACCATAATGGCTATGGGCTAACTGAACAACCAATAATAGTTACGGCCCGGCTCTATGGCTCCGCAACTATAGTCGGTTCCAGTTATACGCGAGTAATACGCAGTGAGAATGCGCGTTTTGATCGATAGACTGAAAATTTGGGCGAGCTCTACATCTTGGTTTTGGAAGCTCCGAGCATGGTTAGGGAAAATTAGTTTCGTCTTCGAGCGCAGCGCCTACAAGAGTAGTACCAGAACTGCTAAAGCGAAGAATAACGCACGAATTGCCGGCTCTTTCGCATGGATCGGAGTAAAAAGCCTGTTCTGGGTCGTTCTAGGTTTGACAGCCCTGATTTACATTGAGGGTTATGTCAGGAGCAATCTATCATGGCTTTCTCCACTTAGCACCAACGCGAAGGCGTTCAATACTGAACAGCTCAGGCTGTATGCTCAGCTACTTACCACAATATTTTCAATCTACTTCGCTACAATCGGCATTATACTGAGCGCCGGTTACACGAGCCTTCGCCAAGATATTATCCAACTGCTCACCAACGAGCAGGTGGGCAGTGTTTATGCTCGGATTTTGGTGCTCGCCACAATCTTCTGTTTAACAGCAACCGCCTTGCCTTCGTTTGGAGTTGAAGCCGGCCTGTTTGCATACGCCGCGGGTACGATATTAACACTCCTAAGCGCTTTGGCCTTATTCCCGCTAGGCCAAAGGCTGTTCAATTTTTTCGATCTTAATCTACTGATTAGTAGCGAAATACTCCCCAGCATAGCCCGCCACATTGAAAGTGCCGGCAACCCTCGAAATTCGATCTCGTTAGCCAACTACCACTCCCAATCCGCGCGGCGTGCGCTCGGGCAACTTTCCTATATTGACGATCAAGTGAAAGCGGATCAGAGCAGGTTAAAAGATAGCTTGCCCTTACTGAGCGATAATTTTGCCGCTTTACTGCTCTACTACCTTCAGCAGAAACACACAATCGACCAAGGCAGTTATTGGTTCCCGAGGCGAAGCACGCATCGGCGGTGGTTTTTTGCAGGGGACACCATCACGTCTATGGCGCTGCGAACCAGTAACCAGTATCTCTTGGCCGAGGAACAACCGGATCACCAATGGCTAGAGAGAGATAATAGATAAATTAGCAGGCCACCTCGAACTCGCATTTCAACTCGACCACCTTAATCTCGCGCTGAAACTTATCGGGCGCTTTTCGAACCGAATCCCGACATATGCTGAACAGTTTCAGTTTGATATGGGAATGCAAGAACTCGAGAGGTTCAGGAAGATCATTGAACACGCCTTATCTTTAAGCTCAGCAGCCGCACCGGATGATGAGATAGAGAGGCTGAAAGTCGCCATCGCAGACACGTGGGCTGCCATGGGGAGTACTCTTTGCTTAGAGACGCTGCGGCGAATGATGACGTTTGAGAACGAGCTAACAAAGTTTTTCAACGCCGATGATTGGAGCGCGAAGTCGCTGCTACAGCTACCAGCCTTTTTGCAGAAAGAACTCGCCTTCATCGTGGACCGCATCGAGTTTGAGCGCGAGATCGAGGGGAAACGTCTATCGAAGCCAAAGTATGTCCAACAGTTAGCGGTACAAAGGCTTCTCCAGCATTATTCGGCCGTCCTGCCTGCCATATGCGATTTTTACCAAAATGCGATTCCAAATTTTGTAGCCGCGTTGACACACTTGAAAATGTCCGAAGCGGCGACTCAGGTTACCTTGGCGAGCTTGCACAGTTATTGGAAGCTACCGCAATGGTTTGACGAACTATCTCGGCTGTTAGGCCGATATGACGAATATAGGCATTACTCCGAAGCGCCTTACAAACTGCCGGTTATTGATACTTCCGAGATGTCAACCAAGATTTTATCCGCGCGTGATTTAGCAATCACGCGGCTTGGTAGCGTATCTATGGTCGAACATATTTTCGAGCCCAAAGACGACAGTGATCTCCCAGACCATTTTGGGCAGATCTATTTCGAACTAGCCGAGGAGTGTATTAACGCACTCGAACAGGACAATAAAGAAAAACTCGAAAAGATTTTCCCAATGTTTTTATCTCTAGCGCTACTTGCGGCTGATTCGAAATTCCCGAATCCAGAGTTCGAAGTGGACGATGAATTCCGGCTCCACCTCATTTCAACGGTAATTAACGACTTAGCGTCTGTTCTGGGATTTGCGATTCTCTACGCGGCCTACTTTGGAAATAACGATTTGGCTGAGGGCGCGCTTTCGAGATTCGATGCTTACGTTGAGCGTGCACCAGACAAGCAACAGTATCTTAAACGGATGGTGCTCATTTCAAACCGGCACAGTTTTAGTTACAGCGCGTCACCCCGCGGGATGATCCGATTTAATTGGAAGACCTCATTTGAGCAGCGCGCAAGACGCGATGGTTTTGGGGACCAATTAGGGCTCACACGCGGGCAGTCCCATCCAAATAGGATCGTGAGAGAGTTCCTAAAGTCCCACTCGGACGCGTCTCATCTATTTTTTGCAAAACAGGTGCTGCCGCAACTCGATCCACAAGACTTCGAAATCGATCATCACATCACCGCTCTAGCTCGCCAATTACGTGAAGGCGAATAACGCAGCATGAAGATTTTTAGGGCCGACCCTGCACGCCATCAACAACTTTACGAGGAGCGCCTTGGGTTAGTTGAGAGCTTCTTCATCAAGCGCGGACGAGCCGAGCCGGACTTCAATCGGCGTATGTTCGACGAAGATTTTTCGACGCTGTTCTACTCGATGAACCGCCGACGCGGTAATTTATTTGAAACCGTTTCGAATGACGACCAACTCGTCAAAAAGCTACTTGGCACTGCTCAGCCGAGACACGCGCCGCATTCGATCGATAAAGCCATATGTAAATTAGTTGATGAAATAGCTCAGTCGCTCATTTGGTATGGACGAGCTTACTATTTCATTCACGATGATACGGAGCAGGAGGAGGTCCATATAGTCTCGTTTAGTTCTCACGGCGTCATGCGTCTCTTGGGTACGCATATTCAGTGGGTGCCCAAACGAACGGAAAGGCACTGGGAAAGTGAGGACAAAGAACTTCCTAGAGAGATTCGTATCTTGAAAACGCCTAAGATAGTTCGATTCGATATGCCTAAATCACTCAAGCGCATGCTATCGACACAGAACAAAACCTTGGCATGCCTTGACAAACGCCAATTTGAGGCGACCAATTTTCGTTCCGCCGCTACCCATGACAACCCGAATCCGATCAATCATTTCGACTTCTCCATGTGGAACGATATGCAAGAGCGCGCGCTGTATCGTGCGGCGCGGAGTACCGGCTGGAACGGTCGGAAATCCGGCTCATTAAAACGCTCAGACTTCTTCGACTGTCACCGACTGATCCGCTTCCGGCGAAATCAATTCTTTTTACGAGACAACATTTTGAACCAGCTCAGCAATGAGCTTTCGAGGATTGGCAAAGCCTACAATGCCGCGTTCTCAATTGAAATATTGGGGACAGATGAACTACCCAGCATCGCGCACCTGAACGAGCTGGAGGTAAAGTTGGCGCGTGAAGAGGTAGGTTTTAACGAAATCTTTGACTACTGCTACCGACGTTGAATGCCGCTGCCGCACTGTTTCGCCCGTGTGGCGAATGACCGCTTTGGGTCGAAAGCCGACCACGGATCCAGCGAGCGTCTCTCCGAGCCTCGGCCGCATAGCTGAACGGCATTCATCGCTCTGCGATGCTGACAGTTCCGATAAATCCGCGAAGCTCGATGCGTATCGAGCCGTGCTGCTGAGCATTCGGGGATATCAACTGCTCTCGATACGGCCCGCCCGCGCACGGACGAAACACCACGACGCGCCACTGGCCTGCGCTACCATGCGCGTTTGTTCGTCATTGCAGCGGCGCGCTGGAGCGCCGCCAGATTCAGGAGCCCGGCATGGCCACCCGCCTCGGCGTCGTGATGGATCCCATCGCGGATATCACCCCTTATAAGGACACCACGCTCGCGCTGCTACTCGAAGCCATGCGCCGCGACTACGAAATCGTCTATTTCGAGATGTCCGACCTGTTCGTGCGCGACGGCGTGGGCTATGGCACCGGCCGGCGTCTCGAGGTGTTCGACGACAACGACGACTGGTATCGCTTTATCGGCGAATCGGAAATTTTGCCGCTGGCGGATCTGGACACGATCCTCATGCGAAAGGACCCGCCTTTCGATACCGAATACATCTACGCGACCTATATCCTCGAACTCGCCGAGAACGAGGGCACGCTGGTGGTCAATCGCTGCGATGCGCTGCGCGACGTGAACGAGAAGATGTCGATCAACCGCTTCGCGCACCTCACCGCGCCGACGCTGGTCGCCCGCCGCAGCGACGATTTCAAGCGTTTCATCAAGGAGCACGGCGACGCGGTGATCAAGCCGCTCGACGGCATGGGCGGCTCGCGCATCTTTCGGGTGAAGACAGGCGACGACAACATCAGCGTGGTGCTGGAAGTGCTCACCGAACACGGCACGCGCTATGCCATGGCCCAGGCCTACCTACCGGACATCAAGGACGGCGACAAGCGCATCCTGGTGGTGGACGGCAAGCCGATCGACTACGCGCTTGCCCGCGTGCCGGCCGAGGGCGAACTGCGCGGCAACCTCGCCGCCGGCGGGCGCGGCGTCGGCCGGCCGCTGACCGAAGCGGACCACGCCATCGCCGAGGAGATCGGCCCCTATGTGCGCGACAAGGGCCTGCTGTTCGTGGGCCTGGACGTGATCGGCGACAAGCTCACCGAAATCAACGTCACCAGCCCCACCTGCGTACGCGAACTGGACAAGCAGTTCGGCATCAACATCGCGGCCAAGCTGTTCGACGCCATCGAGCTGCGCCTGGCCTAGCGCTCTGTCATGTCCAGCGCCCGGGCCCGCTTCTGTTTCTGTCTCGCGATCGCGTTGATCGCCCACGCCCTGTTGCTCGGCTGGTCGACCGACACGCCTGAGCCACGCGGGGGCGAGCTGCTTGCGGCCACGCGCGCGGTGGGCAGCGCCGCAGCGCCCGACGACACCGACATCAGGGCGGCGCAGAACCAGCGCGGCGAGGATTCATCGTCGCAAAATGCGGTGGCGGCCCGGCAACGTGAAGCCACGCAGGCGCCGGTCGAAGCGGCGCGCGCCGGGCAGAAGACGATCACCCGATTCGTGATGGTTTCCGAGCGCGCCGCCGAACAGACTGCCGTGGAACAACCCACGCCCCAGGCGCCTGTCGATACACCCCGCCCCGCCCAGGACGCCCGCGTGCTGGCCGCGGCACGCGACGCCCGCGCCGATTATCTGGCGGCCTGGCAGCGGCGTATCGAGGCACGCGGCAGCCGCAGCTATTCGCGCGAACAGCTGCAGGCGAATCAACCACGGCGGCTGACCATGGCCGTGCGCGTGAGCGCCGACGGCCGACTGCGCGAAGTGCGCGTTCTGCGTTCTTCGGGCAACAAGGCGCTGGACGCAGCCGCGCTCGCCATCGTCCGCGGCGCGGCGCCCTACGCGCCGTTCGACCCGGCACTCAGCGAGGTGACCAACGAGCTGAGCTTCGCCTACGACTGGCTGTTCGAGCCGGGCGGCAACAGCGCGCTCAACCCGGCCGGCTAGCCTCGCCCGGCGACCGTTCGGGCGGCGGCATTTGCCGCGCCGCAACGCGGCGGCGGATAATACGCGCATGAGCGACGGACTTTTTCGTAACCAGTTCCTGCTCGCGATGCCTGGTCGCGTCGGCGGCGATTTTGCCGACAGCGTGACCTTCATCGCCGAGCACAATGCCGACGGCGCCATGGGCCTGGTGATCAACAAGCCCAGCGACCTGTCGGTGCGCGACATGCTCGCGCATATGGATATCGAGGCCCATGTCTCGGCCGAGCAACCCGTCTTCTGGGGTGGCCCGGTACAAACCGAGCGCGGTTTCGTGCTTCATCGCGATGAAGGCAAATGGGAGTCGACGCTGAAGGTCGGCGGCGGCCTCGCCCTGACCACCTCCCGCGATATTCTGGAGGCGATCGGCAACGGCTTCGGTCCCAGCGATTATCTGATCACGCTCGGCTATGCCGGCTGGGGCGACGGCCAGCTCGAGGGCGAAATGCTCGCCAACAGCTGGCTGAACACACCCGCGAGCGATCAGATCATCTTCGATACCCCGGTCGAGACCCGCTGGGCTGCCGCGGCACGCCTGCTCGGTGTCGAAGCGCACCAGCTGTCCGGGCTGATCGGCCATGCCTGACATCGCCCTGACACCGCGAGGAACATCGCATGGCCGGTAGTCCCGACGTGATGCTGGGTTTCGACTTCGGCACCAAACGCATCGGCATTGCCGTGGGCAACGCGATCACCGGCAACGCCCAGGCATTGACCACACTCCACCACAGCAACGCCGACGGCGCGCCCGACTGGCAGGGCCTGACCCGGATCGTGGCCGAATGGCGCCCCGGCGCTCTAGTGGTCGGGTTGCCGCTGGCGCGCGACGGCAGCAGCCAGCCCATGACCGAGAACGCGCGCCGGTTCATGGACCAGCTCGGCGCGCATTTCGATATCCCCGTCCATGCCATGGACGAACGCTTTTCCACCATCGAAGCCATGGAGCGCCTGCGCACCGCGCGCGCCAACGGCAGCCGCGGCAAACGTCTGGCGAAGGGTGACTCGGATTCCATGGCCGCACAGGTCATCCTCGAAGGCTGGCTCGCCGGCGCCGGCCCCCGGACACAAAGCCCATGAACAATACGTCCCAGTGTTTCGACGTCGACGCGGCCCTGGCCGCGCTCGAAGCCCAGCTTGCGCCGCTTGTCGCGGCCGATCCGGATGCCGTGATGGTCGGCGTCGAGACCGGCGGCGCATGGATTGCCGAACGCCTGCATGCGCGCTTCGGGCTGACCGCGCCCCTGGGCACGCTCAACATCAGCTTCTATCGCGACGACTTCTCCACCATCGGCCTGCACCCGAGCGTGGGGCCGTCCCGTATCGAGGCGGATATCGACGGCCGCACCGTGATTCTGGTCGACGACGTGCTCTATACCGGCCGTACCGTGCGCGCCGCGCTCAATGAACTGTTCGACTACGGTCGGCCGGCCGCCGTAAAGCTCGCCGTGCTGGTCGATCGCGGCGCGCGTGAACTGCCGTTCGCGGCCGACGCCACCGGGCTGCAGATCGATATCGAGCGCGGTCGTCAGATCAAACTCACCGGCCCCGAGCCGCTGCGCCTGGAGATGCGATGAGCGGCGCACCGCACACCGCCATCCAGATCGACGATGCGGGCCAGCTTCGGCACCTGATCACCACCGAAGGTCTGCCCCGTGCGCTCATCGAGCGCATTCTCGACACGGCCGAAACCTTCGTGCCGGCGGCCGGCGCGCCGCCGAAGAAGGTACCGCTGCTGCGCGGCAAGACAGTGTTCAATCTGTTCTTCGAGAACTCCACGCGAACCCGCACCACCTTCGAGCTTGCCGCCAAACGCCTATCTGCGGACGTGATCAACATGGACGTGGCGCACTCGTCGCGCTCCAAGGGCGAGGACGATCTCGACACCCTCTATACGCTGCAGGCGATGGGCGCCGACATCTTTGCCATCCGGCATCCGGAAAACGGCGCGGCCGCGCGCTTCGCTGCCCACGCCGCCGAGAACGTGGCGATCATCAACGCCGGCGACGGCAGCCACGCGCATCCAACCCAGGCCCTGCTCGATGTCTTCACCATTCGCCGCCACCGGCCGGATTTCACGAAGCTATCGGTCGCGATCGTCGGCGACGTGAGCCATTCGCGCGTCGCGCATTCGACCATCCACGCCGTGCGCACGCTTGGTACGACAGACATCCGCGTCGTCGGGCCCAAACGTTTTCTGCCCGATAACGCGGACGCGCTCGGCGTGACCGCGACCGGCGACATCGCCGAAGGGCTGGCCGGCGCAGACGTTGTCATGGGCCTGCGCATCCAGCGCGAACGCATCGCCGGCGACGCGCTCGAGGGCGTGGCCGACTATCACGAACGTTTCGGTCTCACCGTCAACAATCTCGCCCATGCGAAAGCCGACGCGCTGGTGATGCACCCCGGCCCGATCAATCGCGGCGTGGAGATCAATGCCGATATCGCGTACGGCAATCAGTCGGTGATTCTCGAACAGGTGCGCAACGGCATCGCCGTTCGCATGGCGGTGATGGCGATTATTGCGGGGAACAGTAACGCGCGTTAGCGCTCGCTTGGCCAGCTGGACCTGAGTTCAACGCAGATTGCTGGTGGCACGAGTTGATCGCACTCGCGATTTTAGATACCGCGTGTTTTGGTCCACTCACCAGGTTGTCGACCCTTTTGTTTCGCACTGCTGTGCGACTCACTTTCTTTTGCTTGTCCAAAAGAAAGTAAGCAAAGAAAAAGACACCCGGCACAGCGCCGGCGCAAAGCGCCGGTTCACTGCGACACGCAGCGGCGACGGGATGCGGCCAGAACTCGCGTCGCTTTGGCGACGCTCAAACAGGCTGGCCGCACCGGCGCAGTGCGCCGGACACCCGTCGCCACTCCGTGTCTCCGTCGCCGTGCAACGGGCCTGAATACAGACGCGGCGGGCAGACGGTCGCCGTTGGAAAGGCTGCCGAGTAGAAGTTGGATCCCGAGGCTGCGTTCCAGTCGGACTCGCCTTCGGCGTTGTCCGATAAAGATCGCTTCGCGATCTTGGCGAAGCGTCAGCGAGCCGGTCTTTGTTTGTATTGGGTCCCCTTGGGCGCAGCGCCGAGCAGCGCGGGACGCAAGCGGATCAAGACGGCCGGATGTCTGAGCGCAGCGAGTTTCCGGCCGTCCCGCTTGCGAACCGCGATGGGAGGGCATCGGCGCGAAGCGCCGACGCAAGACAGGGTGTCTTTTGTTTTGGTGACTTTTATTTGGACAAGCAAATAAAAGACACTCGCGCAGCAGCGCGAAACCTCAAGTGAAAATTAACCCGCACCGTTGATTCAACACCAGCGAGCGCGGAATAAACTCTCCCCGCGCCGGGCCCATCGAGCCCAGCGGCCCTAAACAATCGGCGGCTCGCCAGACTCACCGCGATCATCAAAATCATCCGGCTCGTTATCGGACTGATAGGCCTCGACACGGCTGGCGAGCTTCTGCGCGCCTTTGACCCGCGCCACGTGGTAGAGCGCGTCACCGGCGTGCGCCAGCGGCAGATACGAGCGGCCGATGACGATACCCGGATGCTCCGAGGTCACCGCCACCTCGGTCTCGCCGAACGGGTCGGCGATATAGGCCAGGACCTGATCCTTGCCGACATATTCCCCGAGCTCCACGAGTGAGCGCAGAATGCCGGACTCCGGCGCCCGCTCCCAGTTCGAATCCAGCGCGACCACGGACTTGTGCGGCGCACGCTTGCCGCGCATCGGCAGCATGCCCAGTTCACGCATCACGCCCGAAATACCGCGCACGCCGGCCCGAATCGAGAACTCGTCGAAGCGCAGTGCCTCGCCTGCCTCGTACAGCAGTAACGGCACGCCTTTCTCGTTGGCATGTTCGCGCAGCGAGCCTTCGCGCAGGCCGGCATCGATAAGCAGCGGGCAGCCGAAGGCCTCGGCCAGACGGCGCGTGGTGTCGTTGGACAAATCGGCACGGATCTGCGGCAGGTTGGACCGATGAATCGCGCCCGTGTGCAGATCGATGCCGTAATCGGCCTTCGACAGAATCTCGTCGACGAAAACCTTGGCCAGACGGGCGGCTACCGAGCCCTTTGGGCTGCCGGGGAAACAGCGATTCAGATCGCGCCGATCGGGCAGATAGCGCGAATGCCGCAGAAAACCATGCACGTTCACGATGGGAACCGCGATCAGCGTGCCGCGCAGCTGCTTGAGCCCCCGCAGCTTGAGCAGGCGACGGATGATTTCGACGCCGTTGAGTTCGTCACCGTGCACCGCCGCGGACACGAACAGTACCGGCCCGCTGCGCTTACCGCGGATCACGTTCACCGGCATGGTGAGCTTGGCGTGGGTATAGAGATCGGCGACCGGCAGGTCGATCGTCGTGCGTGTGCCGGGGGCGACGGTCTGGCCGCCGATACGCAGCGGCTTGTGGGCGGTGGCGGGTCGGGGTTTCGAGGTGTTGTCGTTATTCTCGTCGGTCATGCGCAGAGCGTCTCGGAACGGGCGAAGCATAAAAAACGGCAGCGCCGTGGCGCTGCCGCAGTCCAGTATAGCCGCTTGTCCGGCCCTGCCGATCAGCCGCCGCCGCGGGTCCGGGTCTTGCCGCGCTTCGAATAGGTTTCGATGAAGCCGATAATCTGACCGGCGATGTCCTTGCTGGTCGCGGTCTCGATGCCTTCCAGGCCCGGCGACGAGTTCACTTCCATCACGACCGGCCCGTGATTGGAGCGCAGCAGATCCACGCCGGCGACGTTGAGCCCCATGATCTTGGCCGCGCGTACCGCGGTGGAGCGCTCTTCCGGCGTGATCTTGATGACGCTGGCCGAGCCGCCGCGATGGAGATTGGAACGGAACTCGCCTTCCTTGCCCTGGCGTTTCATCGCGGCCACGACCTTGTCGCCGATCACGAAGCAGCGGATATCCGCGCCCTTGGCCTCCTTGACGAACTCCTGTACCAGGAAGTGCGCATCCAGGCCGCGGAAGGCGTCGATCACCGATTCGGCCGCGCCGCGGGTTTCGGTAAGCACCACCCCCTTGCCCTGCGTGCCTTCGGTGAGCTTGATCACATAGGAATTGCCGCCCACCAGATCGAGCAGATCGTCGGTGTCGTCCGGTGAATGGGCGAACCCGGTTACCGGCAGGCCGATGCCCTTGCGCGAAAGCAGCTGCATGGAACGCAGCTTGTCGCGCGAGCGCGAGATCGCCACCGATTCGTTGAGCGGATACACGCCGATCATCTCGAACTGGCGCAGTACCGCGGTCGCGTAGAAGGTAATCGACGCGCCGATACGCGGAATGATCGCGTCGAAGCCTTCCAGCTTGCGGCCCTTGTAGTGGATCTCTGGCGCATGCGGCACGATGTTCATGTAGCAACGCAGCGGATCGATCACGGTCATCTCGTGACCGCGCGCCTTGCCCGCCTCGATCATCCGGCGGGTCGAATAAAGGTTGCGATTACGCGACAGGATGGCGATTTGCATAGGTGGAATCTCTGATTAAGCCGAACGCGGATCGCGTTTGTGTCCCAAGCCGTGTGTCTGCAAGGCGCCCCGCGACGCAACGTGGCGGGCCCCACGATCAACTGGGGCAACGCCGCAGGCGCGCGGCTTGGGCCAAACCTCGAAAAGGCCGGGCTTTGGCGCACGCCTGGTCTGCGTCATTCGTCGTTCATGTGCAGGCAGCACATTTCTCTCCTCATTCCTTGCCAAACGCGCGCCAAGACGCCGGCGCGACCGTGTTCGGCTTAATCAGAGATTCCTTACTCCGGCGGTCGGCCAGTGAGAAAGGATGCCAGCGGGTCAACACGGATCGACCGCATGGCCGTACGACCAACGAGCATGCGGAATAACATTGTATCGCGTGCGGTCAAGGTAATCTCGATTGGCCATTCGCGATCGGCCATCCGGATCGGAGTCTGGATCACGAAACGCCATTCGCGATGCCCGCCGGAATCGCGCACGCTGCGCTCGTCGACCACGGGCGCGTCGCACCAGGTCACGGTATCGGTATCCCGCTGATACGGGTGCACGCCAAAGCGCGCGATCTTCACGCCGGCGTCGTGCGCCACGTCGAGTTCGAAGGTATGCAGCGCCGAGGTGCGCGCCCCGGTATCGATCTTGGCCTTGATGTACTCGATACCCAGGCCGGGCAGGCTCACCCATTCACGCCAGCCGATCAGCGTGCCCTCGGCCGCGCCGGGCGCGCCGATCGAATTCTCGCCACTACAGGTCATCCACCCATCCGGGATTGCGATTCAGGCAGGGATCGTCGCCGCAAGACCCATGCCTTGGCAAGACGAAAAACCGCGCTAGACCTGGGCAAAGGCGAGTTTGCTCTGCAGGTTCTCGCGCGAATCCGCATAGGCAAGCGCCTGTTCCGGCGTGATCTGGCGGTTGCGCACCAGCGTGAGCAGCGAGTCGTCGAAGGTGGCCATGCCGTCGCCGCCGTCGCCTTCGGACATGGCCTCGCGCACGCTGTCGATGCGCCCCTGGCGGATGAGGTCGGCGATATACGGAGTGTTGAGCAAAATCTCGAACGCGGCCACCCGCTTGCCGCCGATACCCGCCACCAGACGCTGCGAAATGATCGCGCGCAGGTTCAGCGACATGTCCATGAACAGCGCTTCGCGCGCGGATTCGGGAAACAGCGCGATCAGGCGCTGCAGGGCCTGGTAGGCGTTGTTGCCGTGCAGCGTGGTCAGCGCGAGGTGGCCGGTGCCGGCGAGCTGCAGCGCCGCCTCGGCGGTGGCGAGGTCGCGGGTCTCGCCGATCTGCACCACGTCCGGCGCTTCGCGCATGGCCGAACGCACGGCGCGCGCAAAATCGAGCGTGTCCGCACCCAGCTCGCGCTGGTTCACGATCGAGCGCTTGTGGCGATACATGAACTCGATCGGATCCTCGATGGTAAGGATATGCCCGTTCGCGTTCTCGCTGCGGTGGCTGATCATCGCCGCCAGCGTGGTCGACTTGCCGGAGCCGGTCGCGCCTACCACGATCACCAGCCCGCGCTTTTGCATTGCCAGACGCTTGAGCACCGGCGGCAGGTCGAAATCGTCGAAGGTCGGCACGTTGCCGATGTTGCGCAGAACCATCGCCGCGGAGCCACGCTGACGAAACGCGTTCACACGAAAACGGCCATGGTTGCCGAGCCGGAAGGCGAAATCGACCTCCTGCTCGCGCTCGAATTCGGCCCGCTGGTCGTCGCTCATGATGCTGGTGACTAACGCCTCGATGGCCTCCGGCGTGAGCGGTTCGATGGTCTTGCTCTTGACCGGGTAGATCTCGCCCTCGACGCGCAGCATTACCGGCGCGTGCGTCGTGAAGTAGACGTCCGACGCGCCCTTGTCTATCGCGAGCTGTAGATACGGATAAACCTGCTCGGCAACCGCCGTGCTATCCGCCATGGCCGAACTCGTCCTCGTCGTCCTCCGGCTCCGCCGCACGCATCGACAGCGAGCGCACGCCTTCGTCGTCGTTCAGGTTCTTGCGCGCGCGCTCGCTGTTGAGCTTGATGTTCAGGCGCAGCTCATTCTGCGAGTCGGCGTGACGCAGCGCCTCGGTGAAATCGATCTCGCCAGCCTCGAACAGCTTGAACAGGCTCTGGTCGAAGGTGATCATGCCCTGCTCGTTGCCGCGGCTCATCACTTCCTTGAGCTCGCCGACCTTGCCCTTGAAGATCATGTCCGCGACGTGCGGCGTGTTGAGCAGGATCTCCATCGCCGCACAGCGACCGCCGCCTTCCTTGCGCACCAGTCGCTGCGAGAGCAACGCGCGCAGGTTGAGCGACAGGTCCATGAGCAGCTGCTCGCGCTTGGCCTCGTCGAAGAAGTTGATGATGCGGTCCAGCGCCTGGTTGGCGCTGTTCGCGTGCAGCGTGCACAGCACCAGATGACCGGTTTCGGCGAAGTTGATCGCGTACTCCATGGTTTCGCGGGTGCGCACTTCGCCCACCAGAATCACGTTCGGCGCCTGACGCAACGTGTTCTTGAGCGCGTTGTCCCAGGACTGGGTATCCACGCCCACCTCACGCTGGGTCACAATCGATTTCTTGTGCGGGTGCACGAACTCGATCGGGTCCTCGATCGTGATGATATGGCCAGCCGCGTTGTTGTTGCGATGGCCGAGCATGGCTGCCAGCGAGGTCGATTTACCCGAACCGGTCGCGCCGGCCATGATCACCAGGCCGCGCTCGCTCATGACTACGTCCTTGAGCACGGGCGGCAGACCGAGTTCGTCGAAATCCGGGATTTCGGTATTGATCACTCGCATGACCGCGCCAACCCGACCCTGCTGCACGAACGCAGATACACGAAAACGCCCGGAAGGCGGCGCGATCGCGAACTGACATTCCTTGTATTCGTCGAACTCGCGCGCCTGGCGATCGTTCATGATTGAACGCACGATCAGGGCGGACTGCTCGTGCGTAAGCGGCCGCTCCATGAGCGGCGAGATCTGGCCGTCGTGCTTGATCGCCGGCGGAAACCCGCTGGTGATGAAAAGATCCGAGCCGCCTTCCGAGACGAGCCGCTCGAGCAGAACGGTGAGCAGCTTCGTGGCCTGTGCGCGATCCATGGCGTTGCCTTTTCGAGTGGTCTAACCGGCGAGTGCGTCGCGGTTGGCGGCCCGGCGGGCGGCCTCGTCGCGCGCGACCACGCCGCGGCGCACGAGATCCTGCAGGCACTGGTCCAGCGTCTGCATGCCGGCCGACTGGCCGGTCTGGATGGCCGAATACATCTGCGCGACCTTGCCCTCGCGGATGAGGTTACGGATGGCCGGCGTGCCCATCATGATCTCGTGGGCGGCGACACGCCCGCCGGCTTTCTTCTTGAGCAGCGTCTGCGAGATCACCGCGCGCAGAGACTCCGAGAGCATCGCGCGCACCATGTCCTTCTCCGCGCCCGGGAACACGTCGATGATGCGATCGATGGTCTTGGCGGCGGAGCTGGTATGCAGGGTGCCGAACACGAGATGGCCGGTCTCGGCTGCGGTCATGGCCAGCCGGATGGTTTCCAGATCCCGCAGCTCGCCGACCAGAATGGTGTCCGGGTCCTCGCGCAGCGCGCTGCGCAGAGCGGCCGCGAAACTGTGCGTGTCGCGCTCGACTTCGCGCTGGTTGACCAGACATTTCTGGGAGCTGTGCACGAACTCGATGGGATCCTCGACGGTGAGGATATGGCCCAGCTCGCTCTGGTTCTTGTGGTTGATCATCGCCGCAAGCGTGGTCGATTTACCCGAGCCCGTCGGGCCCGTGACCAGCACCAGGCCACGCGGCATGCTCGAGATCTCGCGAAAGATCTTGGGCGCGTCCAGCTCCTCGAGCGTGAGGACTTCGGAAGGAATCGTGCGGAATACCGCCGCCGCGCCGCGGTTCTGGTTGAACACGTTGACACGAAAGCGCGCCAGATTCGGAATCTCGAAGGAGAAGTCCGTTTCCAGATGCTCGTCGTAGGCCTTGCGTTGCCGATCGTTCATGATGTCGTAGACGAGATCGAACACTTCCTTGTGTTCCATCGGCGGCAGGTTGATCCGCCGCATGTCGCCATCGACTCGAATCATCGGCGGCAGGCCCGCCGAGAGATGCAGATCCGAAGCGTTCTGCTTGACCGAAAAGGCCAGTAACTGGGAAATATCCATGAGCCCCCGACGTACTCCCTGCTATGCCGGCCGCGTTATCCTAATCCTAACCTAACGCCGCCAATTAAAAAGCTTTTCATGACAACCACCCAGCCCGGCGACCACCATATCGCCACCGCACTGGCCCGCGTGCGCGAACGCATCGATGCCGCCGCGCGCGCCGCAGACCGGGATCCGGCGCACATCACCCTGGTCGCCGTTTCCAAGACCAAGCCGGCCGCACGCGTGGCCGAGGCCCTCGACGCCGGCCAGCGCGACTTCGGCGAGAACTATCTGCAGGATGCCCTCGCCAAGATCGAAACCCTCGCCGCGCGCGACCCTCTCTGGCACTTTATCGGCGACATTCAGTCGAACAAGACCCGTGACATCGCATCCGGTTTCGCCTGGGCGCATGCGGTGGATCGTTTCAAGATCGCGCGCCGCCTGTCGGACCAGCGTCCCGGCGGCATGGCGCCGCTCAACGTATGCATCCAGGTCAACATCGACGGCGAAGCAAGCAAGTCCGGGCTGGCGCCGGACGACGTGCCCGAGCTGGCCGAACAAATCGCGGCGCTCGAACATGTCAGGCTGCGCGGCCTGATGGCCATTCCCGCCCCGGCCGATGATTTCGAAACACAACGCCGTCCTTTTGCCGCGCTCCGCGCGCTGATGGACCAACTCAACGCCGACGGTCACGCGCTCGATACCCTGTCCATGGGCATGAGCGCCGACCTGGAAGCCGCCATCGCCGAGGGCGCGACCCACGTGCGTGTGGGGACTGCCATATTCGGCGCGCGCGACACCTGATTCGAATTTCGACAGACCACAGGAAATCTTTAATGGGCAAACAGGACGACCTCAAACGCGCCGCTGCCGAAGCCGCCTACGAATACGTCAGCGACGGCGAGTATCTCGGCGTGGGTACGGGCTCGACGGTGAACCACTTCATCGACGTGCTCGCCGAGCGCAGGCCGGACATTCCCGGCTGCGTATCCAGCTCGAAGGCCACCACCGAGCGCCTGCGCGCCGCCGGTTTCGACGTGGTCGATCTCAACAGCAGCGGCGAACTCGGCGTCTATATCGACGGCGCCGACGAGGCCAACGAGCACCTGGAACTGATCAAGGGCGGCGGCGGCGCGCTCACCCGCGAAAAGATCATCGCAGGCGCGTCGCGCACCTTCGTATGCATGGTCGATGGCTCCAAGCGCGTGGACCTTCTCGGGCGTTTTCCGCTGCCCGTGGAAGTCATCGAGATGGGCCGTTCGAGCGTGGCGCGCGCGCTGGTCAAGCTCGGCGGCGAACCGGAGCTGCGCAGCGGGTTCATCTCCGACAACGGGCACCCCATTCTCGACGTGTTCAATCTCGAGATCATGAACCCGATCGAACTGGAGGATGCGATCAACGCCCTGCCCGGCGTGGTCACGGTGGGCCTGTTTGCGCGCCGCCCGGCCGACGTGCTGCTCGTGGCCGCCAATTCGGGCGTCGAGACGCTCAAGCGCGGCGGCTGATCAGCGGTCGAGTGCAGCCGGCAGGCGTAGCGTCGCCGACAGCCCGCCCGCCGCGTTGCGCTCGAGCGCCAGCGTGCCGCCGTAGGCCACGGCCAGGTCGCTGACAATGGCCAGGCCCAGTCCCGAGCCGGGCACCTCCTCGTCGAACCGGCGCCCGGGCTGGATCGCGCGCGCGCGCTGGTCCGCATCCATGCCCGGGCCATCGTCCTCGATGGTCAGCGTGAGCGTTTCCGCACCACTGGCCACGCGCGCCGTGATCACGCCGCGGGCCCACTTGCAGGCGTTCTCGAGCAGGTTGCCGAGCATCTGTTCGAGATCCTGGCCTTCACCGGCAAAGGCCAAGTCGGCGGGCACGTCGGTGTCGATGACCACACCGCGCTCACCATAGAGCCGCTGCAGGGTGCGTTGCAGCCGCTCGAGCACCGGTGCCACCACCGTGGCCTGCCCGCCGCGCCGCCCGCCGGCAATACGCGTTCGCGCCAGATGCCAGTCGATCTGGCGCTGCATGGCGTCAACCTCGTGCTGCAGCCGCTGCGCGCGTGCGGCCTCGCCGTGACGCTGCATGCGCGCGGCCTCGTTGCCGACCACCGACAGCGGTGTCTTGAGCGCATGCGCCAGGTTGCCGGCCTGACGACGCGCCCGTTCGATGAGCGATGCGTTATGGGCCAGCACGCTGTTGAGATCGGCCACCAGCGGCGATACCTCGCCGGGGTAGTCGTCGGATAACCGGTCGGCCCGGGCGCCACGAATCGCGCCCAGCTCGCGGCGCAGGCGGGCCAGCGGCTGCAGCCCCAGCCGCACCTGCAGCGCCGCCGCGCCGATCAGGCCCAGGGCCAGAACGCCGAGTGCGATGGCGATCGTGCGGCGAAAATCGGCGACCGCCGCCTCAACGGGCGAAAGACTCGCGGCAACGGTCAGACGCAGGGGCGCCTCGGTTCGCGGCAGCGTGACGCGACGCACGGCGGCCAGCAGCGGCGTGCCCCGCGGGCCTTCGATGCGCTGCAGCGGGCCGCCGTCCGGATCGGGCGCCAACGCCTGGTCCCAGAGCGAGCGCGAACGCATCAGCACGGTGTCGTCGCGGTCGACTTCCCAGTAGTAACCGGACAGAACACGCTGATACAGCGGGTCGCTCATCGCGCGCGGATGAATGAGACTGCCGTCGGCCGCGGTTTCCAGCTGCGAGACCAGCTGCAGGAAATCCGCGTCCAGACGGCGGGCGAGCTCGTCCTCGAGATGATCGCGAAACAGCACCGACAACAGCACCCCGGTCGCGAGCAGTGCGAGCACGATCCACGCCAGCGCGCCGAGAAACAGCCGCCGCTGCAGCGAGGCCCGGCTCACCGGCCCGAATCCGCGGCGGCCTCGTCGCCAAAGCGATAACCGAAGCCACGCTCGGTATGGATTACCGCCCGACCCAGTTTGCTGCGCAGCCGGCGGATGAACACCTCGATGGTGTTGGAGTCGCGATCGAAATCCTGGGCGTAGATATGCTCGATGAGATCGCTGCGGGACACGATCTCGTCCGCGTGGTGCATCAGATACGACAGCACGCGATATTCATGGCCGGTGAGCTTGACCGGACGCCCGCCCACGCTGACGCGTGCGGTGCGCGTGTCCAGCGTCACGCCCGCCACCGTGAGCACCGGCGATGCCATGCCGCTGGCGCGGCGGATGAGCGCGCGCAGGCGGGCCAGCAGCTCTTCCATGCGAAAGGGTTTGGCCAGGTAGTCATCCGCACCGGCATCCATGCCGTCTACCTTCTCGTGCCATTCGCCCCGCGCGGTGAGTACAAGCACCGGCGTGTTCATGTCGTCGGCCCGCCAGCCGCGCAGCACGCTCAAGCCGTCGAGCCGGGGCAGGCCGAGATCGAGCACGATGGCATCGAAGGGCTCGGTGGCGCCGCGGTAGGCCGCGTCCTCGCCGTCGGCCGACAGGTCGACCGCATAACCGGCTTCGCCGAGCGCCTCGGCCAGCTGCTCGGCGAGCGTGGGTTCGTCTTCGACCACGAGAATACGCATCTGTCCGGGGTCCCTAGTCCGGCGTGCCGGGCGGCACGCATTCGAGCGCGCGCAGGCGCCGCCCTTCGGCCTCGAGCAGGCGCAGATCGGCCGCGTCGTATTCCAGCTCGGCGACGTCGCCCTGTGGGCCGAGCAGCTTGATCTCGTAGATCCAGCGGCCGTCGTCTTCTTCCAGCTCCATTTCCACGAACCGGCCGCGGCACTCGCGCTCGACCTGCGCCAGCAGCCGCCCGAACGGCTGGATTTCGCCGGCCGCCAGCGCACGGCGCGCGGCGCGTGCCTCGGCGGCATCCGATTCGTCGGCCTGCAGTACGCCGACACCGCCGGTCGCACCGATCCCCACGAGCAGAACGAGGGCGGTCGATAGAAGAACACGTCGCATCGCGCTATTGCATGGCCGGCGCGATGAATTGGCGATTAACACGATGTTCACCATGAATTCGATGCGCGCTGTCCAGACTGGCTCTCGAACTCAACGCAAGGAGGACATATGTCCCGTATAAACCATCGTATCGCGCCCTTCGCAATCGCCGCCGCCCTGGTCGCCGGCCCCACCGTCGCTCTGGCCCAGAGCGCCACGAGCGACAACACGAAATCGATCGTCGATGTCGTGCAGATGCTGGAATCCAAGGACTACACGAACATCGAAAGCATCGACCGCGACATGGATCGCTACGAAGTCGAAGCCACCGACCCGGCCGGCCAGCGCGTCGAGCTGACCCTCGACGGCCAGAGCGGCGAGATCCTGCACAGCGAGCGCGACGACGACTGATCGCCGACGCACGCACGGCAAGGCATGGCCCGCCTGGTTTCAGGCGGGCCATTTTTTTGGCCGGCAAAACCGATGCCCGGCCCATGGACATCATTGCAGCATACAGCGGTACAATCGCGCGCCTCGATGCCCGATCACCGGATATCCGTGAACGCTAGCGAATCAACCGAACTCACCCCCAGCACGCCGCTGGTCTGGCTCATGGCACTGGCCTGCGGGCTGTCGGTGGGCGGACTGTACTACGCGCAGCCGCTGCTCGACCTGCTTTCGCGCACGCTGGGCGTGTCCAGCACCGCGGCGGCCAGCATCGTGACCGTCACCCAGCTGGGCTACGCGGCCGGTCTGGTGCTGCTCGTGCCGCTGGGGGATTTCTTCAACCGCCGGCGGCTCGTGCCGCTGCTTTGTCTCGGCTCGACGCTATCGCTCGCCGCTGCCGCATTCGCACCGGGCTTCGGCGGCTTCATTCTCGCCAGCTTCCTGATCGGCGTGACCGCCACGGCGGCACAGATCCTCGTGCCCATGGCCGCCCATCTGGCCGCGCCGAACGCGCGCGGCGCAGTCGTCGGTCGGGTGATGAGCGGCCTGTTGATCGGCATTCTGCTCGCGCGCGCCTTTTCCGGCCTCATCGCGGACATCGCCGGCTGGCGCGCGGTATTCGGCAGTGCCGCCATCGTCATGCTCGGCCAGGCCGCGCTGCTGCACCGCGTGCTGCCCGATACGGCGAGCACGGCCGGGGCGCTGCGCTATGGCCAGGTGCTGCGTTCGGTCGGCGCGCTGCTCGTCGAGGAACCGCAGCTGCGCCAGCGCATCGTCTACGGCTCGCTCGGTTTCGCGGCCTTTACCATCATGTGGACCACGCTGCCCTTTCTGCTCGCACCGGCGCCCTATGCGTACAGCGAAACGGCGATCGGCCTGTTCAGCCTGCTCGGTGCCGCCGGCGCGCTGGGTGCATCCTTGGCCGGCAACCTGCACGACCGCGGGCATGGTCGTATCGGCACGGCGGGCTTCATGCTCGTGGCGCTGACGTCGTTCGCTCTCATGGGTGTGTTGCCGCATCAGCTCACCGCGATCGTGATCGGCATTCTGCTCATGGATCTCGGCGTGCAGGGTGTACAGATCCTCAACCAGAGCACGATCTACACGCTGCGTCCGGAAGCACGCAGCCGTATCACCACCGCCTATATGGGCTGCTTCTTTCTCGGTGGCGCGGCGGGTTCGCTGATCGCCGGCGTGGCGTTCGAGATGGCCGGCTGGCGTGGCACGATGGCTGTGGCGGGCCTGCTCGAGGTGCTGGCCCTTGTTGCCTGGTGTTTCGAGCCGCGCCCGGTCGCCGTACAAGACAGCGCACGCTGATCCGGTATCCGCATACTGTTCACGCGCCGGTGACCCGCAGGTAAGCTGGCCCACCGCGGCCCATTCACTCGTCCGGCCTGGTGATTCCATGAGCGACACGATCCGCGTCATCGTCGAATGCTTCGGCGAACTCGAGCGACTGATGCAGGCCGACACGGTGCCTGTCGACGTCGATGCGCCACACACCCCGGCCGAACTCATCGTCTGCGCGCAGCGCCAGTATCCGGCCGCGGCCGATCTGCTTTCACGGACCGCCTGCGCGCGCGGCGACGCGCTGCTCGCGGCCAGCGACACGCTGGTGGCGAACGACCGTATCGCACTGATTCCGCCGGTATCCGGCGGCCAGCCGGACGGCAACACGCGTCATCTCACCGACGCCCCGCTCGATCTGGACGCGCTGATGGCGGAAACCGAGGACGAGACATGCGGCGCGCTCGTGGTCTTCGGCGGCACCGTGCGCCTGGCCAATCAAGGGCGCGAAGTCGCCTCCATGGACTACTCCGCCTACGGGCCGCTGGCGGCGGCGACCATGGCCGACATCGAGACCGAGACGATCGAACGCTTCGATGTTTCGGCCTGCCGTATCCAGCACCGTACCGGCCGGCTCGGCCTGGGCGCGGTGAGCGTCTATATCGTGGTGCGCGCCGTGCATCGCGATGCGGCGTTCGAGGCCGCGCGTCATGCCCTGGAAGAGCTCAAGGCACGGGTCGCGGTGTGGAAGAACGAACACTACGCCGACGGCAGCAGCGCCTACCTTGAAGGCACGGAAGTCGTCCAGCCCGAGCGCCCGCGCAAGCCATAGACGGGCCATGGAAGGCTCATAGAAGGCCACAGAAGGAAGTTCCGATGAAAGACGTCGGCATGAAACCCGAAACGCTGCGTTCGGCAACCGCCGCGGCGAGCTTTTATGCGCCCGGCCACTGCCTGCAGCGCATCGCTGACCGCGATACCGAAAAGGGCGACCCGCAGGCCTCGGCGCGCATTGCCGGCATTCTCGCGGCCAAGCGCACCGATGAACTGCTGCCGCTGTGCCACCCGCTGCCCATTCACGCGGCCGAGGTGCATTTCACGGTCGCGTCCGACCGGGTAGTCATCGAGGCCGAAGTACACACGATCGGCCCGACCGGCGTGGAAATGGAAGCGCTGACTGCCGCCAGCATGGCCGCGCTCACGCTGTACGACATGCTCAAGCCCTATGCCGAACCCGAGGAACTGGCGATCGGCGAGACCCGGTTGCTCGACAAGACCGGCGGCAAGAGCCACTTCAAGCGCACGCTCAAGCAGCCGCTGTCGGCAACTGTGCTGATGGTGTCCGACCCGGTGGCCGACGGCCACAAGCCCGACACGGCCGCGCGCCAGGTGGTCGACGGCCTGGAAAAAGCCGGCTTCACGCCGCTGGACTATCAGATCCTGCCCGACAGCCCGTCGCGGGTGCGCGAGGCCATGCAGACCGCCCTGGCTGCCGGCACGCAGCTGATCATCACCGTCGGCGGCACCGGTATCGGGCCGAAGGATCGCGTGATCGAAACCGTCGAGCCGATGCTCACCACGCCCATGCCCGGCCTGATGGAGGCCGCCCGCGCCTTCGGCCAGCGGCGCACGCCCTATGCTGTGTTGTCGCGCGGGGTGGCCGGTTTCGCCCACAACTCGCTGGTACTGACGTTTCCGGGCAGCCGATCGGGAGCGCAGGAAACACTGGCCGCCCTGCTGCCGAGCATTGTCCATGTGCTCGAAATTCACGAACGCTTTGCCGGCCACGCCGGATAGAACGACCGGCCAGAACGAAACAGGCCGGACGCGCCATCGCGTCTGGCCTGCCCTACCTTCCTCGTCGCGCCGGTCAGGACTTGGATTCCATCGGCACCCAGCTCAACGTGCCCGTGCCGCTGTTCTTGTCCATTTTGCAGACATAGGGCTTTTCGTTCATCGTCACGACTGCGCCCGCGCTATAGATGTTGCTGCGCTGCAGACAGACCTTGTCGAGCGGCAACTCCGAGGCCTTCGTCGCATCCGTGGACTTCGAATCCAGGGTTTCCGATTGCTGCGCCAGAACCGGCCCGCTCGCCGCCAGCGCCAGCATCATCGCACCCGTCATCAGCAAGGTTCTCGTCATCGTTTTCTCCGTGAGAGGACGTGCGCTTCGAATCTAGCAGAAAGCGTGTTCACCGCCGCAGGCTAGAGACCGCCCAGCCGCTCCCAGGCCTGCTCGGCCAACGCCAGGCTCTTGATCACGGCATGGATCGGCTGGCCCGCCGCCAGCCCCAGATGCTGTGCCGAGCGTCGAGTCACCCGCGCTTCCAGGCGTTGATCGCCCACGTCGATGAGCACGTTCACCGCGTAGTCGCCATCGGCCGCGAGGCTTTCGACGGTGCCGGACAGAATATTCAAAGCGCTGATCGCCTGCGGGCGCTCGCGCGCGAGCATCACGTCGCGGGCCCGCACGTGCACGGTGACCGCGCGGCCCGGCGCCTGATCGACCCTTGGGACGAACAGCGACTGGCCGCCGCAATCGAGTTCCGACAGACCGTCGGCCGGCTGATGGGCGCGCACCCGGACCCGGAGCAGCGCGCCGGCGTCGCGGGCCTGATCGGCGCCGAGCAGGTCCGGCCGGGCCAGAAACTCCGCGGTGGGCCCGCTGTAGGCCACCCGGCCGTCGCGCACCGCCACGACCTGTCGATTGGCCAGCCGCAACAGCTCGTCCAGCTGATGACTGACGAACACGATCGGCAGCTGGGTTTCCACGCTGAGGCGCTCCACGTACGGCAGCACTTCCTCCTTGCGCGCCGCGTCGAGCGAGGCCAGCGGCTCGTCGAGCAGCAGCATCGCGGGATTCGACAACAGCGCCCGGCCGATGGCGATACGCTGCTGTTCACCGCCGGACAAGCCGGCCACACGACGGTCGAGCAGCGGCCCGATATCGAGCATGTCGACCACCTGATCGAAACGCGCTGCATCCAGCTTGCCGCGCGCGAACCAGGCGCCGTAACGCAGGTTGTGGCGCGCGTTCATGTGCGTGAACAGACGCGCCTGCTGAAACACGTAGCCGATACGTCGACGGTGCGCCGGCACGTGAATGGCGTTCGCGCTGTCGAACACGCAGCGCCCCGCGATTTCGACACGACCGCGCTCGGGCCGGATCAACCCCGCCATGATGCGCAGCAGGGTACTCTTGCCGGCGCCCGACGGGCCGAATAGGCCGGTCACGCGTTCGTCGCTGCAAAAACGACAGTCCAGCGAGAAATCACCGATACGGTGCGTGACGTCGACCGAGAGCATTACAGCGGCGCCTGCAGACGCTTGACGCGGCGCGCGATCAGTTCCGACACGATCAGCGCCGACAGCGATACCGCGATCGAAATCAGGATCAGCTGCAGGGCCTCGTTCTCGCCGCCCGGCACCTGGATGAAGGTATAGATCGCGATCGGCAACGTGCGCGTCTCGCCGGGGATGTTGGAAGCGAAGGTGATCGTCGCGCCGAACTCACCCAGCGCACGGGCGAAAGCGAGCACCATGCCCGCGATCACGCCCGGCAGCGCCAGCGGCACGGTCACGGTCAGAACGACCCAGACCGGCGACGCACCCAGCGTGGCGGCTGCGGCCTCCACGCGCGTATCGATGGCCTCCAGCGACAGACGGATCGGGCGGACCAGCAGCGGAAAACCCATGATCGCGCCGGCGAGCGCCGCGCCGGTCCACTGAAACGCGAATACCAGTCCGAACGTCTCGGCGAGCCAGCTGCCGACGAGGCTGTTGCGTCCGAGCCCCACGAGCAGCAGATAGCCGGTGACGACCGGCGGCAGCACCAGCGGCAGATGCACGAGCGCGTCGACCAGCATCTTGCCTCGCCAGCGTGATCGGGCCAGAAACCAGGCGACCGCCAGCGCGGGCAGCAGGCTGGCCAGCACGGCCGTGGTCGCCACCCACAAGCTCAGCGACAGCACTTCCGCCTGGGCCGAGCTCAGCATTTATTCGCCATCGGCGACGCCGAAGCCCCATTTGCGAAACAGCGTGCGCGCCTGCTCGCCCTGCAGAAAGGCGAGAAAATCCCGCGCCGCCGGCGTGTCGGCGTCCGCCGTGACCGCCGCGGGGTAGACGATGGCGTCGTGGCTGTCGCTGGCGAACGTATCGACCACGCGCACATCCGCCTGGGCAACCGCATCGCTGGAATAGACGATACCCAGCGGCGTCTCGCCGCGGGCGACAAGCGCCAGCGCGGCGCGCACGTCTTCTGCCTGTGCGATGCGCCCCTGAAGGCCATCCCACAACCCCAGATGCTGCAGCGCCTGGCGGCCATAAATGCCGGCCGGTACCGCGTCGGTATTGGCCATGGCGAGATAGCCGCCCGCGCCGAGCAGCGAACGCAAATCCGCCGACGCGTCGAGCGTCGCGCGCACATCGCTTGATGCAGGCGCAACGAGTACGAGTTCGTTGCGCAGCAGATCGATACGGCTGGCGGCGGCGATCCGGCCCTTGTTTTCCAGCCGGTCCATCCAGGCCTCGTTGGCGGACACATAGACCGCGGCCGGCGCGCCCTGCTCGATCTGTCGGGCCAGCGTCGAGCTGCCGGCATAGCTGACTCGCAGGTCGGCATCGTGCACGCGCTCGTAGGCGGCCGCGACATCGTCCATGGCGTTCTTGAGACTCGCGGCGGCAAACACGACGACACGATCGCCAGCGGCCCGGGCCGAAAGCGGCGTCGCCATGCTCGCCAGCACCAGCGCGACAATCGAAAACGCCTTGATCCCGTTCATGCCCATTTATTCAACCTATCGCTACGCCTTGCCGACAAAATACCGATTGTTCAGGCTCGACCCGCCCAACACCTTGATATGACAACCATCGTCTGCGCCGCCCCCGCACGAGACGTGCCGCACGGCGAATCCGGGTATCCACGGATACCGTAGCGGCCCGATGGCTGCCTATGATCAGGGCAGCGTCGTCGGGCCACGGCATACCGTAAAGCTGCGGTTCAGTCATCGGTCCGTACGAATGTTACCAGCGCATCGGGTCACCACATTCGCCCGATGCAACGTGCACAAGGAGTTGCATATGCGTTCCAACAAGCGTTTCACCTCGTCCCTGCTCGCCTCGCTCGTCTGCGCCGGCGTGCTCACCCTGAGCCCGGCCGCCTTCGCGGAGAACAGCGCCAGCGACCAGAGCATGTCCGGGGAAAGCAGCATGTCGACCGAAAGCGACATGTCCGGCGACACCATGCAGTCGGACGACAATGCCATGACCAACGAAAGCGGCGCTGCGAACGACGAGTACGGCAGCTCCGACGGCAGCGCGGAAGGCAATATGGATAGCGAGGACTACAACCAGTCCAGCGAAGCCGGCCACAGCAGCATGTCGGGCGACACCGAGATGGACAGCGAAGGCTCGATGTCCAGCGACGACATGGACCATGACGAAATGGACGACGACACCGACATGTAATCGGTCGGGGTCGACACAGTCGTCGACACCACAAAGGCAGCCTTCGGGCTGCCTTTTTTATTGGCACGCAACGCACGGCGGCGGCGCGCTGCCGATTCAGCGCGCTGCGGTGCGTGCGTCGAGCGATACCTCTGCAGCGCCGATAATCCGACGGTCGTCATCGCGCTGTACAAAAACCGCCGCAGACAGATCCTGCATATCGGCGCCGTGCGGACGCGACAACTGCGCGCTGAAGCGCTGCGGCTTTGCCACAGCATCTGCGGACAGGCGCCCGGCCCGGTGCAGCTGGCGGACGACGCCGTTCTCCACCAGCGTGCGACCGCCGTTCTCGCCGGCTTCGACACGGGAGACGACATCGTCCTGAATCAACGCGAACCACACGCTTGCCGGCGCGTCCTGCGCCTGGGCGGCGATATCGGCAACCAGGTTCACGCCGGCCCCCTCCGAGGCGCGCGCCGTGAGCGTCACGTTCAGACGCAGGTCGTGCGCGGCGCGCGCAATCGCCGCGTGCACCTCGCTGCGGCGGCTCGCCACCATCTCCCGGCGTCCGTTGACCACCAGCTGCGGCGTATACACCCGCCCGCTGCCGAACACCTCACGCGCGTAGCTGCGCTGGCGGGCGGTGAAATCGGCGCTGGAATAGCGATCGACCCAGCCGAGCCGATTCCAGTAGTCGACATGCTGGCTGAGCAGGATCAGACGCACGTCGTCGACCGGCGGCCGGGCGTCGAATTCGCGCAGCAGCGCGTAGGCCGGCGGGCAGCTGGAGCAGCTGTTGGAGGTGAACAGTTCCAGTACCACCGGGCGTGGTGCAGCCTGTGCCGGTGCGGCAAGCAGCACGCACAGAACGGCCAGTCCCGCGGCACGACAAAAAAACCGTAAACAGATCATGGGGGCACTCCGTCGAGTAGCGGCCGAACGGCCAGTGCCCGCGAGTCTGGCGCCCCCGGGCAGGCCAGTCCTCACGTTTCGGTCACGCGACCGGCAGGTCGAAAGCCGCGTGCGTGCCCTCGCCCGGCACGCTGCGCAGGCGCAGACGCGTGCCGTGGCGCGCGCAGATCTCCTCGACGATCGACAGCCCCAACCCCGAGCCTTCGCCACGCTGACGCGATGCCGGCGTGCGGTAGAAGCGCTGCGTGACCAGCGCAAGCTCGTCGGCCGACAGGCCCACCCCGCTGTCCACGATCCGCACCTCGACCCGTGCATCGACCACCCGCGCGCTTACCGTGACCGCGCCGCCCGGCGGCGTGGCAGCAATGGCGTTGTCGATGAGATTGGCCAGAACGCGATCGATGAGCGCGAGATCAGCCGCGACGGCCGGCAGCGTCGGCGCGCAATCGACCGTCAGGTTCAGGCCCGCCTCCTGGGCCTGGGCGCGAAACTTGCCGGCGATGTCGTGGATGAGCTCGGCGAGCGAAAACGCGTCCACACACAGGGGTTTTTCGAAGGCGTCGACACGCGCCAGCGTCGACAGCTGCCGCGCCAGCCGCGTAAGGCGATCGGCATTCGCCAGTATGGCGGCCAGATGGGCATCACGGGTTTCTGCCGGCAGATGCTCGGCCTTGCGCAACTGCTCGGCATAGCCGCGCAGCGAAGTCAGCGGGGTACGAAAATCATGCGACAGATTGGCTACCAGTTCGCGCCGCTGGCGATCGTTCTCGCGCAGCGCATCGAGCTGGGCCTCGATGGTCGCGGCCATGTCGTTGAAGGCGCGCGACAGGTGCCCGATCTCGTCGGCGCGGCCGGGTTCGATGCGCTGGCCGTAATCGCCGACCGCGAATCGTTCCACCGCGGCGGTCAGCCGCTTGAACCGACGCGTGAGCAGCGCGAACAGCAACAGGCCGAGCACCCCGGCCAGCGCAACCGCGAGACTCCCCGCGATCAGCAGCGTGCGCGTGATGCTGCTCGTACGCAGCATGGCGAACATCGACATGCGCGCGCCGGCATCGAGCACGGCCAGCAGATAACCCCGCTGATCGCCCGGCCCGAAACGTACCGGCGCCACCGAGAACACGCTGGCTCGGTGTGAGCACGGCGCATCCACCACGACCGGCAGCATGGGCTCGTCGGCGAGCAGGTCCTCGAGCGCGGCCACGGAGACCCGCGCGTCGTCGCTGCAACCGCCTTCCGCATAGTTGCCGGCCACTCGGCCGTCGGCGTCGAGCACATAGAGCGAGACCGCCGGATTGATCGACAGGATACGATCCGCGGCGTCGCGAGCCGCGGGCGAGTTCGCACCCGCGCGCAGCGGGCCCTGCATGACCTGCACCAGGTTGTCGGCGAGGTCGATCTGGGTGCGTTGCTGCCACTCGCGGCCCAGCTGCTCGAACTGGCTGACCGCCACCCACGCTGCGGCGACCGCCAGCAGCAACAGCCCGGCGAGATAGACGAAGACGATACGCGCGTAGAGGCTGCGCGATATGTTCGCGATGCGTTGCCAGGCGCGTCTCATGCGTCGCCCGACGTATCGCGCGGGTCCACGAAGCGATACCCCACGCCCCACACGGTCTGGATGTAGCGCGGATCGGCCGGGTCGATCTCGATCTTGCCGCGTAGCCGATTGATATTCGTGTTCACGGTATGGTCGAAACCGTCGAACTCCGGGCCCCAGACGCGATCGAGCAAATCACTGCGCGAAAAGCCATGGCCGGGATTTCGTGCGAACAGCGCCAGCAGCGCGAATTCCTTGGCCGTCAACGTAACCGGCGCACCATCGACATGGACCGCGTGCTTGTCGATATCCACGCTCAGCCCGCCGACCACGATCGGTGCATCGCTCGCCGTATCCGCCGACAACGCATCCTCACGGTGGCGCCGGCGCAGCAGGGCCTGGACGCGCGCCAGCAGAATGGCGGCATCAAAGGGTTAGGTGATGTAGTCGTCGGCCCCGATCTCCAGCCCGAGCACCACATCCCGTGTACCGGCAAGCGCTGTGAGCATGATCAGCGGGATGCCGGCATCCTCGGCGCGTATCTCGCGGCATACGCTCAGCCCGTCGATGCCGGGCAGCATCAGGTCGAGCACCACGAGCGCCGCTTGGCGCCAATGCTCGAGCGCCTGCTCGCCGCTGGTCACCCAGTCGGCCGGGTAGCCGGCCTCGCCGAGGATCGCGACGAGCAGCCGCCCGATATCGGGGTCGTCCTCCACGCAGAGTATGCGTTCCGCCATGCCGTTCTCCGTATTCGTCGGCTCCATTCTCTGCTATCGGCCGGCCCGGGACATCACGAATGCGTAAACGCGCCGCGACGTTATCGATTCGTGATGATTGGCCCGTGGCACCGGCCTAGTTTGATCCCAGGCCGCACACATCGCCGCGGTCTGCCGGGCAAAACGATACGAACAGCAGCCCGGTCTTTGCTCTAACAACGGAGATTTCGCATGAATACATTCCGAACCGCTCGCAATCCGCTGCTCGCCGCCCTGCTGTTCTCGGGCTGCCTCGTCTGGAGTGCGGCCGGCCTGGCCATGGAAGAGGACAGCATGGCGCACGACGAGGGCTCGATGTCGCAGGACAGCGGCATGACCCATGACGACATGGGCTCGGACGAGAGCATGAGCCACGACGGCATGGCCGCGGACCCGGGCGCCAGCGGCGAGCAAAGCGACACCTATCAGGCGCCGCTCGACGGTGACGAGCCCATGGCGGGCGACGACGACAGCATGTCGGACGAATCCGGCATGTCCAGCGAAGACAGCATGAAAGAAGACGACATGTAGTCCGCCCTCCCGGTTGCCTGCCGGCCGCCGGCCGCCGGCCGCCGGTCGGCAGGCGCCCCCTCTCGGTAACGGGCCCGATCTTGCACACCCCGACAAACAATCCCCACAGCAGCGCGATGCGGCGCGGCCGCCTCGTTCGGCGCCACGGCCTGTTCACGCGCGTCTGGCACTGGGTGAATCTCGCCTGCCTGGTGATACTGCTGATGAGCGGGCTGCAGATCTTCAACGCCCACCCGTCGCTCTACTGGGGCAACGATTCCACCTTCGACGCCCCGGCGCTGCAGATCACCGCCGTGCGCGGCGACGATGGCGCGCCCATGGGCATCGTGCGTATCGCCGGATACCGGATCGACACGACCGGCGTGCTCGGGCTATCACGACACAACGGCGAGCTCGACCAGCGCGCCTTTCCGTCCTGGGCTACGCTGCCCGGCCCGCAGTGGCTGGCCATGGGGCGCTACTGGCATTTCGCCGCAGCCTGGATTTTCGGCCCCCTGCTGCTGGCGTATCTCGCCTATACGCTGATCAGCCCGACGCGCCGTCGCCTCATCTGGCCGACCGCCGCCCAGTGGCGCGCGTTGCCGGCCACCATCGCGCACCACGCGCGGCTCAAGTTCGATCACGGGGCCGACTACAACGGCCTGCAGAAACTCACGTATCTGCTGGTGCTGTTCGGCCTGCTGCCCTTGATGGTGCTCACCGGCCTGACCATGTCGCCGACCATGAACGCGGCCTGGCCCTGGCTGCTCGATGTGTTCGGCGGCCGCCAGAGCGCTCGCACCCTGCATTTCATCTTCGCCTTCGCGCTGGTCGCCTTCTTCGTGATCCATCTCGTGCTGGTGCTGATCTCGGGCGTGCGCAACAACCTGCGCTCGATGATTACCGGACGCTATCGCATCGGCAGCGATACGGCGCCTGCCAAGGACAACCGTCATGCGTGACGCGAAACTCATCCTCCCCGACCCGAAGCGCCGGCGCCTGATCACCGGCCTTGGCGCGCTCGGCGCAAGCGCGGCCCTCACGGGCTGCGACAGCCTGTCGCGTAATGACCGGTTCCAGACATGGCTTGGCGCCACGGACCGGCTCACGCGCGCCGCCCAGCGGCTGGTGTCTTCTCGCGAATCCCTGGCGCGCGAGTTTTCCGAACGCGACATCGCGCCCACGATGCGCGCCAACGGCAGCACCAACCCGAGCAACGCTAACTACAAGCGCCACGTCGCGAACGACTTTGCCGACTGGCGTTTGCGTATCGACGGGCTGGCGCGCGAGCCGGCCGATCTCTCGATCGACGACCTGAAAGCCATGCCCGCGCGCACCCAGATCACCCGCCACGATTGCGTGGAGGGCTGGAGCTGCATCGCCAAATGGACGGGGGCGGTGCTCGGCGACGTGCTGGACCGCGTGCGCCCCACGTCGGCGGCCCGATTCGTGGTCTTTCATTGCGCCGACAATATCTACGGCGGGCCGGTCAAATACTACGAAAGCATCGACATGGTCGAGGCCTATCACCCCCAGACCCTGCTGGCCTACGGCCTCAACGACGACCGCCTGCCGGTGGCCAACGGCGCGCCGTTGCGCCTGCGAGCCGAACGCCAGCTCGGCTACAAGATGGCGAAATACGTCATGCGGCTGGAACTGGTCGACAGCTTCGCCACGATCCAGGGCGGCAACGGCGGCTACTGGGAAGACCGCGGTTATGAATGGTGGGCCGGCATATGAAGACGACGAACGACAGCCACGCCGCGAATGGTGCGGTCGCGCCGGTGGACAACAGCCGCCGTAGGCTGCTTGCCGGCGCGCTCGGCGCCGCGGTGGTCATGACCGGCCTGCCCTGGGCACGCCGCGCGACGGCGGCCGACCCGGCCCGCGTGCGGATCGTGGTCTTCGGCGACGACGGCGAGCGCGTCGGTGAAAAGACGCTCGACAAGATCGCGAAAACCGATGCCACGTGGCGCAGGCAACTCTCGCCCGCCGCCTATCGCGTCGCCCGCCAGGCCGGCACCGAACGGCCCTACAGCGGCGACCATGAAAAGCCGGACATGCCCGGTCTCTATCGCTGTGTCTGGTGCGATACCGCGCTGTTCGATGCGGCCACCCAGTTCCATTCCGGCACCGGCTGGCCAAGCTTCTGGGCGCCGATCGCGGCAGGCAATATCAGCGAACATGCGGACCGCAGCTTCGGCATGCGACGCACCGAGATCACCTGCACACGCTGCGATGCCCACCTCGGCCATGTGTTCAACGACGGCCCGCCGCCGACTCGACTGCGCTACTGCATGAACGCGGTCGCCCTGCGCTTCATGCCGAATACCGCCCCGTCCCCCGCCTGAGGTGCGCGCCATGAACAAATCGACCACAACAGCCTTGGTTTACCGCGGCGCCATTGCGCTCGTTCTATGCGGCTGTGCCGCAGCGCTGTTGTGGCCGCCGCTCGTACCCGAGGCGGGTGAGGCCATCGAGATACCGGCAGCCGAGCAGCCGATCCCGCAGCAATCGACAGGCACACAGACCGCGGTACTCGCCGGCGGCTGTTTCTGGGGTGTGGAAGCGGTTTTCGAACATGTCGAAGGCGTGGTCGATGTCGCGTCGGGCTATGCCGGCGGCAGCGCGAACACCGCAAGCTACCGTGCGACCAGCACCGGGCGCACCGGCCATGCCGAAGCGGTGCGCATCGAATACGACCCGTCAGTGGTCGGCTATACCAATCTGCTGCAGATCTTCTTTTCGGTGGCCCACGACCCGACCCAGGTGGGCGGCCAGGGCCCCGATCGCGGCAGCCAGTATCGCTCCGCCATCTTCGCGCTCGACGACGCCCAGCAGCGCGCCGCGCAACGCTATATCGCCCAGCTGGACGCCGCGCAGGTGTACGAGGCACCGATCACCACCGAGGTACACGCCCTCACGCGCGACGCCTTCTACGCGGCCGAGCCCTATCACCAGGATTTCGCCACGCGACATCCCGACCACCCCTATATTCGAGCCTGGGACGCCCCCAAGCTGGAAGCGCTGCAGGCCCAATTCGCGGATCGTTACCGCGCACGCCCCGATCTGCCGCTCGCCGACGGCTGAATTCCGGCCCGCGCGGCCGCTCCAACGGCCGGCACCACAGATGCACGGGCAGCGGCGCATCCTCTAGGATGCGCGCATGGGCCGAGATAAAGCCGAAATCGCCGCGCCACCCTGGCAGCTCGAAGGCCAGGGCCTGATCGCGCTGTTCGCCTGCAGTCGCGATTTCGGCAACGCCTGCGCCGAAGCCGTGCCGGCGCTTCGCGGCCGCGCGCGCGGCGGCATCGGCGCGCTCATGCTGGTCGACTACGCCAGATCGAACGTCGGACCCTATCGCGAACTGCTGATCGTGCCGGGGCGCTATGCCGATGCCCACGGGCACAGCCGCCCCGCCGTCACGCATATCTGGGTGTCGACCCGGCAAAGCGTCGATGGCGGGCGATTCAACTGGGGCCTGCCCAAGCAACGGGCCAGTTTTCGCGACCGGGCCGAAGGCGATGCCCGCGCGGTCGATATTCATCGCGGCGACAGTGCGACCATTCGCCTGGCCTGGCGCACCTTCGGGCCGCCTTTGCCGGTGACGACCGGCCTGCTGCGCTCACGCTGGCATACGCTCGACCAGCCCTGTGGCGATTATCGCTATCGCACCCGGATCACGGCGCACGGGCGGGTCCGCCCGGCGCGGCTGACCGGGCACGCGATACCGCCCGAGACCGGCTTCGCGGATATCTTCTCCCAGCGTCACCTGGCCACGTTCGCGGTCTCGCGTTTCACCATGACCTTTCCCGTGGCCGATATTCGGGCCATGCCCTCGACCGATCGCATCGCGGGCCATTGAGCCGGCACGCAACCGCGGGTTGGCCGGCGTATGGCGCGACCATGCATGTGGCCGCCAATGGCTGCGGCGACAACCGCCGACGCGTTCAGCCGTGTGGATGCCATACCGATAGACGGCGCCCATGGCTACGCGGCAGCGTCTCGGTCCATGGCACGAGGTTTGCTTCAACCGCAGCCTTCAACAACGGGCTGCGAAGCCGCCCCGAAAAAAGACGACGCGCATGACAGACAAGCACAGGGACTACGAACTCGAGGCAGTGCCGGCGAACGCGCGCCGCGGCTTCTGGACGCTGCTCGCGGTGATGCTCGGCTTCACCTTCTTCTCCGCCAGCATGTGGGCCGGCGGCACGCTCGGCGAAGGGCTTTCACTGGCGCGTTTTGCCCTGGTCGTGCTGTGCGGCAATCTCGTGCTGGGCGGTTATGCCGCGCTGCTTGCGTTCATGGCCAGCCGCACCGGGCTGTCGACCCATCTGATCAGCCGCTATGCCTTCGGCAGCCGCGGCTCGTGGCTGCCCTCGGCGCTGCTGGGCGGCACCCAGGTGGGCTGGTTCGGCGTCGGCGTGGTCATGTTCGCGCTGCCGGTCCAGGTGGCCACCGGGGTCGACACGCTCTGGCTGATCATCGCCGGCGGTGTGCTGATGACCGCCACGGCCTATCTCGGTTTCAAGGCACTGGCGGTGCTCAGCCTGGTCGCGGTGCCGGCGATCTTCGTGCTCGGCAACCTCTCGGTCGGCATGGCCGTCAACGAGGCCGGCGGCCTTGCCGCTCTGGCCGCGATCCAGCCGGAAAACTCGCTCACGCTCGCGGTCGCGCTTTCGACCTGTATCGGTTCGTTCATAAGTGGCGCCACGCTCACGCCCGACTTCGTGCGCTTCGCGAAATCGCCGAAGATCGGGGTAAGCACCACGCTGATCGCTTTCTTCCTCGGCAACTCGCTGATGTTCACCTTCGGCGCGGTGGGCGCGCTCGTTTATAGCGAATCCGATATCTCGCAGGTCATGTTCGCGCAGGGGCTGATCATCCCGGCCGTTCTCGTGCTCGGGCTGAATATCTGGACCACCAACGACAACGCGCTCTATGCCGCGTCGCTGGGTTTTTCCAACATCACCGGCTGGCCCAAGCACTGGATCGTGCTGATCAACGGCATCGTGGGCACGGTGTTCGCGCTCTGGCTGTACAACAATTTCGTCGGCTGGCTTTCGTTTTTGAGTTCGGCGCTGCCGCCGATCGGCGCGATCCTGATCGCGGACTACTTCCTCGTCGCGCGCGGGCGCTACGCCGCGCTCGGACAGGCCGCGTTCGAAACGGTGAACTGGGTGGCCGTCGGCGCCTGGGCCGCGGGCTTCGCGGCCGCGAATCTGCTGCCGGGCATTCCACCGCTCAACGCCATCGTCACGGCGCTGGTGATTCACGTGATCGCCAGCTACGCGCTCGGGCGTGCCGACACGCGGGCGACGGCCACGCACTGATCACCACCTTTCACGCGCCGGCATGAGCTGACGCGCTAGACTGCGCGCGTTCCGCAACGAAACGCGTGGCCGCACGCGTAGAGCGCTCATGTTTTCGATCTTCGAACGTCTGGTCGCCCCGTTTCCGGACGACGACCGCATGCCGCCGCGCGACGGCCTGCTGCGCTTCATCGCCTTCTATGCCCGGCCGGTGTGGCCGCTGCTGCTGGCGATGGGCGTACTGACGGCTGCGATCTCGATCATCGAGGTATCGCTGTTCGCGTTCCTCGGCCAGATCGTCGACTGGTTCGATACCGGCGACCGCGCCACCTTTCTCGCCGACAACGCCCTCGCGCTGACCGGCATGGCGATCGTGGTGCTGGTGGTGCTGCCGTTGCTGGTGTTTCTCGAAGGTCTGGTGACCTTCCAGGCGCTGTCCGGCAATTTCCCGATGCGTTTTCGCTGGCAGGTTCACCGCTGGCTGCTCGGCCAGTCGCTGACCTTCTTTCAGGACGAATTCGCCGGCCGTATCGCCACCAAGCTCATGCAGACCGCGCTCGCGGTGCGCGAGACGGTGATGAAATTCCTCGACGTGATGCTCTACGTCGCGGTCTATTTCACCGGCATCGTGGTACTCGTCGCGGGCGCGGACGTGCGGCTGGCGATCCCGTTCCTGTTCTGGCTGGCCGGCTACGTGGCGCTGCTGCGCTATTTCGTGCCGCGCCTGGGCGCGATCGCCGAGCGCCAGGCCGACGCACGCGCGCAGATGACCGGGCGCGTGGTCGATGCCTACACCAACATCCAGACCGTGAAGCTGTTCGCGCACACCCGCCGCGAGGCCCGCCATGCGCGTACCAGCATGGGGGCGTTTCTGGAGACCGTGTACGCGCAGATGCGGCGCATCAACGCCTTCTACGCACTCCTTTACATGCTCAACGCATTGCTGCTGTTCGCGGTGGCCGCGCTCGGCATCCTGCTCTGGCAATCGGCGCTGATCAGCGCCGGCGCCATCGCCGCAGCGATCGGTCTGGTGCTGCGCATCAACGGCATGGCGCAATGGATCATGTGGGAGGTCTCGCAGCTGTTCGAGAACATCGGCACCCTGCGCGACGGCATGAATACCTTTGCCCGCACACGCGCCATCGACGACGCGCCGAATGCCGGGGAACTGGTGGTCGAACGCGGCGCCATCGCCTTCGAGCGCGTGGGGTTTCACTACGGCCGCCCGCACGTCGACAATCGCGGCGTGATCGATGACTTCTCGCTCGCCATCGCGCCGGGCGAGAAGATCGGACTGGTCGGCCGCTCCGGCGCGGGCAAGTCGACCCTGCTTTCGCTGCTGCTTCGCTTTCACGATCTCGAGTCGGGCCGCATTCTCGTCGACGATCAGGATATTGCCCACGTCACCCAGGCATCGCTGCGCTCGAACATCGGTATGGTCACGCAGGACACCGCGCTGCTGCATCGCTCGGTGGGCGATAACGTGCGTTACGGCAAGCCGGACGCGAGCGACGCCGAGATCGCCGCCGCACTCGAGGCCGCACATGCGCGCGACTTCATCGCCGATCTCGTCGATGTGCACGGCCATACCGGCCTGGACGCGATGGTGGGCGAACGCGGCGTCAAACTCTCGGGCGGCCAGCGTCAGCGCATCGCGCTCGCCCGGGTGATGCTCAAGAACGCGCCGATCCTGCTGCTGGACGAGGCCACCTCGGCACTGGATTCGGAAGTCGAGGCCGCGATCACGGAGAATCTGCATGCGCTCATGCACGGCAAGACGGTGATCGCGGTCGCGCACCGGCTGTCGACCATCGCCGCGCTCGACCGGCTGATCGTGATCGACGAAGGCCGCATCATCGAAAGCGGCAGCCACGACGAACTGTTGGCCGCCGACGGTCTATATGCCCGGCTCTGGGCGATGCAGTCCGGCGGCTTCATCGGCGAGGACGTGGCCGGGCGCCACGCATCGGCATAAGCCATGGGCGTTGGCGTGCCGCGGGCCGGCCTGGCCTATCTCCTGCTGTTGGCGACCACGATGTGCTGGGGCGCGAATGCGGTCGCGGGCAAGCTCGCGGTGGGCCACGTCAGCCCGCTGCTGCTCACCCAGCTGCGCTGGCTGCTGGCGGGGCTGGCCGCGCTGCCGTTTGCCTGGCCGCATCTCAAGCGCGACTGGCCGCAGATCCGCACGCATCTGCCGCTGCTGCTCGCCTACGGCGGCATCGGCTTCGCCTGTTTCAACGCCGCGCTCTACAGCGCGCTCAACCACACGAGTGCGATCAACGTGGTGATCGAACAGGCCGGCATGCCGATGGTGATCTTCGCGCTCAATTTCATCGTGTTGCGCCAGGCCACGCGCGGCGTCCAGCTGCTCGGCTTCTTGATCACGGTCATCGGCGTGGTCGTGGTGGTATCCAACGGCCGGCTTTCCCGCCTGCTGCAGCTGGATCTGAATATCGGCGATGCGCTGATGCTGATCGCCATCTTCTGCTACGGCGGCTACACCTTCGCCTTGCGCTTCAAGCCACCGATGCACTGGCTGAGTTTCATTACCGTGATCTGTGCGGCAGCCGCGATCGGCACGCTGCCCTTCGTGTTCTGGGAAGCCGCACGCGGGGCCACCATCCTCCCGGATCTGCAGGGTGTCGCGGTGATCCTGTTCGCCGCGGTCGGCCCCGGGCTCATCGCCCAGACCTGTTTCATACGCAGCAACGAAATCATCGGCAGCAACCGTGCCGGCATATTCATTAACCTCGTACCGATATTCGGCACGCTGTTCTCGGTCGCACTGCTCGGCGAAGCGCTGCATGGCTATCATGTGCTCGCCCTTGCACTGGTCCTCGGCGGCATCGCGCTCGCCGAGCGCGGCGGCCGATAATCGACGCCCATGGCAGGGCTGCGACATTTTGTCGCGGCGATACCGGCGCAGGCCGCAGCAACGGTATCCTCCGCGTCTGATTCGTCTTCGATTGCCATGCAGGCCGTTTCCCGACTCACGCCCGTCAAACTGCTGACCTGGCTGCATCGCCTGCGCTGGGGCGCGGTCGTGTTCGTGCTGCTGGCGGTCGCCGCGGCGGCCTGGCTGCCGGCACTCGAAATCGAGCCGGCGCCGCTTCTCGCCGTAACCGCGGCGCTCGCCACGGCGAATGCCGCCATCGGCTGGAGTCTGCGTCGGCCACGCCCGGCAACCGAGGCCGAGCTGTTCGGCCATCTCGTGCTGGATACGCTGGCCCTGACCGCCCTGCTGTATTGCGCCGGCGGCTCGTCCAGCCCCTTCGTATCGCTTTATCTGCTGCCGATCGCGATCGCGGCGGCGAGCCTGCAGCGCGCGCAGGCGTGGGCGATCGCGCTGCTCGCGGCCCTCGCCTACACCGCCCTGCTGCTGCAGTTTCTCGTGCCGCCGCATACAGCCCACGGCGGTTTTACCATGCACGTGCTGGGCATGTGGGCCACTTTCATGGTGTCGGCTGCGCTGCTGGTCGTGTTCGTGACCGGCATGGCCGCCACCGTGCGCCGACGCGATCAGTCGCTGGCCGAGGCACGCGAACAGATGCTGCGCAACGAACAGATCACCGCTCTGGGTACGCTTGCGGCCGGCGCGGCCCACGAACTGGGTACGCCGCTGTCGACCATGGCGGTCGTCGTCTCGGAGCTGCGCGACAGCCGTGACGACGACCCCGAACTCGACGCGGATCTTGCCGTTCTCGATCGCCAGATCACACTCTGCAAACGCCAGATCACGCATTTGCTCGGCGCGGCGAATCAGGCCGGCGAATGCGAACCGCGCACCGTGGAACTGGCGCCGTGGCTGCAGTCGATCATCGACCGCTGGCGTCTCATGCGCCCGGACGTTCGGGCCATACTGGCCATCGAACCCGCGCTCGGCACGACGCGCATGCGCGACGAAACCGCGCTCGGCCAGTCGCTGATCAACCTGCTCAACAACGCGGCAGACGCCTCGCTAGCAAACGGCTCGGCGTGCATCGCGGTGGGCGCGGCGCGCGCACAGGACATGCTCGAGGTCGTGATCGACGACGACGGGCCGGGCATTGCCGATGCCGATACCGCGCGCGCCGGCCGGCTGCGCTTCTCGACCAAACCCGACGGCAAGGGTCTCGGCCTGATTCTGTCGCATGTGAGCCTCGAACGTATCGGCGGCGAAGTCAGCCTGCGGCGCCGCGAAAGCGGCGGCACCCGCACCCGCCTGAGCCTGCCGCTCGACGCGGCTACGGCGTCAACATGAGCGGCACGACCACGCGCGCCATGCGTGTCCTGCTGGTCGATGACGACGCGACCTTCGCCGACATCCTCGCCCGCGCGCTGTGGCGGCGCGGGCTCGAGGTCGACGTGGTGCACACACCGGACGCCGCGATCGAGCGCGCCACCGCCTGGGCGCCGACCCATGCGCTGCTTGATCTCAACCTGAACTGCGAGACGTCGGCGCTGGCACTGATTGCGCCTCTGCTCGACGCCGCGCCGGGCTTGCGCATCACCGTACTCACGGGCTACGCGAGCATTGCCACGACGGTCGCCGCGATGCAGCGCGGCGCGGCCGACTATCTCGCCAAACCGGTGGACGCGCCCGCGGTGATCGCGGCATTGAGCGGCCACGGCGACGAGGCGGCCGATCCGGCGTTCGAGGCGCCCGGGCAGCGCATGTCGCTCAAGCGGCTGGAATGGGAGCATATCCAGCGCGTGCTCGCCGAACACGACGGCAACATCTCGGAAGCCGCGCGCAGCCTCGGCCTCCACCGGCGCACCCTGCAGCGCAAACTCGAAAAACGGCCGGTGAAGTTCTAGGGCCTGTTGCCGTTTCGTGCGAGTCCGCGCCAAGGGCTGTTTTGCGGCAAGACAAGGCGTAGCACGCGCCGCGCAGTCATTCTGCGCAAGCGTGCTAGAACGCTGGATTGCCGCAAAACAGCC
>Ga0310345_10000594_pt1 | contig 49507 bp, 79 predicted proteins | sample HC15DNA20500_MG_FD_204667 | JGI IMG/M metagenome (GOLD analysis project Ga0310345, IMG submission 204667) | Marine microbial communities from station ALOHA, North Pacific Subtropical Gyre - HC15-DNA-20-500_MG | ecosystem: Environmental > Aquatic > Marine > Oceanic | place: Pacific Ocean: North...
GTGTCCCAGGCAGCCTCAATTTCGATGCGATCAGCTTTCTCTGGCTCCAAACGGAACCGGCTGATTGATGATGAGGTACCCATACCTGCACTCACGCCATTCCAAACCATCGTATAACCCGCAGATGGGGTCATCAGGCCAGGACTATCTGGCGTGTAGCAAAGCAGCACATCTTTGTCACCGATCTGGCTGTAAGACGCTGTTGCGCCCTCCTGAGCGGTGTTGTATGTGCCAGCCATGATCAGCACACGTTTGCAGTTGAACAAGCGAGCGAGAAGATCCTCACTCACTGATTCCATCGACGTGTACTTGATCCGGTCCACGATGTCTGCGTTATCCATGAGAGCAGAGAACACTTTGTAACTCATAATGACAGTGTTCGGCACGTAGCCGGTCGCCGCCAATACTGTGTTCTTGCCCAGTTCGATATCCGCAATCGGTGTGGAACTGGCCGCATCCCACAAGGTGCCTGGGACAACATCAGTGTCCCAAATACCAGTGGTGAAAGCTGCGGCAGCCCATTCGACTTCCTGGCGAATCAACATTTGTTGCGTCAGGAAACGAGTGGCATCCATGTCCATGTCGAGCGGCGCATCAGCGTTCGCCCGAGTCTGGTCACCTATGTCTTTGTGTAAGGCGTAAACCTCGGCAGAGTAGGAAGCGGTACTCAATGAGTAACCCGTTCCTGCTGACTGGGTTCCGTCTGCACGGCGTTGCACCTGATCTCGGAAAAAGTCAGCCTGCGAATACGTGAAGTATTTGTCAGTCTGCTTGTTCACCGAAACTTGTGGGAACGCTCGGGAGGCTACGAATGCGTAGGCCTCTTGCATGAAAGCGACACTCATGTTTGTGAGAATCGCGTCTACATGCACATCTGTTGATGTTGGTTGTGGCATTGGTCAGTCTCCTATTGCGCTCGGCCGTTAGCGATGTTTAGCAACATCGTTGTGGTTTCACCGGCGGAGGCTGCCTGTATACATTGACCGGTCATGTAGACCGTCGTGTCAGTTCCGGGTGAAATTGCATCAGCCTGAGCGTCAGCGGACGTTCCAATGAAGTTACCGGCACCGAGTGTGCCGTCGGCGACAACCTTCGAGACCCCAGAGATGGCGACAATTGCTTGCTGCCCGCTTTCAGGATTGTTTTGAAGGATGCCGATTGGCGCGTTCGTGATTGCGGTCGCAACATTCACCGTTGTGGCCGAAGCCAACACGACGAAGTGATACTGCTTGGCAGACAGATCAGCGCCAGCCGTCAGCGTCCCTATGGTGACGAGTGGGGATTCGTAAGCCATTTAGGCACCTCTCTGTTCGTTGACGTATTCGTTATAGAGCGAAGGATCACGTTCAGCTACGAGCGCAATGGCTTTCGCAATGGATGAGGTTTCGCCAGCATCAACAAGAGCTTGCGCCTTGTTGGTGATTCGACCGTAGGCGTCCGCAGCACCATCTTCGTCACCCTCGGCCCCAAGCTCGGTAAAGATACCGGCCTCGGATAGAGCGACGCTTGACGCGCTTAGGATTTCTTCAATCTCTTTGGCAACCTCACCATCAGCGGCACGAAGGCGCACAAGGACCTTTGCAAAGTCAACTGGATTCAAACCAGGAAGAATTGCCCATTGGTGAGAAGCGGTAGCCGCTTTCTCCAATTCTCGTTCTTCAACGAGTGAGCGGTTAGCTTCCTTGATGAGATCCAATTCCTTTTTAAGATCAGTGAGTTCCTTCTGCACCTCTGTGTGATCGGGGTCGTCAATTGATGCAGCGACGGGAGTAGCTACTGTTTCCATTTCTGGAGCAGCTTCTACTTCTGTGGCTTCTTCGATGACTTCCTCGACCTCTGGAGTGGCAGTTAGTTCCACGTTGTTCTCCTGGGAGTCGGGGTCAATAATCTGATCAAGCGCACCATCCAAGTCCTGCGACTTCATTACCATCCAGCCTTCGTGCAGATGCGCGGGATGATCCACGCCTGACGCTTCTTTGATGGTGAGTTCAGTCAGCTTCACGGACTGAGGCATAGCGGCTCCTGATACAGATAGTGCGCATGGTAGTCGCAAAGGTGCACCCACCCCACGTATTAGTGAAACGACTTTATGTTCGTGCTCAAATCGTGTAGCAATGTCAGCACGACAGCAACCCCGCAATATGCGGAGAAAGAAGAACAGAATGAGTTCAACTGAACTAGTTGACTCCGATAATTGGGAAGATGACAACGAGTGGATGCAACCTGCCCACCCGGCCCATCTGAAAAATTATCGAGTCACGATCAAAGAACACATGGAAACGTGGGACGGCATCGCATATACGGGCGACGTTCGCGATTCCACCAACAAAGGCGAGGTCATCGAGTTCTGGAACGACGGCAACGGCGGACCAGACATGTGGCACGGACCAACAGCGATGTTCAACCAATTTGACGCCGACACAAAGGCAGCCTACGAAGGCACCGATGTCACTTTCGAGATCATGGACATCGCCGCCCTTTGGATTACAACGCGCGATGGAGATAAATGAGCCAACACAACCTGTTTGGTTTCAACCCTGACCAAATCGGGGGGAAAGTTGGGGCTAACCACCCTGAAACCAGTCAGCGTGCGGCGATACGAGTGAAGTCAGGTAGCCAGAAGGCGCAAGTCATTCTGGCCCTGTCTTCGCTATATCCAAACGACGGCATGACAGCTTATGGACTGGACGGGTTCATCACGAACGCTGCCGGGGATCCCATTTCACGGAATCAGATTGCAACCCGACTCGGTGAATTGCGTGACCAAGGTCTCGCCATGTACCTGTTCGACCAGTTCGGCAAACCAGTGGAACGGGAAACCACCCCAGGAAATACAGGCTACGTTCATGTCCTGACAAGACAGGGCATGGAAGTCGCTTATGACTTACGTCGGCGAGGGGTCAACGCATGAGCAACAACTTTAGGCCCCAAGGATTCCGAGGGGGAGGCAGCGGCTTCCGCGACTGCGACACCGATATTCAAGAAGCGTGGGGCAGTCATTGGAAAGGCTTCGCTGTGATGGTCAAAGGCCTCATGGAAAGCCAGCACGACACCTTCGATAAAGCGTTTGCCCGTCTCATACAGATTGACGAAATGGCCCCCGCGTTTCAACAAGAGTTGGAAACACAGTTGCTTGCTCGCAAGCATTCCAGTCGGAAGCCCAGCAGCTAATTAGTTAGGCCAGCGCATGTTGAGGCAAATCAGCTTCCATGCGTTGCGCTGCGCCCCCAATTGAATAGCCACGCAGTTCTCCGTTCTTCACGAGTTCCCACGCCCAAGGTTCCCAGACGACACCCATGAATGGCGTATTAGCTGGGAAGGCATATTTGGTGATTCCTTCATTTGGAACGGCCAACTCCGTTTCGATCGGCATAGGCCACGTCAACATCTCAACCATTTCACCGGCAGCCTTGTCGGAGTGCTGGAGGTAAATAGTGCGATCACCTTCGCGCATCCAATCCCACAATGCTTTCTGCAGGATGTCCGAATCAGTGAATTCGCCATGTGCATCTTCAATCCCGGGGACATAAACGGGGCCGAGAGTGAACCGCTGTTCGTCAGCTTTCAGAACGGGGACGCTGCCAGACATGGCTTTCACCAACAACAACGCTGAAGCTCGCGCCTCAATTTCTTCTTCGATCACGTCGTGGCAGGTAACCATTCCGGGGGTGACTACAGACTGCTCGTGCAGCGAATCATGCCACGCCCCAAGCTCTTTGTCTGTTGCGCGAGTCACCCGCCGTTCAGCGAAACCTTCGATTTGCTGCAACCGCGCGCCAGCTTGTTCTTCGCTGCCGTAGCACCCGAAAGATCTGCCAGTTTCAGAATAAACACAAAACTGGCCATCTTCTTGTCGGATGACTTTCCGAGTTGACTCTCGATAGACCATGTGATCTTGGTTGTGGGCCATGTCCATAGGAATCACGATGGGCGTTTCTTCGATGTTCTCCAGCATGATGGCTTCCTTGAGATGGATGATTTCCATCAAAGGTGCCAAGAGAGGCCCACATTCCGGGTGGTCCAACATCAGTCGATACGCCATGAGCAAATGCGTCATGGCGTCCTCACCACCAGCAGTGTTGCCGTAATCTTTTTGTTCGTCCTGATAACCGAAGGCCTTTGCTGATCGCGTCAAAACCGATGGTGGCTTTTCGTCATCATCATGAACTTTGCGCCACGCAGCCAGCACCTTACGTTTCACACCAGCAACAGCGTCCCGCGGTAGCTGAACACGGTTCCCCATAAATCCTCCCGGGCCAAGCGCCGCAACAGCACGCCCTATCTGGGCGCGGGTTTCTCGTTCCTCCAAGTTGTCCCAAAGCCGCAGTTTCCATGTCGACGGCTTCTCTGGATCTGGAACGTAGGCGAACGCCCTAGCTGGAAAGTCTTCACCTTCCTCGCGTTTGGTTTCGGCTTTTTCAAGGTCATCCATTTGTTTACCTTTCGCCATAATCGAATGCTACCCCACGTCGTCCACTACATCGGCATAGTGATCTATCTCGCCTCGAAACCATTTGTCGGTGTCTGATGTTCCCAACATCGGGTTGCCATCCATGTCCCTCGCTATATCTAAAGGCATTCCGACTTCTTCTTGCATATCTAAAAGCGTTTCTGGGATCTCCGTCATGCCAGCCTCCCCGTGTCTCGCAGGACTTGTTCCACCAGCTTGTCGAGTTCATCAAACTCATCTGGTTTCCACTGGAAACCAGTCCAGCGAGTAGTGGTCTGCGCCAGCATGTCCTCCACAGCTTCAACGGAACCATGATTTTTCACAAACCACTGCTGGAAAGCACGCGCCCAAATTTCGTGCGGTGCAGACAAATAATCGCGTCGCGCTTTAGTTTTAGAGCTTTGCAGCGCATGTTGCAGTGACGGCGTTTCACGCGCTTTTGACAGGAACGCCCACATTGACTGCAAATCTTCTGGAAGGTCGAGGGGGTCAATGTCATCTGCGAACGATTCTGGGAACAACTCCCCCACCCGGCGGACCGTTTCCTTGGAATGGTATTTGTAGGAAACCGGTTTACGCCGAACTCGGCCGTCTCTCAGTTGTATGTCTTCAGCTATCTCAGTGACATCTAAACGGTGACCGACTTCGTGGCTAAACGAACCCTGCTGTGATCCAACCGAATAGTCATCTCGAAGCTGAGGGTGCCCTCGCCTGACACTGATCCGAGAAACCAGAGGAGCGCTTTGCCATTCAGCTAAACGCTCCTCATACGCCAGTTGGGCTTTTTTCTTTTTTTCGCTCCAAGCTGCGAAGTCCGCCTGATATTCAGGATTGCCGACATTGAACCTGCCGTGCTCATCTAAATAATCGTTCAGCCTTGGAGCACCGGCGGGGTCGCGGTACTGAGGCATAGGCCTGTCTCTGTAAGGACTAAAGTCGGCGTTCGCTTTGGCTTTGTTGCGTAACGTGATCTGAGTCGGCCCCGTGACCCACGTATCCCCCTGCAATCCGGCGTCATCCATTGCCTGCAAAACAGGGTCAATAACAGCTTGAGTTCGTTTCGCCGACGTGCTTTTTTCCACGTTCATCAGTTCAGAAATGTTGCCTGTTTGCTGGGGAGTGGCTGGTGCAATTTCTGGAACTGGTGGCTTCTTTCTCGGAAACGGAACTACATCATCAATTTTGGTGCCTCGAGTTCGAGCGACAACGACTTTCCCTCGATTCAAAATCACAGTGATCGTTTTAGATGACCGCACATCAGTCACTTCATCTCGCCCATACCGCACAGCGTCGTAACCGAGTGCCGCGAGAACATCATGCGCGTCATCGGAACCAACAAGATCGTGAAGCGAGTCACTGAACGGCCGCTCCCTATGCCACAGATTGCGAGGCATATCAAAAACTCGAGCGTCACTGTCCATTGTCATTTCAAGAATCTCGTGCGGTCCCCGCGCAGCTTGCCTCCCAGCGAAATACTGCACCGCATCATCGGCTGAACCTTCAATGGCGTAAGTCCCGCGACCGTAAACACCTTCACCAATAAACAATTCGCCGTTACGGTAAGACCTGGCGGCTTCACCCGGGGGAAGCTCCATGAACCGGCCATTGGCATCCCTCGTGTTCACTGGGCCAACAAGCCGACGCAACTCCCCCGTAGGACTTGCTTCCGTTAAATCACCCAAATCATCGAAGTCGACAACCCGTGGCCGAGCGTCAAAGCCTTTGTACCTGATAAGAGCGTCACTGGCTTTTGCCGCATCTCCAGTTTGTTCCAATGCCACTCGATACGTCTGGCCTGAAAGAAATAGGTCGCCCGTAGGTACTTGCAAAGGGGGATCCCCCGGAATGCCGCCCTGAGATGGCAAACCTGACAACGATTCAGCAGCAGGTTGCCCAATGAGCGCCCCAGGTTCAGCTACCGCCCCTGGGCCAAGGGTTGAAAGATCTTCAATCTGTAATCCCGGCCGCGATGGTCGAACGAACCGGAGTGGTGCCCCTGGCATTCCTGTTCCCACTGATCGAGGTTCACCAAACGTCAACGGGTCAGGCAGTTCCCTGACAGTGCAACGACAATTCGGATGGGCCGGGGGAGCTTGGCTATTGACAGTGGGGAATGTTTCCCGAATCCCGACAGATACCCCAGCCAACGGCACGCAGATGTGGCAAACATCAAAGCGAGATGTCACCCACTGTTTTTTTGCGGTCACTGGATTTATCAAACCCTGATCTGCTGCCTGCCACATGCCTTGCAATCGACCTTGATTTGATGCACGCATTATTTCGGTGCGAGCAATCATGCGTGCTCTAGACCGTTTCAATCGGTCGCCGTAAGCGTTGACTTTTCGCCGCAACTCCGCAGCACGCATTGTTGGATTGTCAGCCATTAGGCGTTCAGCGCGGTGATAGACGGCCATTGCGTAGCGTTGCGTCAGGCCGCGAGTTGCATCACCGAATACAGACGCCAGCCCCGCCATTCCGGGCTGTAAGATTTTAGGCGACGGCATCTTGTTCAACAAGGTGACCAGTCGACTGGATACTTCGCCCCGAGTTAAACCATCCCGAAATGCCTGAGTGACAATGTCACGCACCGCCAGAATTTGGGTGTCCACCATGTCCGTCACCATGTTGGCAGCCGATAGTGATGCGTAAGCTGTGGCGTTTGGTGATGCCCTGTCAAACTGCAACTGGGCAGCAAACTGCGATGGTGTTTCAGCTTTTTCTAACTTCGCCCAAGCAGCAGCAACTAAGGCCCTGATTTCATTGAAAATTGAAGCTCCAGATTGCTCTAGCTGAAATAGCGTCACTTCAGCTAGGTAGCCCTGCCAGTCAGTGAGTACCGCTCGCAATTCTGCGTCACCGTCCTGAGTGAACGGTGCGATGAACTGTGTACGGATTGTGCTGCGAGGTATTTCTGCCCACGCTTGTAACACGGCGTCGTAATAATCTTTTTCATTCGCGGTGAGCCGAGTCTGCCCAACACGCCTATGCGCTGGTTGACCGGGTTTGCGTTTCCGAGATACTGGAAACCGTTCAGCCTTTCGAAGCCCGCGCGTTAAGCGAACAGTCGTACGCGTCACACTTCTTCAGCCATTGGACGAGGCAAACCAGCAGCTTGACGCAGATAGCCCTCTAGATCCTCATCTGGGAACAGCGGAGCACCTGCACCCGCAAGTTGCTGAATAAACGTACCTAGAGCGGCAATGTCAATGTTGCTTGGAGACTGGAAGTTAATCGAGGGAGCTTTCGCTACATCAAAACCGTTAATTCGCATCAGTCGAGGCACCCCGTGTTGATTAAAGACTTCGGCGATAGCAGTCAGCCAAGTAGTCAACGAATCGAGGAACAACTGGATTTTTGACACTGACAGAGCTTGTGTGCCTGTCGCTTGATGGCCGAGGAGAATGAAATCAGCTAAGACCGACATGGCGATTCGCTGGTCGTAACGCTGGATGATGGCGTTGGTGTCGAACTGGCGGCGACCTCCAGTGGATAACAGTTTGAGGTCATAGGCCAAGTTCCCTGTTTCCGGGTCATACGCCAACGGAAAGACAATGCCTTCCTGTTCGTCTCGTTTTATATTCCGGACAAGCTCTTTGATGGCGTTCAGTGCTGACGTTTCAGCCGCGGATGCATTATCACTCAGCAACTGAGGTGGAACCATTGCGACTGGCAAACCAGCAAGATCACGTTCAATACCGATGGCTTCAATCTCCTGAATTTTTGATTTGAAATACCAGGGCACAAAAGCGTTCCGCAATACGGAACGACCTCGAGGGTTGTTGTATTTAGTAGTGGTGCGGAACAACAGCATCTTCTCAATCGGAATGAAAACATTGTTGCGCCCAAAGGTTTCACCCAAGACTTGTTCTTGGGTCACTCCGTTAATGCCGCCATTCGCGTCAATGTCCCAGTCATAGATTGTGGACTGGCCTCGGATTGGGAGCTTCTTCCAACCGACCGCACCGTCATCGAACTTTGATGGGGTGTCAGCGTGTGCGCCTTCGCGTCGCTTGTAAACAATTTCGTGAACTGAAAAGCCGTACGTCAAAAACGACATAATGGACGAAAGACAGTCATCCCATGAAACACTCATGTCTTGCATGCAGCTAGCCACAAATTCCGCGTACTGCATGGATTGTTCATCGTTTACGTCTGCCGCATCAACTGACCAGTCAACGGTTCGCATCAGCATTTCGATGGCGTGGAGAATCGCTCCGACTACTGGATCGTTGTCGGCCATCTCGCGGTAGTTAGCGACACCGCGTCGGCCTTGAAGCTGACGCAAGAAGTCCTCTTCAACTTTGCCCCCGTACTGGACAAGACCAGAGGTGCCAATTTCCATGAAGTCTGTTGACGTTGGTCGAGCTTTACCGATGGTGCGTTCAAAACCAGGATCCATCATGCCTCCATTACGGAATGATGACGAGGTTAGCCTTTCAGCCTTTAAAGACCATGCAGCGTCACAGAACCGCAACATTCACATGAAAGAACCGCCCCGTAGGGCGGTCCCTTATCTATACCGCTGCTACCAAGTTTCGCAGCGCGGATGGCCCGGGTGGTTGGTGTGATCAACGGCGCAACCTTCAGTGCCGCGTTCGCATGTTTCGTGTTCTGCCCTATCCGACCACCAGTGAATCGGTTCGTTGCAGTCAGTGGTTGTTTCCATTTGACCTCCTCGGTTACTGTCGATGAGGTCAAACATACAAGACTCACTGCGTGTAAATCCGTTAAAACGCTCCCCGGGATGGGGTTCTACATCCGGCGACCGCTCTCCTCTTCAGCTTCAACAGGAGCGGCGAATGCAAACCTGATCATGCTGTTATTGGTCCGCATGTTGCCGTGGTACAGGTCACCAATTTCCCAGCCTTTGGACTTGTGGTAGTTAGTAGTCAGCTTGAATCTCATTGGGTGAGCGAACCGCACCAACGCAGAATCACCGCGGACAGGATACCAGCGGGTCAAATCATGATAAAGCTGCGGATAGCAGCCAATCACGACCGTTTCTTCACCGTCAATGATGCTGACATCGGAGCGATGTGACCAAGCCCTAGTACCCGGCACCATGTCCGTATCTACAACGATGTCAAACCAGACGCTGTCGTCGGTGATATCTGTAACCGTTAACCGAGCGAACGGAAATGGGTTGCGGTCGGTGCCAGTATCGGTGCTGAAGCGCATGGTGCCGGTGCCTACTGCGAATCGCAACGAATCGCCAAATTCCACGGTTTTGATGTTCGGGATTCCCCGTTTCACACCAGCCTCGATCATGGTTTCATATTTCTTTTCGTTGATGTCGCGTTGCACTTCAGCGTCCCTCTCTTCTTCAGCGCGCCTAATGCGACTTTCGAAGAGATCAAAAGCACTGTGCAAATCATCCAAATCTGTCCGGCGAGTTTGCAGCTTGAATCGCTCCTTTCTGATTTGGTCGGAGGTGAAAACTGAAAGCTCCTCCCCAAGCTGATCTAATTCAGCTTCCGAGAAACGGTGTTGAAAGCCGTACCCCCGGTGGGGCACATCTTCATTAGCGACGTGCTCGAGTTTTGCCAGAAAGTGCAGGGTGATAGCAGCTAGTGATTCACTGCCCGACTGTTCAGGCTTTTCTTTTTCGGTCATTGGCTGTGTTGTCCTTCCTTCGCTTTTTTTGCGCGAATGCGGGCGAGCGCTTCTTGCTTGTCTGCTTCCAGCATTGCTTGGACTCGAGGGTCACTCATATCCATTACTGTCACGATGGTTTCCTTCCCATAGGTTGCTGTCCCCTTCATTCAATCACAATCCCGGGGACAGATAAAGCCTAGAACTAGCCATTTCTGCCGTTCTCTCTGCACTGACCGTGTATGTTGATTTCCGACAGCAACAATCGAAGGAGGTGAAACAAATGGACGACACAATTTTGGAAACCAAAGACGTTCCCACAAAGGAGGCAGTCACCGTAGGTGATTATTTCACCGCTTCGTGGGGATACGACCAGACGAACATCGACTACTACGAAGCAGTCGCCGTATCAAAGACTGGTCGCGTCAAACTCCAGCGAATAGAGCAGCGAATAATCAGCCGCGGTTGCCCAAACGACGAAGTAGTACCAGTTCCTGGTGCCTACGTCGGGGAGCCAACCGGCTACAAGATCCCTCGCTTCTATTACAACGGCTATGCCAGCCAACCAGAGGCTTTCGGTGAACGCAAGCTGGTTTGCTACGTGCGGTTGAACAGTTATTCGTCAGCAACACGAGTCGCCCGCGATGAATTCGAGGCGGCCACCATAGTTCACAATCAAACCAACCCAGTCTACGGGCACTAATATCCAAACAGCCCAGAAGCTGCGAGGAGCCGCTCCCCCGGGGGCGGTTCTTTCGCGTATGGACTGGACCCCCGAGGCGACTCGATCCTGGGGGGGTAGAAATCGCCTCGAAGGTCCAACAGCAGTTTTGCATAGCGCCAGCTATCCATGTTTATTGACACAAAAACCGTTGGGTTAGTCACTCATTTCCAGCGTGCAGGTCAGCGTGACGTGTCATCCACATGCCATGTTCGTATGTGCGTTCGTCTAGGCGCTGCGTGCGTTCGTCAATAGATCTCAGCATGACAGTGTTGTCAGCGTGCGCCTGATTGTTCTCACGTCGCATCACACTGGTCAGCACAGCGAACAATCCCGTGACAAGAGCCGCTGTTACGGCCCCTACCGCTGCAACCACATCTGTCATCGTTTGCCGCCGTCATAAACTTCTGCGTGGCCTACGTCCACCAGCACATCATTCAGGCAGCCATCGTCGTCGCCGATGACTCGACCTAAAACCCGGCCAAATTTGCCTCGCTTGTCCAAGCTGGTTTGAATCTTGATGGCCTCTTGTGCCTCGCACCAATTCACCACGTAGTCCTTTGCAGCTAAACCGAGCGCCTTCTCAGCCTTATCTCTCGTGCGGGATTCTGGTGTGTTGATGCCGAGGAGCCGGACACGAGCTTGGTACCGAATGGAGAAACCCAGATCAAGAATTACGTCCACTGTGTCGCCGTCAACTACCCGGTCAATCGTCGCTGCGTATTCGTACATCAGGAGCCACTGCTTTCTTCTGTTTCGTCACTGATGGTCAGTCGATACCAACCAGAGTTTGCTGCGTTGTACACCGTTCCCTCGACAGCGTAGTCGCCTGGTTCCATCAACCGATCTATCTCAGCGTCCCAGGCGTTTGATACGTTCTGGATGACTGGGCGCGGTTCGTCGTAGCCAACGATCGTGTCGTTCGGGAACTCAGCTTCGTCCTCGGCGTCTGCCGGGGGGTTGTTGCATGGATGTGAGTCGCCGCCAATTGAGCAGTCTCGACCACCGTCGTCATCGGATTCAATGAACGTGCCTCTCGTGTATTCGTCGAGGTCGCCGGTGTGATCCCCGAGGTCAGGGTCGTCGTCCTCATACAGGTAGACGTAGGGGTCGGCGTGCTGGTTGGTGGTGTTGAACTGGCTGTACTCCAGATTGGATTCAGCTTCAATGACGATGCGACGCCGTTCCCCGGTAACGCTCGGATCGTCTGGGACGGTGAATGTCACCACTTCACGTTCGCTTCGTTGATCTGGAAAGCCGGTGTTCCAGTTGCCGACAATGCACCAGTCGCCGAAGCCAGTCCATCCACCTTGTGAGCAGTTAGCTGGCTCTGTTGTGACCACTTCAGTTGTGTTGGTGCTCACAACGTTGGGATCTGCAACCGTGGTTGTTGATTGTGTGTCGCCGTATGTGGTGCCGCCGCCGCAGCCGCCGTTGCCTGTGCCGTCGTCGTAGCACCACCAGTCATCTGTCCGTTGCCTCGTGCTGGAGATTGTGCTGACGGTTTCTGTTTCGGTGACTGTGGTCGCTGTTGTGACTTGCTGATACCAGTAGCCGTCGTTGGAGTTGAAGCCAAGCGTAGACGTGACGTTGACCGCGGTGGTTGTCTCCGTTTCGGTGCTTACCTGGTCTGCGAGATCTTCCCACGTTGAACTGCTTCCTCCGTCCCATGATGGTTGCGGAGGCGGAGGCGGAGGCGGAGGTTCTGGCTCCTCTATTTCTTCTTCTGGTTCTTCATCTACCCCAGGTTCTTCATCTTCGGGTTCGTCGTCCGGTAGTTCTTCAGGGGTATCCACCTCGTCGGGTGGTTCTGTCGACTCTGGTTCTTCTTCATCCGGCGTTTCGCCGTCATCCGCCAAAGGATCGTCCGCACCGTCAGCTTCGTCGGGAGTCGTGTCGTCATCTTCTTCAGTGTCCCACTCCGGCAACATCAACTCTGGTTCTTGCCACGGTTCTTCCTCAATTTCTTCATTTCCCCAGTCATCGTCCCAGTCAGGCAGCGTGATGTCCGGTAACGAATCTAGGCTGCCATCATGCGTTTCATCCTCTGGATTTTCGGGCCATTCCTCGATTGGCGGCAACAGATCTTCAGCAACGATTAGTTCATCATCCTCAACGATTTCAATTTCGACTTCCCAACCGTCGTCACCCCATTCGCCCTCCACCCGGTCGGGTAGTTCTTCAATCAGGTCCTCGGTTCGCTCAATGATCAGTTCCATTTCTTCGAGGAACTCATCGTCAAGTAACTCGGCTAAAAAGCCGCCTTCATCTTCTTCGACCCATTCCACGAAGTCCTCTGATTCGACCCACACCCAGTCGTCATCTTCTTCATGCCAGTCATCCTCCCAGGTTTCTTCGTCCCAAAAGTCGTCGTCCAAATCAAGAATGAACGGAGCTTCTTCACCTTCTTCTGGTTCAACAAACCATGCGTCGTCTTCGTCTGGTTCTTCAGCTAATCGCTCCTCCACCAGTTCTCGTAGCTCTGCCACAATCGTTGCCGGGCGCGCCTCAATTTCTTCCACAACAATTTCAACTTCACCCTCCTCGTTTATCTCAACAACAATTTCTTCGGGCACATCTTGATCTGGTTGACTAATTTCGATCTCTGCTACCTGTTCCCCCTCGTCTGTTGCGATTGAGATCACAATTTGGGGCGCTGTGGGGGCAGGTGGGGCTTCGTGGGGGGTTTCACCAGACTCCGACCCAGCGTCGCTCTCAGGCGGTTCTGTGGGATCTGGAGGCGGTGGGGGTGCAGTGAACTGGAACGCAAGTTCCTGATCGTCCTCGATAACGACGCTGACGGCGACATTCTGATCAGCTATATCAACCGCAGCTTCTTCAAGGTCATTGATTTCGTAGCCTTCGTCCTCTGTGACCGCCAGCACGGGTTCGTCATCAGCCTCGTCGGTTATATCAGCGATAGTGGTTTCAACTCGCGCCGCGGCTCCGTCCTGCGCCACAAACAGCGATACGGCCCCATCGGTGCTGCCATCCAAAGTTTCCACATCAGCCGTGTAGTTTTCCACAGACGCTGGAAGCAGGATGAGCACAGGATCTGATGTGCTGGATGTTGCGATGTATCGGTACACCGCCCCCGGGATTTCATTGACAAGTTCACCGTCGAATACACCCAACCGTCGCCCTTGATCATCTACGACTTGCAAAGCAATCTGGCTGTCAGATGATCCAGCCGCAGTCAGTAACGTCATGGATTTCGTGCCGTCAGCTTTAGGGCAGAACGCGCACGAAAACGGAGGCTGGCGAGCCGCCATCGGCGTTAACTCCAACGTGCCGGTGCTCCCGGTCCAAGCTGATGCTGATTCTGTTGGATTCGTAGCGGCTAGTGCATAGGTCCAGACGTTACCCACAACATCAATCCAGCGTGTTTCCGTGGGCCAATTCGAGTCATAGATGTAGATTCGACTGCCCCCATTTACAGCTTCAACCGCATAGGGGGTGACTGCGTGGCCGCCTTCTGCTGAATACAGACCCAACGTGTACCCCGCAGATGTTTCCGGGTTAGCGAAATCATCAGCCAACGTTGCAACAATCTCGGAGGGGCTTTGGTCTCGATAGAACGCTGCTGCCGCTTGCGTTTCCGAAGAAAACTGTGTCACGAACCAGAATGCAAGCTCGGCGGCCACTCGAGGGTCGCCTTGCTCTAACCCTGCCACCAGAGCTTCTTGCCCTAGCAAGCTCGTTGTCGCACCCTCCTGATATAACCGCAGGGACAGGACAGCGAAGCCTTCGCAGAGTCCACCAGCCATCGCCCGGTTTGCTTGCTCGATCAACTGGAGCATTACGGGTTGGGGTGTGCATTCCCCAGCGTCGTTCACAGAGGCGCACGCTTGGCCGTCACCGTACAAACGTCGAGCGAGGTTAACCGTCAACGCTGCGGGAGCGTTACCGCCTCCGTAGTTGGAGAAACCGAAACCATCGGCACCAGGTTCATAATCTAAGGCAACGACTTGGCTGACCTCTAACGCAAGCGGGACCGGGGGGGTGGTATCTACTGTTGCAACCAGTGCAGTCTGCTGGGTAGCTGATGGAGTGTCAGCTTCTGGGCGCGATTCACCGCCCCCGCTACACGCTGCAAGTAACAGGGCTGCGCTGATTACTGTGCTTGCGGTACGACCTAGCGCCGCCGCCTTTTTTGCTGCCACCACAATGCTCCAACGATGAGCACGCCAAGGAACACGAACACCAATGCTGCGGTCAAGCTGCCGCCTGGGGCATTGCCCAGATTAAGTGACCAGTTTTTCGTGTCGCCGCCAAGCAAATTGTTCTGCGACTCCAACTCAGCAACACGTTCGATTAGTTGATCTAGCTGCCAATCCGTCGCTGCTGAATCGTCGGCATTGGATTTCAGAAACCCAAAGCCGCCACCTAAGACTGCCGGGAGGCCAGCAATCCAAGCAATGTTGTCCATGACAGACTGCAAAGCCGCCTTGAACTTCGATACAGCTTGCTCGGCTTTGTCCACTGCTGCCTGAGCGCGATCCGTAACTGACGCAGTGGTTTCCTGGACTTCGTTGGCAATGGCTCTAAGTTTGGCGGCCAACTCATCTGCGTCCGACATCGGATTGCTCCTGGTTCGGACACTGAGGTCACTACTGCTAACCCGAGGGTAGCATCGGCTTATGGTTTCGCCCTGCCCTTGGTGCTCAGAAATTGAGAAACACGACGACGATTGCGCCGCTCTCTACGGGTCGCTGGGTTTAGACCACTCCTTAGGTGAGATCTTGGAGCGAATTTCTTCGAGCAAGTCCTCGATGGTTCGGCTGAGTGCTTCGCAGTATCGGACAGGATTGCCAGATACGGGAGAGCCTTCGGCGACGGCTGCTGCGGAGTCAGCTTGATTTGCGATCCGGCTGAGAGTTTCAGCAAGGTCTGTCATGAGTTCCTCCTGTCGGCTGCAACGCGAGTCAATTCAGCGGAGCCGGTCAGTTGTTTGATCCGATACTAGTACACAGCGAAAGACGGCCGAATGGCCGCCTCCCGATTTTTGTTTATCGGTCCCAAATAGTTTCGCTGCCGTCGCCTTGCCCGAAGGGGACGATGTTGTAGCACTTTTTGCAAACCAGTTCGTCATCAAAGTAGGTCGATGCGCCTGCGCAGCAATCAGTGAGCCGCTGGCCATTGTCGGGGTTATAGCTGCCGACGAGCAAAATCCCGGGGTCTTCGCCTTCGCGAATTTTCATCACCTCCGCGCCTGCGGTAGATCTGGGAGTTTTGTGTATTTCGTAACTTCTCATTTCACCTCCTCGATGGTTACTGCCGATGCCTTGACAACTACACGATTCAATGCACGAAGTAAAGCGCAACCAGTAAACGTCACGAGTTGCGCTTTATTTGGTCGGTGATTGCGTGTAGAAGAGAGGACATGACAGCAGCCACCCCACAAGGAGGGAAAATGGCAACAATGAAAGGCGCGGCGGAGGAACTCATCCCCTACCGCGTCACCGTAAAGGTCAACGGGCAACTGCCCTACGACCCCTACTTTGAAGGTCAGACAGGCAACGCCTACCCTGATTTCACATGCGAAGTAGAAGCAATAACAGAGGCAGAAGCCCGCAAACAGGGCTACCACTTCCATCCAGCAACCACGCCAGCAATGGCCCAATACCCCCATCCTCTTCGCGGCGAAACGGTCCGCTACGAAATTCAGGAGATTTGATGACAGACTCCATTACGGATACCGCGCCAACGGCGACGAAAATCCAACCAAACCGAAGCAAAAGTTTCGCTCTCGGTTCGACCCGCTTTGTGACCGTCACCGAGGACACGCCGACTTTGCATTGCGTCCTCTGCGGCGATTACGTTGAAACCGAGGTCTACCAAAACAGGATGCAACTAACCTGCAAATCAGGCCATAACCGTCTGGCTTCCTACGACGTGGTGAATTGTTCCACGAAGGAATTGCTGGATGACGAAACATGGGAAACCGTCCAACGGGTTAACGAAATCAACGGCCACCCCACCCGCGTTATCGCCATCGGCGACAAACTTCACTGGGCGACAGTGCAATGGCGCGCCGACGGTGGCGGCAACTGGACAGCAGGCGACGAATACAGTTGGGAATAACCGACCAAAACCACTAATAACAGCCGCCGCATCGCAAGGTGCGGCGTTTGTTATGTGTTCACAGCCGCCACTGCGAAGGGGCTGTCATGGACACTGGGGCAACCGCTGGGGTTGCTGTTGCACCCAACATCAGTTCTGTTATCCCCCAAACCATCGCATCTAAACGATCTGGCGATATTGAGTGATCTGGAACCCACCCACAAAGCTGGTCCTCCATATCGGCGTGAAAGCCTAGATGATGGACTCTGCCCTGTTCATATAAAGCTGCAACGGGTTCCGCTCTGGTGCGTTTCCCCCGGGATGCGTGAACCATTTTGATCGGTACGTCGGGGTCTACTGTGCGCAGGGTGTGCGCCACCATGTCGCCGCCTTGGTTGGATTCTGCAACGATTCGATCAGCTTTGAAGGAATGGAATGCTGCGATTGCTGCCCTACCCCAATCGTTGGGGGTTCCATGCAGCGAATCGTCTTGCAACACATAACTGTGTCCGTTCTCACCTAAACCGCACACCACGATGCCTGTTTCAGCGTTCATTGATTTCGACCCCGCAGCAGGATCAATAGCGACAACAATCCTGACTAGTTCTGGGAGTTCGGTCACTCTGTGCTGTTCCAACATTTCTCGGTTCCACAAAGCTCCTTCTACGTCGTCCAGTATTTCGGCATACAACTCTTGTTGCCCTAATCGAGTGCCTTCGTAGCGGGTAAGTATTTCCTCCACAAACGATGGTGCGAGGTTTGCTTTGTTCTCAAATGTGGATCCTCTGGTGAGGCGCACACTGCCATCAGTGATTGCCACAAGGTCCTTAATCAGAGGCGTCGGTTTAGGTGTCGTCGTAACTATGACCCGGGGGAACTGGCCGATACGTAAGCCGAACATCAGCATGTCCCACGCTTCTGGATAGCGCCACGCTGCAAGCTCATCAGCCCATGCCAAATCATGGTTCGGTCCGCGCAAGCGATCTGGTTCGTCTGCTGTGAACGTCGTAGCGACGGCCCCAGTGTGGAATGTGATGCGCCGTTTTGACGGTTCATAGCGGGGGCGGTCATCGTTGGGAAAGATGCCCATCAACCCTGATTCGCCCTCCACCATTGTGTCTCGCACATCCGCCGCAGTTCGACCGACTAACGCAATATGTTCTGTGCGTCTCGCTTCCACCAAAAGCCTGATTGTTTCTGCTCCCGTTCTGGTCTTACCGAAACCACGGCCCGCGAGAATCAGCCAAATACGCCAAGCTCCTTCTGGCATCACCTGACTTGGCCTACGCCATGCTGACCATGTATGCATCAGAGCTTGCTGTTCTTCCAGGCGCAACGACTCAATAACCAATTCCCGGTCAGCTAATGGCAGACTTCTGAGTTCATCAATCAGCGAACCAGCAGGGTCGCTATCCAGGATCATCGCTGTTTGTCCCATTCAAATCAGAAACCGCTGCATCAGCTAACGTCCCTGCTCGCACCATATCCAGGCGTTCACGCAACAATTGACCGATATCGGTGTAGAGAACAGACCCCTCGACATTCGCCAACTCCACCTGTCGAGGAGCATCCAAACCTAACAAAGCTGCTTTGCGATGCAATACCTTCACCGCGGTGTTCACCACTCCCAAAACTTCGTCCGTGTCAATTTCATCTCCACCTTGCACTGCTTGCAGTCGCGCCATAACTGACCGCCACAAATGTTCAACTCGTTCTTCCTCCAATGCCCGCGCTTCTTCAACCGGCGCTGTACCCCACCATTTCAGCGCAGCCCGGTATGCGTCATGTGCCCCCGAACGCGACGCATAGCCAACACGAGTCGCAATATCGTCGAAGCTGAGACCGACAGTGCGCAAACGCACTACTTCTCGGTATTTAGCTGCGGTGTCTGGCGATGGGACGGTTGGGCGTGGAGACATGTGTTCGGAGCTTAGTGTTCGGAGGTTATGTTTTGCAGTTTTAGCTGCTCTGGTTCTTCTTGACAAGATTGAATCCATGAGTTCCATGCTTCGGTGACTGCTCCTGTCCCGGGGAACATGTCGTGCAGGGTGTCTGTTGTTTCTGCTCCTACGCAGGTGAATAGCCATTGGCTTACTGAATTGGGTTTGGCTCCTGCTAATCCTTTGCGCATGGCCATTCGTTCCATCATCCAGTCTCGGATGCTTGACTGTCCGTTTTGTGCGTCTGCTCGTTCTCTGGGTGGTCGAGCCGGTTTGACGAGTACCGGTTCCCATGCGTATTGCAGTCGGGTTCCCGGTTTCCAGCTTGCCCACTGTTTGACCCATGCAACGATTCTGTAGTCGTTATCTTCCAGCCCAGCGTTTCGTGCGCAGTCGATGATGTGTCCTAAAGCTGGGGAGCTTGTGTGGAGAATGAATCCGTCATAGCTGACTAGCTGATTCAGCAACTCTGCGTGGTCTACTTCTCCACCGAAATCGGGGTGGTCTTTGTATAGGTGTGCCTGCCCGGGATAGGGCGGGTCGGCGTATGCGATTCGAGCGGACGGTAGGAGTTGCACCTACACCTCCCGACCGGAAGTCGGGTGGATCACTGTCGATCCCTCATCCGCAGGTGATGGATATGCTATCCCATTGCGTCTAATAACACGGGCCATTTGCTTATCTAAACCCTTTAGGTATCGGTGTTTGCCAGGTTGCAGGCGCGTCGGTGCGGTTGGTCGCGCCGGGTGATTCCATGCGCCTCGAGTGTGCCGCCATCTGCCACCTATCCTGTATTCCGTAACTACTGCAGAAGTTCCCGTGTACGTCCAGTTGCCAGCTTGATAGATGCCTCCGTGGTGGCCTTGCGCTGGATCAGCAAACGAAACAACTGCACGCAAATTCGGACTGGTTTCCTTCAGTATCTTCAGAGCTTTCGCCACTATCTGTGTCACGGGGGATTCATGTGCCCGTAATGCGACACGCACCAGTTCGCAAAGCTCTGTCTGGTCTAAACCCAGCATTGTTCCTAAATGTGGGCTGGCTCCTCGACCGAATAGCACTGCGCCAATGAATCGTTCATCTTCCCAGACGCCACATTTGATCAGCTTCCCAGTTGGCATGATTTGTGAATAATGCCATTTGGATACTGCGTGGCTAGCTGCCTCCGTAGCGCAGCCTGCAACTACTAAATCAGTCATCGAAAGACCACACCCCGAGTTCTTCCTCGACCTTCCCGGGATACGGCTTTGCGTCTTTCATAACTCGCCGCCGCATTTGTTTATCCAGGGGCATCAGATATTTGTGCTTTGCTTCTTGCATTATCCGGTACGCCGTCGGGTCGACATACTTGCGGAGGTATTCAATTTTTGCGGTTCCGTATTTGGAAACCACGGTGCGTTGATGAACTCGTTTGCCATGAAGAACGACTGTTTGGGCGAATGTTTCTCCCACATACACCCAGTTCATGGCTTGGTATATCCCACCGTGATGTTTTTCTTTGGTGTCTGCGTATGACAGAACCAGTCGGAGACCGGGATTCTCGCAACGAATCTGGCGAAGTGACATGGAAACTGCCTGCGATGTGGGGAACTGGTGACGGGGTTTCAACGCCACCCTGACCAGTTCACAAACCTCAACTTGGTCTAATCCGTACCGTTCCCCAAGCCGAGGATTGGCTCCTCTGCCATAGATGACTGACCCCGCGAAACCATTGTCATCCCAAACGCCGTAACCAATAATTTTGCCCGCAGGCATCGCCTTCGAGTAATGCCATTTCATAACAGCGTGCGTGGCAGCTTCCCGAGAACACGCTGCGAGAAGCACCTTCCCGGTCACACCTAGACCGGCTCAATAGTATTGCTGGGGCCTACTCGCCACTCGAAACCGCAATCTGGGCAAGTGGTGGGGTTTCGCTGATCTAAACGTGGTTGTTCGCCCTCCTCGGGAAAGAACTCCACGTCTACAGCCTCAAGCAGTTCAGCTATATCGGCGTCGGTGTAACCGGTTCCTAGCAGGCTGCTTTCTTCCACCACGCTAGAGAGCAACTCAACTAATAGTTCCTCGTCATATGTGGCAAGCTCGGCTGTCTTGTTATCGGCGAGCAGTATGCGGTGTGCAGTGGGATCATCTACATCCACCCAATAGACCGGCACCTCCTCCAAACCAACTTTCTGGGCTGCTAAGAGCCGGTGGTTGCCTGCTAGCACATACCTCGTCGAGCGCTGAGCGACAACAGTCCCCCACCAGCCATTGGCTTTGATACTGGTGGCAATTTCATCCACGTCCCCAATTCGGGGGTTCTGCGGATGGCGCTCCAACTTGTCAATTGGCACCATTTCAACTTCAGTTTCCATGTTTCGTACCTTTCATGCGGAATATCCTCGGTCTTTGTATCCAAGGGGCTGTTTTGTATCCAAAACCGTGTATTCCCCCGAAAAGCCGCCTGTTTTGCTTCCAAGACACTGGTTTGTATCCAAAACCGTGTTTTGTATCCAATTCTCGTAGTGACTAGCTGAATCTTCGAGGTTCAGGTAGTGACTAGCTGGATTCACGAGGTTTTGTATACAAAGCCCGATTTTGGAAGCAACAACCGGTGTGACTAGCTGTTTCTTCGAGGTTTTCGTAGTGGCTAGCTGTTTCTTCGAGGTTTTGCTAGCAATCCCCGGGTGACTAACAAAAGACAGCAAAACACAGCTATCAACACGGTGACAACGGCGATTTTGAGCCAAAACAGCATCAAAACGCCTGCAAACACCGTGACACACCGAGTCTCTTCGAGTCTCTTCGAGTAACTCGCTGATTTCGGTAGTGACTAGCTGTGACTCCGAGTTCTCACGCTGACACAGGAGTACTCCAAGGTTTTTCGGTGAAAACAGCGACAAACACCGTGACACAGGTGTGCTCACGCATACTCGCGGGTTTCCCCGAGATTTCACGCCGCAACACCGTGACACACTGAGAGACACGGAGACACAGGTGTCCTCACCGGTTTTTCGGGCGAGACAGCGAGACACATGCATTCTCACGCAATCACAGATGTGCTCACTGGTTTTTCGTCGAGTATCGGTGAGTATTGGTGTCGGTAGCGCCAAACACCGTGGCTCAGGCAATCTCACCGGAGGTATATCGGACTTCAAGTCGGCGGCGGCGTTCAGCAAGGCGTTCCCGTTCACTCATTCCACCCCAAACCCCATATGAAATTTTGTTGTCAAGCGCAAAGTCCAAACACGGTCCCACGGCTTCACATTGTTCACAGAGCGTCTTACCAATCGCCGGCATACCTCGATGGGGAAAGAACCACGCCAAAGGAGCGCTATGACACAACCCTTCATTCTCAACATGGAGAGGAAGCCGCGGGTAGGGCTTCCAGTCGTCAAACCGAGATGATTTAACTCGGCTGGGTGAACGAAATGACATGGGGCACTAAGAATAGGTCTACATGCGGTCACGTTGGTGCCTTATCGCCTCTCGGGTGAAACAATCGGTGTCGTTGTCCACTAGTCGATGGGCGCGCATAGAAATCACCATTTCTTCGATGCAGAGCTTGCAACGGCAGCCTGCTCTGAATTGGGTGAGTCCGTGGTAGGGCATCGCTGACTATTAGTAGCGGCTTTTGACGGTTTCCGGGTGAACGCTGACCACATTTCCTCTGGATATTCCTCCCTGAACCGAGCCATGTCCGCCTGAATCGTCACCTTATGCAACCCTGTAGCGGCTGCTAATTCGCGATAGGTCACCCCCAGCGAACGTAATGCTGCGAACAACTGGCGTCGTTGCACACCTAACGCCGCGATTTTGTCGCGACAAACACTGATCTCGTTTGTATGGCGAGTCGCTTCGTCAAGCAGCGCTGCCTTGGCTTCCTCATCTTCCATGTCACCCACCTGCCGCTCGGACATTCGCTGAAATGGTTCGTGCTGTTTCGATTCGAGTGCGTAACGCAATCAATGCCTGCTGAGTTGCCTTTTCCTGAGCTTCTGCAATTTTCCAGTTACGGAAATCATCGGCGGCACGCAGATGAGCGTGCGCCTCTTTTTGGGCAACCGTCCCGCTGGTTGTCTGCAATATTGCTCTGTGATATCTGCGTTTGTAATCAGCTTCAGCTTGAGCACGTTCAACCGTTAGCACGGCATAACGCTCAACTTCGTCAGCCAACCGGTCGCCTAGTGCATCTAGCTGGTTTTCTATCTGGGCTTGGTTTAGCGGTTCAATCAGCGACAAAGTCCACCTCCTCTATTTGTAGTCGGAGGCCATCCATGTCCCCAATTTCGGCCGGGTAGAACGTGAGCGCTCTGACAAACTGGGGATTGTCGTCGGGTAATACTCCAGCATCAACAAGACCGTCAATCGCTGCTTTGACTGCCGGAAAACAAGCACCGACGTCTTGTCGCCATCTGCGGTCTTTAGCCAGTGGCGTCGCGTACACCTCGATTGCTGCCAATGCAGGTACATGCTGAATTTTTGCCATCCAACCGAACGCCTCCCGGGTATCTCGAGTTTTCGCTGCACGCTCCATGTGATGCCAACGCCGTTCAGCGTTACTTGTCCAAGGACGTTCGCCGTGAAGCTCCAGCAAATAGACCATAGGGGTCACCCTATCCTTCGACTATTCATCGAGATGGGACCACCCTGTGATTGCTGCATCGTCCATGACAGTTTTCGGAATGAAAATCACCGGTTCCTCCACTTCTGATACCCCGTCAGGGCTAAGGATGCTGGCGAACACAATGGCTGTTGGTTCCCCCCGGAGCTTGCCGAAACCCATCTCGTACTCCACAACCTTGCCCTTGTATGTGACCGCCCACCCCAACGTAGGTGAGCCTGGTGGTAGTTCAATCAAAATGGCTCTGTCGCGGGTGTCTCACGTTTCGGCATTTTGGGTGCAGAGCGACCCTCTTTGGTTTGTTTAGTTGCAACTTGTTTAGTTGCAACCGACGTTGCCCATTTCAGCGAATGTCCGCAATCCTCGACAGTGACCTCGACCTTCGACCGTTTCTTGCCGTCGTCATCTTCCCACTTGTCCTGCTTTAATTTGCCATGAATGATGACTCGCTCACCCCCACGGAACGACTCAGCTATGTGTTCAGCTAAATCACGCCAAGCGACGCAATCAAAATAATGGGCTTTTTCTTCGCCGCTTTCAGTCTTTTGGTTGTCTGCGATAGAGAACTTCGTCAGAGCTAGACCCGAACCCAAAAAGTGCAATTCGGGATCTCTCACTATGTTTCCACACAACGTCAGTGTGTTGTCATAAGCCATATTGGCTCCTTTCGGTTTCTGGGCTATAAGCCTCGAGGGCTGATAGCACCAAGATGTTGACGTAAATAGGTTCGCCCGATACCGGTGTCACGTATCTGCCACCCCAACGACTGTTTCACCAGCACTAGCTGGCCGTCACTAATCATGCGACGCAACGCCTTCTCTTTCCCGGAATAGGTCATTGGCTCCAAGCGAAAAAAATGGGGATTCGCTATGAAACCGCTACCGCACGTCGGGCATCGTTTATGGCTCACCACACTTGGCCCCACGAAGTTATACCTCATGTGTTCGACCAAATCGGGCCATGACCTTTTTGTGCTCCACGACGACGCGCCACCTGTAACAGCTAACCCCGAGAGAATTTGCAGTCGCCTATCTGATCTCCTCATGCTTCCTCCAACCATTTCCACTCGGGACCGAGTTTGGTGTAGCCCGCACGTACGAGAAACGAGGCATTGTGAGGGTCTAACAGTGAAGAATCTAAATACTCCGCACGCGTCAACTCTCGCTGTTGTTGAGCCTTCCTTTTTGTACTGTCGGTGGGCTTGCCGGTTGTTTTCAGGAGCTTAGGCCTGATTTTCGCGCAGAGCGCTTCCACAAAATCTGCTTGCTCGTCCGGTGATAACCCGGTCCAATATTTTCGGCCGTAAGCGATTTGGGCCACATGCTTGATGTAATTCCTAGCATCTTCATGTCCTTCATGGGCAGCCAAAAAACCGTTCGCTAGTTCAAGTTCAACTGAAATCGCAGCTTCAAGCATCCGCTGTTCATGCTCCGATTGCGTAAGTTTCTTCAACGGTCGAAGGTCCTTCTTCTTCTTAACGTGAGTAGAACCACAGACCGGACACGGGTTGCTTCGTTGGTCTTTTAGTGCAAGTGCTAAACGCTGGCGATGATGAACGAAAGAAGAATGAAGTTCATCCTCTGTTTTGCAGTCAGTCCAAATCCCCATAACTCCTCATTCGTTACTGGCTCGACTCCCCATTTTCAATACAGCCGACTTGACCAATCTACATGAAAGGGCACCCTTTGTAAATCACTGATGAAACCGCCATTACTTAACTACCTCAGAGCTGATTTAAGAAGGGCACCCTTATCTGATAGGATGGATTCGACAGCAACACTAGGAGGCCGCCTGACTGATCTCATTGTCCTACCCAACTGACAGGGTCACATCACCCGGTCAACGAATGACTCCATAGGAGGAGCAAATGGCAAACATGCAAGAGGTGCAATTGCGCCCGATTGCTGACGCCGCCAAAGCTCTCGAAGGAATCGCTATAGATGCGACTGCCGACGAGATTGCTACAGCGGTCACCTCAGCAATCAGTCACCTAACAGATGCGTTGCAAACATGCGAGGTATCTGATGCAGTGGCAGTCAGCTTAATCCCGGGATGGAAAGCGGCTTCGACCGCTCTACGGGATCAAACCAATGATCGCAGCACCGCAGTTGCGAGTCGCTTTCTAAAGGCCAATGGAGGCAAATCTCAGCCAATCGTCGTCAATGACATAGACGGTCGGCAGATGGTCTGCACTCCAAATGTCCGAGTTAAGCGCTCCCAAATACAGCGAGACGAACTTGTAGAAGCCGTCGAGCGAGCAGCTAGCGATCCGAAAAATCGGCTCAACCCGAACGGAACCGGCGAAATGCTGGATTACGACACGGCAAAAGTCATTCTGATGAAAAAAAGTTTCAGAATGGAACCCCGTTGGACTGAACTCAAAAAACTCGGCATCCACGATGACGAATTCTGTACCCGTGAACAAACGTATTCACTGGACATTCAACCAGGAGGTGACCTATGGCCGACCTTGAACAGTTAGCCGAAGAACGTCAAATAGCGCGCGCAGATGACGGCCGCTACTTTGACCTAATCATGCGTCAATCTGACGTGCTCGCCAGTTCACGCATTGTTCCTGCCGCATATCGGGGCAGATCGGCAGACATTGTCGCTGCCGGTTTGGCTGGTCGAGCTTTCGGTTGGGACGTTATGGCCAGCATGAGAAACTTTCATGTCATCGAAGGCACTGCTTCGCTGCGACCGGAAGCAATGCTCGGCCTAGTGCGTCAAGCTGGTCACTCAGTCATGATCACCAGTGGCGAAGGTATAGCGACTGCGGTCGGGAAGCGCTGCGACAGCGGCGATGAACACACCGCTACCTTTACTCTCGATGACGCCAAAGACGCTGGTTTGGCTGAAAAAAAGAACTGGCGACAATACCAAGAAGCGATGTTGCAATGGCGCGCGGTATCCAAACTGTGCCGAGCCTTGTTTAGCGACATGGTGCTCGGCGCTGGATACGTCCCCGAAGAAATCGGTGCAGACACCGATGAAACTGGGCTACCCAAAACATACGATCCGATGGTGCCAGTCACAGCAGCCAAAAATGAATTACTGAAAACTGTCGGAGACAAAGCCAACGCCAAAGAGCTTTGGGGTGACCGGGGGAGCAACAGCATCAGGCGTAGCGAACTCGATGCACTAATAAGCGACTGGGAAGCTGAAATCGTTGACGCTGAAATCACCGAAGCTCCAGAACAACAAGAGCTTGACGACGGTGACGGATACCAAGACGACGCACTGCACACGGTGTAACCTGAACGGCCCACCCGCCTCTAAACGGGTGGGCCTTCAGTGTTAATCCTCGCGCCATTTGGAGGAGTCAATGGCAAATAATACACAACCGACCGCGAACCTACGAGCCGACATTGGCCCATTTTCCATTATCCCGGAATGGGTACTCGACGCAGAGGTCAGCCACGGGGCTGTCAGACTGTATGCATTGCTCGCCCGATACGCCAACAACGACAATGCAGCGTGGCCCAGTCGCGCCACCCTTGCACGCCGTTTGCATAGTTCCAAGGACACTGTTGACCGGCTGACTAAAGAACTCGAGTGCATCCACGCTTTGATGGTGGAACGCAGGACAGTGAAAACTAACGACGGCCACAAGCTGAACAAAACGAACCTTTACACAATACGCATGGTCCCACCGGGGGTAGCCGCACAAACGCGGCCACCTAGCCGAATGGATGCGGAGAGGGGTAGCCGCGACCACGCGGCCCAGAACGAGAACCATCTAGAACTAGAACCAAAGAACACTGCGTCGGAGATGTTTGATTTATTTTGGGAGGTGTACGGCAAAAAGGTCGGCAAAAAAGCTGCCGCCACTCAATGGGGCCGTCACATATCGGACGAGGCAACAGCTATGGCAGCCATCGAAGGTGCCCAACGCCAAGCAGAACACACTGAAAAGAAATACAGAAAAGACCCCGAACGGTGGATTAGAGATCACCGATGGGCCGATGATGAACTGATAGACCCTTCAGGTTCAGCAGGCACCATTGCCCGTCTGCAAGCCAGAGTTCATCGGGAAGGTTTGTAATGGAATCAACGGAAATCACCAACCGCATGAAACTGTATGCAGCACATGAGAAATATGGTGACCGGTTACTTACAGCCCACGTGGATGAAAACTTCATCCTTATTCGGCGCGGCCTACCAGCGGCGCTGCTAGCTGTCGCAGAAGCGATAGGGGAATTTGATGGACGAAGCTGAGCGGCAGTCCCGTAGAAACGCTGTAGCGGCCATAGGGACGCTCTCAGTGGCTTTCGGTAAGGAGATGCCCGACGAACAAATTGACATTTACATCGACGCGCTGCATGACATTCCGGGTGAACAGTTAGCACAAGCTGTGAAAACCATTATCGGCACAGAGCGATTTTTCCCCGCAGTCGCAACTATTCGCCAAACAGCATTAGTTGACCCCTCCCGCCTTTCTGCAGAAGAAGCGTGGGGGTTTATTAGCCGACGAATCCAATCCGGAGGCCGAATGGCTGGCACTCGGGGATTAACAGACGACACCAAACGGTCAGTGGATGCCTGCGGAGGTTGGCCGGCATTATGCGAATCAACGAATCCCACTGGTGATCGAATCACTTTCACCAAGGCATACAACGCGGTAACTACTCGCAACGACAGAACAGCAACTAACTGGAAACTAGGGAAAGGATTACGACGGGCAATCGCCAGCATCGGACGAGGTGACATATGAGCAAAGTTTTAGATGACACGTTCAGCAAGCTCCTTGACGCATACCCCGACAGCTATGACGCAGGCAACATGCGCGAGCTTTGGACTCAGACATGGGAAAAGGAACCTTTGAGCGTGATCGTCCGCACTGCTGACCGCCTTATGAAGACATGGCAACGGTGCCCGTCATTGGATGAATTTATGGAGGAAACCAAAAAAGAAACCCATCGGCAAAACCGGGCGGCGTTACTCGAACAGATGGATGCCTGCCCTGAATGCGATCATGGGTATATAGAAACCAAAGAGAACACTTTCAAGCCTTGCCATAGCTGCCTGCCTGATTCGTATGAACGATGGGCAGTCGGGGATTACGAACCAACACGAACATGAAGAAACTGGTCACGGTAGCCATCACGATTTGCTTAGTAGTCGTGTCGTATAGCGCCCAGTCGACAAAGGTGACTGAACATTCGGCTATGACGCTGCTCACCCTCGCCACGACTACCGTGCCAGTTGCAACCACGGTACCGCCTACTACAACATCAGTGGTGGCAACAACGACCTCCACCACCACGGCTCCCCCGGTAACGCTGCTGCAACCCGAAAGCAACATCATTCTGGTTTCAATGGAAACACCACAGGTCAGTGACCTCGAGCGACTGATTTGCTTTGTGGGATCCGAATGGGATTGCGGTGAAGCGATCGCTGTTTCTCAGTGCGAGTCGTGGCATACACCTCACAGCATCAGCCCCTTCAACTCGAACGGCACCCGCGATTGGGGGCTGTTCCAAATCAACGACGTGTGGGCCGATGCTTTCCCCAGGCGGTGGGAGCATCGCCTTGACCCTGTGACCAATATAGAAATGGCTCACCACATTTGGCTTGTCACCGGACGTTCGTGGAAACACTGGACGTGCCAGCCATGAGAATACTGAGCCTTTGCTCTGGGTACGGTGGACTGGATTTAGCTGTGGAAAAGCATTTCAACGCTGAAACGGTGTATTGGTCTGACGTTGATCCAGCAGCATGTGCAGTGATGAGTGCGCGCTTCCCGTCAGCTACACCGCTCGGCGATTTAACGAAACTTGACAGCACCGCGCTCAACTTTGACGTGTTGACTGCCGGATACCCATGCCAGCCGTTTAGTACCGCTGGCAACCGAAAAGGAGAAGATGATGAACGACACCTCTGGCCCCATATCGCAGACACCATCAGCGTTTCTCGACCCCGATGGGTCGTGCTGGAGAACGTCGCAGGGCACCTTACTCTCGGAGGCCCCACCGTTATTGCAGAGCTTGCCCAAATGGGGTACGGCGTTCAATGGGGAACTGTTCGCGCTAGCTCCGCCGGTGCTCCCCACCAACGACAGCGGCTTTTCATCCTTGCCCACACCGACAGCCCGGGACTACAAGGACACGGGCGACAACACCGATTACGAACGCATAGCAGCGAAAGCGAAACTAGCTGGGACCGTTCACCTCTTGCCGACACCAGTAGTCAACGACATGGGGGAAAACCACACCATCGAATGGTGGAACGACTGGATCAAAGAGAAGAGACTGCAACACAACAACAGCAACGGCCACGGCAAGAGCCTGTCGATAGAGGCTCGTCTGCTGCCAACACCTCGAGCGCAGAACGGGGAAGCACGCAACATGAACATTTGGGAACGTCCACTGGATCAGCCCCAAAATCTCGAGAATGCGTTAGCGAGACTGACTGGGGAAAATACGAACCAGCCATCAGACGGTGGGAACACATCACTGGACGAATAGCCCCTCCCCCGGTCACCGATAACAAACTGTCGCAGCACTTCGTGGAGTGGCTGATGGGAATACCGGCCGGTCATGTTTGCGAAATTGTGGACAACCGAGCCAAAGCTCTCAAAGTTCTCGGTAACGGCGTCGTGCCGCAGCAGGGCCGGATAGCACTACGCCTGCTACAGAAAGGATTAAACAATGGCAACTAAACGCATCCGCTACGCGGTATTTGTACCCGATCAACCCACTCAGCTACCAGCAGTGCTGAAATGGGGGTCAGGTCGAGAACCGTGGGCGTGGGGAAACCCAGACGAGGAACGAATGATGAAACCCGTAGGTGTTTATTTAGACGAAGAAGAAGCTGTGAGAATGGCGATAGCCGCTTGGCTCGAACAACACGGTGACCCCCGGACACTGCTGGCAACTCTCCATTTAGATTTGCAAGGTGACTACTAATGAAACGTGGCGGACCGTTGCGGCGGGTGTCGAAGAAACGGGCAAGCATTCAAGGGCAGCGACGCAAACTCGTTCGCGAGCAGTTAGCCCTCCGGCCTCAGTGCGAGGCTGGTGAACCAATCCATCTGTATTACGTCGATCACTTCGGCAGGGAGTTCGCCCGCGAGAAACTGAAAACGGATCGCTGTCATGGGCGCGCCACCGATATCCACGAACCGTTGACGAGGGCTAGGGGCGGATCCATTATTGACGTTCACAACACAATTGCGGTTTGCCGTCGATGCCATGACTGGATCCACGACAACCCGCAAGTTGCGACGGAGCTTGGATTGCTCCGTAGTCAGTTTTCTAAATAATCTCCCATTCATCTTCGGCCGGGATGAGCGACAATTTTGATCCGCAGTCCCAGTCCACTCGAATACCAAAATCAAAGGTTTGCCGCAAGCTGCCAGCAACAGTTCCTTTGTCCCCTTTAACCAAGGCGGTGAACCGGTCGGCGCAGCTAATGAGCCGCACACGGTCCCCGGGTCGCAGATCAGGAGTAGATCGACCTAATGCCACAATGGCCTCCCCTCTTCTTTGTTCTCTGCTATGCGGTCGTCTGCTCTGTCGCGGTCGGAGTAGTCATAAAAGCCCACTCGTTCAGCTAGTTCAGCTAGTTCAGCAACCCGTTCATCGTCGCACTCGGCACAAATTTCACCGAACTTGGCGTCAGACATGGGGAAAATGGGGTATTGCACCCCATCGCCCTCAATGTCGCAGTATTGACATTTTGGTGTCATCACTTCTCCAGTCCCCATGCTTTGATTTGAATACGATTCCAATACTCTGTTTCGTTTTTTGATCTAGCTATTTCTTGTTCACGACGCTTCCGCATGTCCTCTAGGCGTTCGTGAATTTCTATAGGTACGAACCCGCGCATCAGTTCTCCAGTTCCCAGTCGTAGGGCTTCAGTGGTGTGCCGTGATGTGTCACATCAAGCAACCGCTGCCATTGAGCGGTATATCGACGATCACGCCTATCCATAAAAGCCCCGACTGCTAGTAGCCCGCCGAGTAAAAAAAGCTCTAACGGGATCCGAAATTCATCCATTCAGTGAATCCTCCTGTTCGTTGCTGTCGGACAACCACAACTACACGATCAGCGCCAATCAGTAAACAGATTGCGGCAACTTTGAGCCATTTCATCTTGTATGTTGGCCTCTATCGACAGCGACCGAGGAGGTCAAATGGAAGAACAGGAATGGGACAAGGTGGATATCGCCATCTTGCACCGCACAGATCGGGGCCGGTTTACCGGGATCACCGATGACAACTTGGGGGAGGTAACCGTAGAACGTCAATACGCCTACGAGATACCTACCCATCAGCTATTCAGCCAACGGCTGAATGTCGAAGCTCCGCACCGCGATTGTTTCGCATGGAACAACAACGTTACTGGCCGCGAATTTCCAGCACGAAGGAAAACTCGCAGCCTTTCAGCCGGGGATATCGTCTTAGTAACCGAAACCGGACTGACCTTGGGACTGAATTTCCAGGTAGAACAGCGACAGACGGTTTGGGCAGTCGCAGAATTTGGTTGGGACAAGCTGACTGACGAACAACTTCAACAGGTCTATACCCAAAGCATGGATGCGGTCCGAGGGGGTGCCGCTAAATAAGCATTGGGGGTGAGTATCCAGCGGGACGCCGCGGGTACAGGAATGCCGAGGGAAAATAGCGATTCTCGGTAGGAGGTTCGATTCCTTCTCATCCCGCGACAGCAAAAACCAAAGGAGGCTGTTATGGGTTGCAGAGGCAACATTGAAATCTCCCAACCGAAATTCGGTTTTGGTGAAGGGGATGTATCTATTTTTTTGTACACGCACTGGGGTGGCGATGAAGTCTGTGAATCGTTGGCCCGGGGTTTAGAAGCTGGTCGAAGCCGTTGGACTGATCCCGACTATTTGACTCGCATCATCTTCAATGAGTTACAGGGAGACGACCGGCGGACAACCGGTTTTGGCATCGGTATCCAACAAATGGACAACGAGTTTGAGATGCCCAATCTCTACTGGACTACGAGGGACGGCAAGTTTGGCAGTGTGCCGGATGAGCCTTTCGTCATGTACGAAGGCAGCATTTTTACCGCAGAGGAGTTCATGCTTAAGTTTCTTCCAGAGGTCGCGACACCAAATAGCGCGTTAGAGGACACGCAGGAACTGGAAACGATTTAGAGATGAATCACACCAAACACAAGGCGTACATTGTGCTTGCCCATACACAAAACGGGGACTACGAAACCGTTGAGTGGCAGATAGCGACAGGCAAAGACGCCTATTTCAAAGCCAAATGCGACGCAGAGAAGCTGGTTGCAAAAGGCTTCGCGTACGTCGCGATCAGGGAAACCAGTGACGACCTCTACGGGGGCTTTGTCGAATTCGTTCGCTCTCGTAATGTGCACCTTGATTTGACGGAGGCATGATGAGCCTTCAGCGTTTCACCGAGCTTCCCAAACTTCAGCAACAAGCTGTGGGGGAATTGGTCAACCGGTTAGCGTCACTCCAGCTTCCCAACGACTTTGTTATAACCCTGATCAGACGCACCGGGAATGACGCCGAAGCCATCTGGCGATATATGATGGACGAAGGTTTTGCACGCGCTATAGACGCATGGATTACAGACAACGTGCCAGCTATTTTGAACGGCACATCAGATCGTTCGTTAGATTGAGGTGGTTGCTGTCGAAACTACTGCCTTCTTAACTCTCTAACGAACAGAAAACCCCGAAGCACTCGCTAGCCGCTTCGGGGTTTTCATTTTTCCACCACGTACGCCTTGTGCTGTTATCAAGCCCACAGTGGCTTCACGCCGACGTACTTATTTTTGGGTCGATGGAAATCTATTTGGCTGGAGCCTTCTTTTTGGCTGGAGCCTTTTTCTTAGCTGGTGCTTTCGCTTCAGCTTCCTTCGGTGCAGCAGCTTTCTTCTTCGCTGGGGCCTTCTTCGGCTTCTCAGCTTGCGTGCCATGCAGCGCGGCCCACGTCGTAGGACCAACCAGACCATCGACAGTCAACTTGTTCGTGACCTGAAAGTCAGAAACCATTGCGATCAAACCTCGCGAATACTGGCCGTCAGGATGCACTCCCAAAGCCATCTGCACTTCACGGATTGCTCGCTTGTTCGAATTATTAGTCGGACTTAACCACACATCGCTCATTGTTCACTCACTCTCGCTAATGATGCAGAATCGTCGCCAACCTTGCGGGCCGAAATCGCTTTAGCGATTGAAACCAGACCAGCAATCGCCCCGACCTTTATGCTGTCCATGACGCCAGGACCGGGAACAAGGAATGCCGCTGCCCACGCTTGAAGCGCAGTTGATATAGAGCGCTCCAGCAGGTCGGTCAAAAAGACTTTATTCAACATTGATAACTCCTACGAATTGTGGATTGCGGCCCACGTTTGCCGACCGATTATGCCATCAGCTTTCAACCGACGACGTTTCTGAAACTCCTTCACAGCGCGCTCAGTCCCTCGACCGAACACCCCGTCAACCAGTTTCACTCCGATGTGTTGTTGCACCCATCGTACATCTGGGCCGCGCGCACCTCGCTTGATACTGCCCCCCGGAAATTCTCGAGCTTCAGTTGTGACGACTGGACGCTTCTGTTTCGCCCGAAGTTTGCTCAGTGTTTGCGGACCGACAATCCCGTCAGCCGTCAGGCGATGTTTTTTCTGGAATCGTTTGATCGCCCAATGCGTTCCTGGCCCGAAATTGCCGTCCACGGTGATTCGATAGCCAAGCTGTGAGAGGGCCTGCTGAACCTCTTTCACTTCCCCGCCCTTATCCCCGCGGCGTAGGGCGCTAGATCGCTTAGGTGGCTTCTCAGCCGGTCTCGTACCAGTCTGAACCGCTGTCTTAGGCACCCGCCACTGGCTCGACGCAATCATCTTCTGAACGTATCCACGCAACGGCCCCGAATAGCTCATGTCATATTTGCGGCTCGTCCATTCCCGGTGATGAATGATCCGGTTGTGATCCCAGCCTTGCCATTTGCACATCGCAGCGCAGAGCTTCACCAACACTTTGATTTGATTTTGAGAGTATTCCTCGCCGACTCCCGAATTTTCGACTTCCACGCCCCAGAATTTGCCGTTGCCTTTGCGGTAGTCGTTTGCCCGACCGAAGTTGCGTGCGTTGTACGCGTCTTGTCCGGCGTCGAACTCGGCGGTGATGTCTCGGCCAGCTTCAAGATCTTTGATGACTTCGGAGGAGCCTCGCCCTGCGTGGTTGCACCGGTTCTGAGAAATGAGCAGCAGCTTCCCCGAGCGACCCAACAGGAACTGGACCAGTGGGCCTTTCAAATCTGAGCGACCGTTCACACAAATATTGCGGCAAGGCATGTCCGCCGAACCGCCCGCCGCTGTGTGATGCACAATCATCCCCAACGTCCCACCCGGCCTATGATCAAACGAGTATCTGGAACCGCGCCGAGTTTCCCAACCCGGTTCCGCCTCGACATCCAAACCGGCTGCTTGCAGCACTTCCAATACGTTCGCCATCAGCCGAGTCCCTCGTCAAACTTCACCCATTGACCGTTGTCAACGTCGTAGTCGTAGGGCACGCTCTCCCAGTCGTCTGGTTTCGGTGGGAATCCGTCGGGAAGTTCAGTAGTTGCCACTGGATCTTCGATTGCTGGAAGCGTTCCCGGCTTTGGTTGTCCGGCTTTGTCTCCAGTCGTGTAGTAGTAGTCGCTCGCCATGTCTACGCCTTGTCCCATGTTGCGGTAGGTGTTGAAGTGCTCGTGGTTAGAGTGCCGCTGTTTGCGAAACTGGTGTAGCTATTTCCAGCCGCGCCGGTTCCAAAGTCGAGAATGTCTCCCGAAGTGACCGTCATGTTCGAGGTTCCGTAGGTAATTGTGTAATCACCGGCGACGTAGGTTGCAGCACCCGTGCCGTCAGTGGGGAGTTTGAACACAATGCTCTCCACACACGGTGCTGTGTTTATTGTCATGCTGGAAAAGATCCCGTAGACATTCTCGTCCGTTGAGTCAATAGCCATTGACTGAATATAGGGAACGTCATAACCGGTAATCCCGTGAGCGGTCTTGTAAATCAGAATCTTTCGTTGCCAAATTGCCGTCTGATTAGCGATGTCATGCTTGACGAGATAATGCTGAGAGGGGCCAGTTGCGTTATCTTTGAGTACGAAATAGCAGTAGGTGTCCGTGGAATCATTAACGGGAGGGCATTCGATCGTGAGGCCCGTCGGTGTTGCCGGACTGTCACTTGCGTTGACTGTGTAGCGAGTCCCTTTGCTCCAACCTGAATATCCTCCGGTGTAGGGATCCCAGAAGCTGAAGTAGGCGTCGCCGCTGTAGGTGCCGCCGGTGACACCCATAACAGCGTTCCAGAGATAGATCCCCGGAGTTCCTGTTGTTTGGTAGGCGCAAATCTTCGGAGCGGATGAGTAAGCGCCCCAACCTGCACTCGAACCACCTGTGGCGAAACGGGCAGACGCCATCCCCGCCCAGCCAGTCCAGATGTATTCGTCAGCTTCACCGAATTGAACGTTGTTGGGGCCATAGCTGGAGTGATACGACGACTGAATGTAAGCCATTCGACCCGTGTTCATAGCGAAGCCACTGATGTATTGCGCCACACTTGTTGGATACGACTGAGGCATCACGGGGTAGCAGTTGCCTGCGAAGCTGTCGGGGTACAACTTGTAACCAGTCGCAGCGTCGATCGGCTGCATGATCGCCTGATATGAACCGTAGGAGCTGTAATAGCCGTAGTAGAGATGGATGCCTATGTCCTCGTTCGGTGAGACATAGAGCTTCATGTCTGTATTGGCGTAACTAGGCTGGCCGCTCTGCACGTTTTGTTTGTCGCCGCCTGAGTCACCGAACCACTGAACAGCGTAAGACGAGTTCAGCTTCGCTCGCCACGCATAACCCGTAGTTATTTCATCGCCTGAAATGTAAAGATTGGTTCCTGCTGCTACCAAACCCATCAGTCGAGTGTTCTTCTGGACGCTGCTTTCCAAAATGTTGAATTGGTAGTTGTTGACAAGAGCGTTGCCATCTGACTGGACTTTGGCGATGGCGCTCGTATACGCGCCAGCGCTGGAGTCATTACAGACCGCCGAGATGTAGATGTTGTCGCTCGTGTCGAGTGTAATTTGGCCGCTCTGCGTCGCATCTCCTACGTCAGAGGAGACACCAGGATCCCAACTCGCAAACCATCCACCAAACGGGGCAGGCCAAACGCCGTCACGTTCAGCTTCCGCGATCTCACCCAACGACCACACGCCGGGCGCAGCAATAAGCGTGGGCACATTGTCTGGTCCAATGATGCTGCCGTTCGTGCCGTAACTCATCGCGCAGCTATCTCGTCATCTGTGAGGCCAAGAGCTTTGAGCTTCGCGTCACCTGAGGCTTTATCTTCCGCCCGTTTAGTGTCGGCAGCTTCTTGGGCTGCAACTTCGTCGGTGTAATCAGAAACCATTTGAGCTTGTTCGGCTTCTTCTGCGTCCGTCATATCGCGCACAGTTTCAACGCCTGTCTCGCAATTCATTTCAACGACTTTGGTCATTACAACTCCTAGCTGTAGTCAATCCCGTATGCAGCGATTGAGCAGTTCGCTTCAATCGTGTAAACGGCGGTCCATGTCACCGACGTAATCGCCGCCGAACTTGAAGGGTTATAGAGAACTCCGCCCCACCATTGAGCGCCAGTGTTCTGGTTATCCCAACTTGAATTTTGGTAGAAGCCCGGATGATCGACGGCATTGGTGTAGTTCACCAAATACATCCGGAGAAACCCCATCATGTCGTCATTGATACCGGGACCTTGGCCGAAGTTAATGTCAAAATGGGTAGTGGCTGAAGCCTCCCCGTATTGACTGTTTCCGTTTATGCCCCAAGACGTTTTTCGGTAATTGGAACCGGTGTCGCCATTCAATGTGACATCGGTACTGGAAGCACCATACGTCGCATCGGTTTTTGCTTGAAAAATAAGCTCGATGTCTTGATGCGTTTGGGGGATACCTGAAAGAGTCATCACCGCCGAGGAACCATCGGCTGTGACTTTCCCAAGAAAGTCGTAAGTGCCTGCCATCGCTATGAGTCCGTTCTTCCGTACAAATCCAACTTGGTGTTCGATCCCCAGTTGCCGGAAGTCATAATCAGATTGATTGTGGTTACGTCCACAGTGTTGTCGCCTTTGTACCAACCTGAATACAAGAATCCGATTTGGGCGCTATCCGAATGGCGGTAGTTGGCTTGACACATGAAACTCGGGCAGCCCGGACGGGTAGACGCTTTCTGGTAAGACCAAATATTCATGTCAAGCTGAAAAAGCATTGTTCCCACATTGAGGCTTGCGCTGGGGGTGTAAGCGAACGGTGCCATGCTTATGCCACCGCCTTGAAAGGCGTAGTTGTTTGTGCCGTCACGGCCACCACGATTGGACACGTAGTTGTAGCCCGTGTCGCTATTGAAACGAATTTTGGCGAGATCCTGACTGGTGTGCGTTGTGTGCCCTACACCTTTCATAACAAGCGAGTTGTAGGTGTTCGGGATGCCTGTAAACGTCAATGTTGCCGCGGAGCCAGTGCCTTGAACTGATGCGATGTATTCCATCATGGCGTCACGAATCCGAACATTGAGATGGTTGACCCAGAAGCGAATGTGTAGCCCGATATGTCGAAATATTTGAGAGATGTAATCGCTGCGGTTCCGTTCAATAAAACTCCAGAAACCCCGTTCGCTGACATATTGGAAGTGCCGCTGGTGGCACAAGTTCCGAACTGAAGTTGGAGAGGACTAACCATGCTGGAAAGCGTGTACCCGTCAAGCAGTATTTCTCGGACGGTAGGCGTACTTGCCTCGTTACTGTCGTAGCTGTAGATAGTCGATGAGGTGTAGCCGCCGAATCTGCTTGTGATGCTTCCGCCGTGGGAACCAACCCAACACATTCCGTAATAGGAACCGGTGTCACCATTCAGTTGTAGTCGGGGAGTGGCTATTGACGAGCTTTGCCCGAGGTCGCAACTGATGAGTCTCAAACTGTTGTAAGTCTGAGGAATGCCCGAAAATGTGTAGCTAGAGGTTGACCCATCGAAGGTGTGCCCAGCGATGTATTCATACTGCGAATACTTCGGTGCAGGCCAAGTACCGGCCCCCACGTTCTCTGCGACCTCGTTGAGGTCACCCCAAACACCGGCCGCGGCGGAATCTGTCGGAGCGGTTTCTGCTCCGATTCGACTCCACGTCTTGCCCGCTTCAATGCCCGCCATGAATCAGGTGATTTCGAGCACGCTGAGCGTCACGTCAATTTGACTGGTCCCGTCGGAATAAACATCCAGCACATCGGTGGCTTCCATAACTTGCTTCCCAGCAACCAACCCGATAGCTGCGTTCAACGGCACAGAGATCGCTTTAGCAATGAACTCGGTATTGGTCGCAGTCGTATCTTTGACTGTGGCGCTGACCGGGTGAGTGCCTGACCCCACGTTCGCTGCTTGCAACTGCAACACGATGGTCGTAGTCGCAGCGGGGACGGTGTAAAGATTACTGGCAGCAGCCGCAGCGGCCGACCAGTTCAATACCTTGAATGTGTTTGCCATGATTGTTCCTTAACTGAGAGCCAGAATAAGCGGTATGGGATCTGAATCGGGGACCAACGACACAATGTCGCTGATTAGTGCTTTCTTTGTTGAGTTGTCGCCTGCATCTTCAATGAGTACATAGTCGGTTGCGATAGCCGTTACCGACCCAGCAGCGTTCACATCCACGTTCACCGTGACGGTGCCACTCGTGCCTCCGCCTGAGATGGCGGTTCCAGCCGTCACCCCGGTGATGTCGCCTGCCGAAACAACATCTGAGATGAGAGCTTTCTTCGTGGTGTTGTCATCGACATCTTCGATGATGATGTAGTCCGTGGTGGTAGCTGTGACTGTGCTCAGGTTGTTGGCGTCAACTGAAATTGTTGCTGTTCCGCTGCTCGCTCCACCAGCCATACCGCTATTCGCTGCGGTTGTGATTCCGGTGATGTCGCCGACAGGTGAAGCCACCCAAGCTCCAGCAGCGTTCACATAGTACAAGCTGTCGTCTGATTTGAGCCATGCGTGCTGTCCTTCCTGCGGCGAAGTGATCGCAGCATCTCGTGCCGTGGCGTCAGCGAACACGCCAATGATCTGAGCCATCACGTAGCCGTCCATATCGGCGGCAGTTAAAACGTCCCCGCTAGCGAAGTCCTTCCAACCTAGTGGTGCAGCCATTTTTGTCTCCTAAAATCCGAGCGGACTGGTATCCAGCACGCCATAAGTTGCGTTGTTGAGTATGAACCCCTCCACGAGTGGTTCAGCCGTATTGAACGTGGTCAAGAATCTTGTTGTCGTAATATTATGGCGTATTCCTTGCACAGTCAGGTTACGCGTAATCGTGCCACCGCCAGGTTGTGCCCTCGTTACCTGAATCGGTTGAAAGAAATCTGTGTCGAGCGCAGCGTTGACGGTGGCCGTCACGTCAGCAGTTGAGTCAATCGTGATGCCCTTGATCCGAAGGTCAGCGTCCTTGCGTGTCGCCAACACTGCGTTCGCATAATCCAAAGCACTCGCATCAGTTTCCATCAGCAGACCGATTCGTGTCAGGTTCCGCTCGAAGTATGTGGCGATTGAAGTCGCATCGGAAACAACCTGAGCCGAGCCGCCAGTTCTAGTAATCGAGATTTTGTTGGCTAGCACTGTGTCATCGGTATTGAAATCAACGGACACATACGGGATTTGGCTGCCGGTGTCGTTGAACTGTGTTGGCGAGGCGGCTAACGCAGCGATCGTGTTGTTTCGTGACACGAACTTCGTTTTGCCGTCGGTGTCCATATAGAAACCACCGATCTCAGTGGTGGCACAATTCCTGATCGCTTGAAGCGAAGTGCGGAGCGTACCGGGATCAGCTTGGCAACTCGTGTCACCGGTATCAATTGACCGTTCCGAGCTAGGCCACGAAATCGTGTTCAAGATTTTGCCGATCCGCGTACCTGTGTCCTGCCCTGATGCTTGACCGGTGACCGTGGTCACGTTCGCCAAGTTGAGGATTCGTTCCCCGTCAACCGCGTTGATCGTCACATAGGACGCGTCAATATCTTGCTGATACGTGTAGTTCCATGCTTCGATATATCCGCTGAACAGCAGACGCTGAGAGCCTGCGTGTGTGGCCGAAATGACTATCTGAATCATCGGTTTGATTTCGCCCGCATACGTTCCATTGTCAGGATCGAGAACGCCCGTGGTGTCAATACATTGAACAGTCGCTGTTCCGCCTTCGAACGTGTCAAGGACTCTTGACCGGCCACGGTTAATAGTGATGTTCTGAACATTTGGGGTCAGGTTTAAGATGGTGACCGCTGAATCGGCCAAAACCCCCGTGTCAAGTGGCGTGGTTGCGTCACCAAGAATGAGTGGCGGCCCGAACCCAGCGCTCGTTGAAAACCGAACTGAGACTTCAACTACCGCAGCCGTCGCCATTACGTCAACACATCCAACGCCCATGCTTTACCAGAGCGCTGATCCTCTAGCGATCCCTGACGCACCAGTTCAACAATCTGTTTCTCTTGGACGATTGACCCGGCAACGTTGATCGTTATACCGGCGATGTTTTCCATTTGTGATGCGCCGACGTTTCTATGTAGCGGTAGACCCAATGAACCTGCGTCAGCCATTCCGTAAGCAGTGTTGGTGCTTGCTCTACGGGCCAAGTCGTTAACTAGTGGTATGCCCAGCGAACCAGCATCCGCCGCTCCCCACGGCGACAGACTAGAAACCTTCACGGGAGCAACAGCAATCGGATTGGATTTAGACCCAGGCTGATTCGCTCCACCTCCCGCACCGCCGCCACCGCCACCGCTGCCGTTGATGCCACTGAATGATGGCGTGGCTTGCGTCACAAACGCTTTGAGCAATCCCGGGACACCACCGGTCGCTGAGTTTTGAAGGACATCGAAGATTCCTCTAGAAGTTCCTTCCGTTAGGCCATTGAGTTTCGCAACAAAGATTTCAAAGACTCGCGCCAGGTCGTCAGGTAATGGGCCAAGGGTAGAAATGAAATCTTTGACACCAAAAGCAAAATCTTCTTGCATGGTTTGGGCAAGCCAACCGATATCGGCACCGAGTCGGGCAATCATGTTCTCAGATACGCCAACCGACAGGCCTGCTCTACTGGCCTCTGTTCTCGCAGCACCTAGCTGGTCTTGGGCCGCGGTGATTGCTGGGTCGAACTGCATACCAGCAGCAAGGTTGCCGATGGCTGCACCCATAGAGCGGATACCAGTGAGCGATGTAAGGAACTCGGTGAAGTCGAGGTCCGACATGGACAGCAAACCGGTTGCGGCTTCGTTCCCGGCAAACGCCCCAAGGCCAATGACCTGAGCGATAATATCTACAGGGAAACCACGATCACGCAACGCTCGCAGATTTGACTCGAACGCGGTGTATTGAGCAAGGAGTTGCTGTGCTCGTGCTTTCGCTCCAATGTCCTCCCCGAAGCTGAAGCCGAACGCTGACGCCGTTTTTTGTGCCATGCTGGCACGCTCACCCATCAGCTTATTGACGTTTGATTGGGCTGTGTCTTGGCGCGCTAGTGCCTTCGCTAACTTATCTTCAGCGACAGCGAGCACATTAGTGAGGTTGATTCGTTTATTAGCAAGCGCTATCAGGCCGTCTTTGTGTTCAAGTGCTTTCTCAAGGGTCGCTCGCAGTTGAGGAATCTGCGTCATGCCCGTGTCGAATGCCTCATTAAATAAACCGTCGAAGGCTTTGCCGATTTGTTCCGGGGTACCGACTATTGCCTGAGCGAATTGCTCAGACAGGGCAGAGCTTCCAAGGCCGATGCCGCTCTTAACGAACGCAGCGAATTTGCGTGCCGCTTCTTCCTGCCGTCGTTTGTGTTCCGCACGAGCTTTCTCTTGCTGCTTCTCGAAAAGTCGCTGCTGAATCTGGGCAGTGATTTCGCCTTGACGCTTCACGAGATCACCGGCGTCCATTGCGCCACCGAACATTCCTGCGTCAGCAGCCATCAGCGCCGCTTCGTTAAGCTGATCCTGTAGCCCTTCGAGATCTACGGCATAATCAAATTCGATCGACACGCTGTTAGATAGCGCCTCAACTTTCTTCACTTCTTCCTGCACTTGTGTAGTTTCTCGAGCAGCAAAGCCGGCAGCGTCAGCGATGGCGTAGAACTCGTTGACCGCAGTCGCAGCGTTCAGTGCGGCCAGTGCGTCGTTCAGTTTTTGTTGCTGAATCGCCCAGTCCCCTGATGCTTCAGCGTCAGCCACTAGCCCTTCGTAAACGTCTACGCCGAGGATGCGCGCATACTTGGTGGCGTTCTCACTATTAGTCAAGAACTCTTCGGACTGCTTGTTCATCGCTTTCGTGTTGTCGTCGTAGGCGTCGGCGGTTTCATCGAGCGATCTGAGAATCTCTACTGCCTGATCTAGCGAGAGTTCACCAGCGCGCAAGCTGTCAGCGATAGCACCAGTCACTCCTTCGGTAGCTCCTGAAACTTTGCGTAGTTGAGCCTCGAACTTTTCTTGGGTCATTCCAGTCCGGCGAGACTGTTCCGCTAAGTCTTGGAAAACGTCAGTTCCGGTGCGGACTACTGCTTCCACTTTCTCTGCTTCGATTTTGACTTTTTTGAATGCTCTGGCGACTTTGCGATCTAGGAGTTCAGCGAGCAGCACGTTAGAGCCGTTGAACTCATCTACCTGAGGTGTCATTTCTTTGTAGACGCCGTTGAGTTTCTCATATTCCGCAGTCAGTTCAGCAGTGCGGTCTGCGACCATTGTGAGGGGATCTTCGGCGGCTCTGAGTTGGTCATTGAGAAGCTCTTGGCGTTCTTTAGCTTCTTTGTTGGTTGACATGAACTTGCCGATGACGAAGGCGACGGCAGCGAAAGCGACGACGGCGAGTCCAAGTGGCACAAGAATCGCTCCGGCGGTGACTGTGGCAGTGGCAAACGCGGCGGAAACCATACCGATGCCAATAGCGAGCGGCCCGGCAGCCGCAGTCATTATGGCCATGACAACGACAGCAGCTTTCAGTGGTCCTGAAAGATTTGAGAATGCGGTGACGACACTGCCAATGAATGCAGCAAGTTTTTGGATCATGGGAAGGACGACTGGGATGATTTCTTTGCCGATAGCAATCATCGAGGTCTTGAATTCACTCATTGCTTGGTTGAATTTGAATTGGGTGGTTTCCGACGCCACACCAAACGCCTTTTCCAGATCGCCGGTGGTATTAGTCATGTTCTTAAAAATCTGTTCAGTGCTCGCGGCGTTGTTTCCCATCAAGTCCATAACGCCGACAAGGGCACGGACATTTCCGAAAACGGACGCCGCAGCATCAGCGTTGCCGTCAAATTCAGTCGAGAGCGTCTTTAACGTCGACAGCAGCCCTTTTTCGCGCATCTGGGTACGCAGTCCCTCAGATGACAAACCCATCCCTGTGAGGGCTTTCTCAGCTTGCTCGGTTGGTTTCAGCAACGAAACCATAATTGAACGCAACTGGGTTGCTGCTTCGTTTGCGTTGGTGCCGGTTCTTGACATCGAAGCGAATGCGGCACCGACTTCGTTAAACGAAACACCCATACCGCTGGCGACCGGCAACACCCGGCCCATAGATCCAGCAAGCTCATCAGCTTGGAGCTTGCCCTCTCGAACAGCAGCCACCATTACATCCGTCGCCGCTGTGGCAGAGAGATTTTCTTCGCCATAAGCATTCAGCGCAGAAGTTGCAAGGTCAGCGATAGTCGCTGCTTCACCTAAACCAACTGCTGCGGCTTTAGCAGATGCCTCCAACGTTTCGGTTGCAGCCGCTCCCCTCAAACCAGCAGACTGAATAAAGAACATGGCGTCAGCCAAGTCCTTAGGTGCCTGCGCTGTTTCACCTGATAATCGGAGAACATCACTCTCCATTGCTCGCACTTCTTTGGCTGAGATCCCCACCAAAGAGGTGATTTTGGTCATTGACGCTTCGAAGTCAGATGCCATTTTGAAAGCTGCGGCCCCGGCACCAAGCAGCGGCAGCGTGACACCCATCGACATTCGACGGCCAACCTTCATGGCCGACTTACCGAAGGCGTCGAATTTCTGTCCCGCCTTCTGGACTTTCGTCATTGACTTTTCGGTATCGTTACCGAGGCCTTTGACCTGGCCACGCAACCTGCGGATGGTTTGCGTGGCTTTGTCACGCACCTCAATGTCTATATATGCGCTGCCAAAGTTCGTTGCCATTAGCGTGCCTTAGCTTTCGCTCGGGCACGATTACTCGCCTGCTCGCGTTCGTTATTTTCCAACGAATACAGGGCAGCCCACTCCGTTAGTTCACTAGCTGTCATCCGATCCAGCAGTTCACTAACGGTCATGGAAAGCTCCCTCGCTAACTGGAAGTAGAAGCGACGTTCAGGGGCAATTCGGTCTCGGCTGTCTCTGAAACCGAGGAATCTTTTCCCGCGTCAGCATCCGAGTCTGCGCCCATACCGGACACTGATAGGCAGGCGTTGGCTAACGAATCGACGACGTTGGCGTTCTTTTCTTCCATCATCCATTCAATATCTTCTTCCGTGAAGACGTGTTCGCCGTCGTCGGGATCGAAACAGCACGACTGAATGACAGTTCCCCACATCAATTCAACGCGGTTGCCATCCATTTGGACTTCGCCGTCTGCTGTGAAGTCCACGCTCGAGGCAAACGCGGCTCGTTGACGCGCCGACATGGAGCGAAGCTCCAACGTGACTTCCCATTCGGGGATCACATAGAGTTCGCTGCTCACATCGTGGGCGGCTCTTATTTGTTCTGCAAGTCTGGACACAGAGGTCACTCCTTGTTTGTTGGGATCTAGTACGTGCCGCGAGTAACGGCGCCGGTGACTTGAAGGTCACAGGAATAGGTGACAACGTCACCGACTGGGGAAGACACGGAATAGTTAGTCAGGATGGCTTCGCCGGTGTATTTGACGTAGCCGCCGGTGGAACCTGCTGGCCCGTAAATAAATGAGCGTGACGCTGGTTCGGTGCCGCCTTTGATGTAACCGTCAACGGTTGCATCCCACAGACCACTAATCGAAATGGACGCACTCTCCAACCCGACGATGAAACTCCGGGAGGAGCTTCCGAACGCCGTTGTATCTGCTGTCTCCGTTACTTCTGGGAAGTCAACTGAGTTGAGTGTGTCTGAAAGTGAGCGACTCGTGCCGCCCGTATCGTCAAGCTCAAAATCAACGGACTTGCCGTGTACAAATGTAGGCATATCTTGGTCCTCCTAGAACCTTGCGAAACTCACCATTGTGGTGAGCGCGCCGGATGAAGCTGCCGTTGTACCTGTGCAGCGGATATATCGGTTGACGGTGCCAGAGACCGCCTTTAGCTCGCTGGTTGTAGTCGCAGCCGCAACCGTTGAGAATGTGATCAGGTCAGCCCATGTAACGTCGTTGGCTGAGTGCTGAACCTTGTAAGTGGTCACCCCGCCGCTCATTGTGTTGATGGGGACGTGGATGAGAGCGAAACCGCCGTTAGCGCTCGACGCCGCATTATCCACTGAAGTGAACGACGCCGGGAAATCAAGAGTGGTGGCGGTCAGGTACGGCGTTAGTTGCACACCGGTCTGCCCTGAATATGTGAGGTTCGTTGTGCCATCTGTTGTTGCCTGAAAATCTGCGGAAACAGAAACCACATCAGCTACCGGTGATGAAATCGAATACGTGAGTTGATCGGATTGCATCAAGATTGCTTTGTTGCCAATCGTCCCCGCTGCGATTGCAACGGTGGTGAGTGGGCTTGTTGTGTTCGCTAGTAGCGCTTCAAGAACTACGTCTGAGCCTGTCGTGGCGTCCTGGGACCAAAGGCCGGTCAGCCCCATCGTTGCAGTCTGCAACCCAGGAAGGAAAGATCTTGATGACGCCCCGAAGGCCGTGGTATCTGCTGTCTCAATCGAGAAGGTGCTGTCGGCTGCGTTGAAATAACTACTGAGATCAAATTCGTCGATATAAGTTTTGGTGCCTTTGCCGTGAATGAAGGTGGGCATTATTCGTCCTCATCTTTCGCTGGTTCAGCTTTCGGTTCGGCGACTGTTCTGCCGCCGACTGGGGCGAGAATGCCGATGTCAACGAGCCACGCAGCATCCTTCGTTGTCATCTCGACGGTTGATCCCGGTTCGTAGCGTTTGCTCGCTACTTCAACACCGGACTCGCCGTCCTCGCCGCCGGTCACTTTGAATTTAGGCATTGCGCCTCCTGCTTAGGAATGGCGCGGCCAAAGGACCGGCCACGATGGGCACTGGACACGAAGGTCACTGGGGCCGAGTGTAGTACCCAAGGTGCTCCCGTCTGGCGTATCGTTCCAAATTGCTGCTAGTTACTCATGCCGACTCGTTGATTTCTTTGCAGCGTGGACATTGGAGCCGCCACGGGGCACTCACCATCAGCGCGAGTTTTTTGCTGCACCAGCCGCAACGAATATTGGTGCGAGTTGCACGCAGGTGTTCTGGTATCCGAGCCGCCTCAGCATAGGCGTCCGCTACGTTAGAACTCTCAGAGTCTGGTAGTTGCACGAAAAGACTGCCCGTTCTTGTGGATCACGTTCTAGGTAAAACGGCGATTGCATACCATTGGCTCGCAAATAGGTCACCCCAGACAACGCTTCATTATCAATGAGTTGCATCTTTTTGTAGATGTCTTCAGCTAGCGACGCAGCATCAGAATATGCGGCGGCACGAACAAAAACTTGCGCTCGAGGGCGAGTGTATGCAGGGAGAGATGAACCCCCCATTGCTTCCACTGCTGATTGTCCACCGGTTTCAATGACACCTACACAAGTGTTGGGCGTATCCGGCAGCCGCCCTAAAAACAGGTTCGTGCCTAACGTGAGTGTCGTATCGGTCACGTTTGCAGCCAAATAGGTTCCGATTTCAGGTAGAAACGCCATCTCATTTCCTCAACAAGTCCATGCCAGCAGCAATCAGTCGTGTCTTGAAACCCTCAGGCCATGACTCGACTTCGCGATCAAATGGGAACTCTAAATACTTTGGACCACCAAATGTTGTGTTCCCGGGTTCTGTCGGCCCTGAACCCTGCGCTCCGCCCACTCGACGCTTCCCGGGAGGTTTCGGTGGATGCCATAGGTCAGCGTTCTCGTGCTGAATTAACGCGTACGGTGCCGATGGTCCCCCGTAACTAATAGAAGCTGTGATTGAGTTCCCACTCCGTCGAGGGCGGACGATATCCTGACTTGCTCTCAACTGGCCTTCATCTTCGGGCACCATTTCGTCAGCGTTACCCGCGATGGATTGCACCGCAGTTTCCACAGCTTTGAGTAGCGCTCGTTCAGTATCAACAGCGACACGCTCCATTTCCGCCATGATCTCTTTGAAGCCCTTTGATGTCATGTTGATTGGCGATCTAGCCACAACTAGCCGCCTTTCTTCGATGTAGACCCCACATACACCACCTGCGCTACCTGGCCCAACGGATCACGTTTCGTGTTCACCCGGACAATCGGCCGAGTAGCTGAAATGGGACTTGGCAATGTTATTTGCCCATCAGGATCAATCGCAACGGAGGCGTCCGGCAAATAGCAGATGTAGTCAATGTCTATGAGGGTCTCATCAGCGCTTCTCCGACCTTCTTCGACACGAACAATGTAGGCGTCATAGCTGGTGGCTCCTCCGGTGTAAGTGCGTTCCCCGTAATTGTTGACTGAGGATGTGGTGCGAATCTGCACCGTGTCCGGCGTCATGTTGACCTTCAGGTCTGTCATAAAGGTCTGCGAGGGAAGCGCCATCAGTCTGCTCCGCTGTAATTAGTCACAACCTCGTCAGCGCCACCACGATCGTTTGACCACTGCCCACGAGAGAAGTACGGCTTTACTATGTTGCTGTTGTCCTCATCTATCTCTTTGTCAGAAACCGTTATGCCGCCAGCGTACGGGGTTGGCGTATTGCCTTCACGCGACGCTTGTTGGTAGAGGAGCTTGGCTTGTTCTCGTGCGTTGTACGCCTTCTGATTCATGTCAACTTTGAGATCGCCAACAGATTGGTCAGCTAGCCGACTGAACTTCGACGCAATAGCAACCATCACCCGGTACGAAACCTCATACAGAGCAGTGGTAGCTGTGTCGCTACCTGTGACCTGATTATTGGTCCACGCTATTTCCTCATCGTTGATGAGTTGGTCATTCGTGTCAGTGTCACCCGTCAGGAAACGAATCGCCGCAAGAGCACTAGCTGCCGGGTCACCGGCGTAAGTCCAAGTCATCAGCCGTAGAAGACCGATCCGACATGAGTTCCCGCACCAGACAAGGTGACACGAATTCCGGTCGTGACTTTTATTCCTCCTGGGTAGCGGAGGTTGGCTGATTCGTCCGCTGCGAGAGTGACCTGAGCGATCAGCGTTCCCGAGTCAGCGGTGTTGTCATAAATTTTGATGACCTTCGCACCGTCGGAAGTGAAACATCCACCGAAGAAGATGCCGTCACCAGTGAGAACCGTTACCGACGCATCAGCAACTGCGGAAGTGGTTGCCGCGTATGGGGGCGGAATGAGAGCCATGATTGTTCCTTAATCGTTCCAGTGGGCAAAGATCGTGCCCGTTTGATTTCCAGCGCCGCGTTCAGTCACCTCGACATATAAGCCGTCAGGACATGTCACGCCGCCGTTGTAGTCAATGTTTTCAGACGCATCTTCGGCAATGGCTTGTTGATAAATCAGCGTGCCAGTGTTATCCACGCCGTTGAACGCTTTCACCACTACCGAGCCAGTACCCGCAAGAGTGCTGGTGTCTAGAACTCCTTCTGTCACGCTGTCCAGAGTAAAGCCGCCAGTGCCGCAGGTGAAACAGCCACCCACAAAGATCGCGTTTTTGCTAGTCACCACCACATCATTTACGAATTGTCGCCTCCTAGCTGGATAAGGCGGAACAACTCTAGCCATGTGCTGTCCTTAGAAAGAAATGGAGGGCCGGGCCGGAAGTGCCGACCCGACCCTCATGTTGTGAATCTCGTAGCGATGAATCTACGAGGTGACGTTGCTCAGGAAATACCCGAGCGCTGTGGAAACAATTTTCGTGTCCCAGGCAGCCTCAATTTCGATGCGATCAGCTTTCTCTGGCTCCAAACGGAACCGGCTGATTGATGATGAGGTACCCATACCTGCACTCACGCCATTCCAAACCATCGTGTAACCCGCAGATGGGGTCA
>Ga0310345_10000595_pt1 | contig 49462 bp, 55 predicted proteins | sample HC15DNA20500_MG_FD_204667 | JGI IMG/M metagenome (GOLD analysis project Ga0310345, IMG submission 204667) | Marine microbial communities from station ALOHA, North Pacific Subtropical Gyre - HC15-DNA-20-500_MG | ecosystem: Environmental > Aquatic > Marine > Oceanic | place: Pacific Ocean: North...
GGTTGCGCGGCAGCACTTTCCAGCTGAGCACTGTCATCGAGGGCTTGGGACCGTTACGCCGACGCAGAAGACCCCCAGGGCCTGCGGGTATACGACCGGAAAGGTCGTCTGGGGATTGACTCTATTGACCTCACTGGAGCCGGGATACCAGTCCGGATTGATCCGGTCCCCGATCCGCAACGAGATCGCGTCGACCTCTTCCAGGATGATCGGATTGTCGTAGCTGCCGGACTTCCCCGCCGGAATTCTCCATCGCCCTCCCGTGTCCCCTGGGACTACCTGCAACACCCCATCCGGCGTCACTACCTGGACGATCGGCCGCGGTTGATCCGCATACGCCACCGTCCCCAGTAACGTCGCCACCCACACCATCACTCCACTTCGCTTTGCTCTTGACACTCTGTTTCTCCCTTATCGCCGCATCCCGCGGCAGGCTATAGCTCAGATTCGTGTTCCCCGAATTGGCAAGGGCAGCCAGCATCCGAACCCTTCTGTGGGGAGGTCTCCTCAGAAGCGGTTTCACAGCAGAACCGGGGAATCAGGTCCCGGCCCGGAATCGCCCGCTGTCGTCCCTCGACGGGGATTGGGATGGCTCTGAAGGGGGCTGTCGGCACCTGCCAACGGCGAAATGGAATGACCCGAAAACTCGGATTCAACCAACGCTCCTCCAGAATCAGTTCTTCATCAGAGGAAGATTTTCCTTGGTGAGGCTGTCACGAAGGGAAACGCCGTTCCGTCCCGTTGCACCGCTGGCCGAAGGCTTTCAGCTGCAGTTCCCGGGCTTGCTTCCGTCCTCTGCTGCAGGATCTGGTCCTGGCAAAACCGTTCAAAAACGGAGCTCAGTCTAGCACTGCAACCCAGCCGCTCCCTGTGAACCCGGTCACAGTCTGTCTTTCGTTCTCAGTTCCGGGATCAAGCAGTAGGCGATTTAGGTTCCTGGCAAGTTGGTTTGGGCTTGCGCGGGGGATGGCTACAGCCCTTCGCCTACCGGTCTATAGTGAGACGACTTCAACTGGGGCTATACTAGGGGGTGAATCACAGTTGGAGGGACTAACGCTTTGGGATCAGACAAAACTAAACGCAACGATATCCGTCCAGGAGCAGAGGTGAAGATCGCCGTCGTCCCAGTGGCTGGCTTGGGTACTCGATTGCTTCCAGCCACCAAGTCTCAGCCGAAAGAGATGCTTCCGGTAGCCAAGAAACCGGTGGTTCAGTATGTGACCGAGGAGCTCGAAGCCAACGGTATCGAACAGATTCTCTTTATAACCGGCAAGAGCAAGACCTCCATTGAGAACCACTTCGATTTTGACCATGAGCTTATCCGGGGTCTCCGGGAGGGTGGCAAGGAGGAGCTTCTGGCCGAACTCGCCTTCGAACGCATGGGAGTTCGTTTTTTCTTCACCCGACAGCGACGACAACGTGGACTTGGGGATGCGATTGGGTGTGCTCACTACTTCACCGCAGACCATCCATTCGTGGTGGCTCTAGGCGATAGCATCATGGGGCTGGAGCAGCCGTCTCGAGTTGTCAGCCAGATGCTAGCCGTCTATCAAGAGAACCCGGGTTCAACCGTAATTGCGGTCGAGGAGGTTCCCCTTGACCGAGTGTCGCGGTATGGAATTGTTCATCCGGGTGGTGAGGGAAGGGTTTTTCCGATTCGAGCCTTGATCGAAAAGCCATCGCCGGAAGACGCTCCCAGCAATCTAGCAATCGCGGGCCGATACGTCTTGTCACCTTCAATATACGACGCACTTGCAGAGACCTCGCCCGACAGTGGGGGAGAAGTTCAGCTTACACATGCGATCCAGCGGCTTTTGGAACTTGGGGAATCAGTGGTTGGCGTGCGCCTGTCGGAGAAGGAAAAGCGGTATGACATTGGGAATTTCCAGAGCTACTTCGAGGCCTTCTTCGACTTCGCCCTGGCCGACAAAGAGTTGGGCCCAGACCTCAGACAGAGATTGGTTGAGCGACTAAGTGAGGATCGTTAAGACAACCGCCTACGCCAGAGCCGGACTCTTGGGGAACCCCTCAGATGGGTTCTTCGGAAAGACTCTCTCCGCAACGGTGAAGAACTTTGCGGCTCGAGTGGTGCTCTACGAATGGCCCGAGTTGGAGATCATCCTCAGCCGCCAGGATCGCTGCCAGTTCGAGCGAATCGAAGACCTGGCGGAGGACGTCCGGTTGAACGGGCTTTACGGCGGTTTTCGGTTGGTGAAAGCGACCATCAAGGTTTTTGCAGACTATTGCTGCGAGAGCGACATCCCCCTGACGGGAGAGAATTTTTCGCTGCGCTATGAAACCAATATTCCCAGACAGGTCGGTCTGGCGGGGTCGAGTGCCATCATTACCGCGGTGGTGCGGGCCCTGTCGGAGTTCTACTCGGTGTCCATTTCCCGGGAGACCCAAGCCAACTTGATTCTACAGACGGAAACCCAGGAGTTGGGGATCGATGCCGGCCTTCAGGATCGAGTTTGCCAGGTGTACGAGGGTCTGGTTTATATGGACTTCGATCGCGACTTCATGGACCGGCACGGACACGGGATTTACGAGGTTCTGGATGCTGAGATGTTGCCTCCTCTCTATCTGGCCTATCGGAACGACCTGAGCCAAGTCTCCGAGCTCTACCACAGCGGTCTACGCGGGAGGTGGGAACGGGGCGACCCCGAGGTTCACGCGGCAATGAAGTCCTTCGCGGGTCTGGCTGAGCAAGGAAGACAGGCCTTGCTGGAGGCGGACCACCGGAAGCTGGCTGAGCTCTTCGACCAGAACTTCGATATCCGGCAGCAGCTATCGCTTCTGGACCCCCGAGGGGTAGAAATGGTCCAGATCGCTCGCTCCCTGGGCGTGTGTGCCAAATACGCAGGATCGGGAGGATCAATCGTAGGGATCTACCGGACTGAAGAACAGCTTGCGAAGCTACAGAAGCAATTCTCAGAAAGCGGCTGTACCCTTCTACGCCTATTGGTGGCTTGATGTGTTGCGCATTTTTCGACGGGTATCCCAACCTAGGAGTCTGCGCAGTCGAAATGATCGTAGCGAGAAAGCGGGGAATCGAGGCCAGATTTTCTCGATTTCGAGGCGCATAGTTGTTCTATTCGTCGAAAAATTTTTAAAATATGAGCAGATTCTACCGTTTTCTCAGTAGATCAATTCTACCGCGCAGGCTCCTAGAACGAGTTATCGCCATCGATGAGATTACCCAGTCCTCCCAGGACCGAGCCTTCGCCGCGGCCGCCGCCCTTCTGTGGAGCCGCTGCCAGCATCCTGCCCGCCAGGCGGGAGAAGGGAAGGGATTGCATCCAGACTTTTCCGGGTCCCTGCAGAACTGCGTAGAACAATCCCTCACCCCCGAAAAGGGCTGACTTGATTTCCCCGACCTGCTGAATGTCGAAGTTCACGCTGTCTTGGAAGGCCACCACGCAGCCGGTGTCGACGTGGAGTGTTTCTCCGGCCGACAGTATGCGCTCCACGATGGTCCCGCCGGCGTGGACGAAGCAGAGGCCGTCCCCCTCGAGCTTCTGCATGATGAAGCCTTCGCCGCCGAAGAGCCCCGTCAGAATCTTGCGCTGAAAGTAGATCCCGATGGCGACCCCTTTTGCGGCACAGAGAAAACTGTCCTTCTGGCAGATCAGCCGGCCCCCCACGTCGGGAAGGTACACTGGGAGAATATTTCCGGGATAAGGCGCGCCGAAGGCGACGTGGGCCTTACCAGAAGAGCCCGCATGAGAAAAAACCGTCATGAAGAGACTCTCTCCGGTGAGCAGTCGCTTTCCGGCTCCCACAAGTTTGTCCATAAAACCTCCGCCGCTGGACGCAGATGCATCACCGAAGACGGTCTCCATTTGAACGACTGCGTCTTTGTACATCATGGCACCAGCCTCGGCGACGGCACTCTCGCCAGGGTCGAGCTCTATTTCAACGAACTGCATCTCCTGTCCCACGATCTTGTAATCGATCACATCGGCTCCACCGACAGCACGGTTTCTACCAGGTCCAGATTCAGCCATCGTTCGAGGCAGACCGGGAACTCGCTCAGCTGGACCTGACCCTAGGTATCGAATCGGGGGAACAGGCAACCATAGAACAGCTCGCGATTGAAGTTGATGAGCCTTGGGATGTCGATACCGTACGCCGAATTATCAAGATGACCGAGGGTGGGTCGTATTCTGTTGTCAAGCAGCAGGAGGATCTGGATAGGCTCAGAAGTCAGCTCTCTCTAGAGGGTTTCTTACGGCCCGAGATTTATCTCCGCGGTCGCGTGCAACACGATTCGAGGACCAACTCGGTTTCGCTCACTCTCAGGGTTTTTCCCAGGGAGAAGACCCTTGTCCATTCCGAGGGGATCGATCTGGAGCAGAGTGCTCTAGGGGAGCTTCCCCTCTTCAGCGAACGGGGTCCCACTGCCGTTCGCGCGGAAAAGACCGGCGAGGAGCTCCGTAGACGGTTAGAGGAGGATGGCTTCTTTCCAGTGGAGGTGGAGTCGTCTCTCAAGTCTGATCAGACGCCCGAGTCCCTGCTGATGAAGGTCGAAAGGGGAAGAAAGCGAAGCCTGACTCGGATCTCGTTTAAAGGGAATCTTTCGATCGCAAGGGAGTCCTTGCTACCGTTGCTGACGCTCGAGGAAGGCGGTATCTTTCGTTCCAGAAGATTCTCCACTGAGATCCTACGGCGTGACAAGGACCGAATCCGAACTCACTATCAGCAGTCGGGTTTCGGTGATGCATCGGTTGAGGCCCGCGTCGATCTGGAAGATGCCCAAGCAGAAGAGTTCGAAGTGGTTTTCCACATTGACGAGGGTTTGCGTTCTCAGCTCCATCAGGTGCTGATTTTCGGAAATCAACGGATTGAGACGGAACTGCTGCTGCGCGAGATTACCTCCAAACCGGGTAGTCCCTTTTCTCCCTTGGTTCTCGCTCAAGACCGTTCCAACCTGATAGCCGTCTATGAGAATCATGGGTTTCGCGAGGTGGAGGTGCGGTCGGAGATCGTCTTTGTCGAGCGGGGAAGAGTTAGGCTTACCTTCCTGATCAGGGAGGGAGTTCAGTCTTTCACGGAACACGTCATCATTGCCGGCAACCGGGTTACGAACCGGTTGGTCATCGAAAGGGAGGTGGAGATCCAGCCCGGAGATCCACTTTCACTGGATCGGATCCTCCAGACTGGAACCAACCTCTACAATCTGGCGATTTTCGACAGGGTCCGGATCGAGGAAGTTGAGTCAGGGACCAATCCGGCTGACAAGAGTGTGCTCATCCGTCTGGACGAGGCACTTCGTTACACCTTGTTGTACGGGCTTGGTTACAGCTCCTTCGAGGCTCCAAGGGGCACCTTTGGATTTACCGATAGCAATTTCCGTGGTCGGGCAAGGGCTCTATCATTGGGGCTACGGGCGGGTTCTCAACGCCAGCGAGGCAGTCTTTCGTATACCGTTTCTCATTTTCTGCGCCGGGAGCTTCCCACCGTTTTTTCCTTTACAGCAGACAACGAGAGGGCACTCACGGAGGATATCGGAGGGGGGCAGCGAGCGCTTCGTGGCCGCCCCTTTGACTCCTTCCGGTTGATTGCTTCGGCCTCAGACTGAAAGACGGCTGAGCCGGCGTGAGTCGCTCTTCTTTCGTTACAACTATGAGAACGTCCATTTCGATGTCCCGGCTAGCCTGGCTGCTCCCCTGCAATTCTTTCGCGAAGAGGAAAGGCTCAGCTTGGCTAGTGTTTCCACTTCCTATCTCAACGAGTCACGAGACGATCCTACGGATCCCAAGAGCGGCTTCTTTCTCAGTGGGGATACCTTGCTGTCCGCTCGCCTACTGGGTTCAGAGAGACAGTTCTTCCGGATCCTGACTCAGGGTCAGTACTATCATGAACTGACTCCAGGGTTGGTTCTGGCTTCATCACTTCGAATTGGCTTGATCAAGGCCTTCGCACAAGCCTCCGATGTTTCCGCCGACAACCCGGTTCCAATCAGCGAACGGTTTTTCTCTGGCGGTGCTACCACCCTGAGAGGTCTTCCCAACAATCTTGCAGGTCCTCTTCTGAGAGATAGCGCTAGCGGGGAGATCATCCTGGTGGACGAGGATGGAAACCCGGATCCCAACGGCCGTCCGGTTCCGCTCGGAGGAAACGCACTACTCATCGCCAACATCGAAGTCCGATTTCCTCTAGTAGGATGGTTCTCGGGCGCTGCGTTCTATGATTTTGGAAACGTCTTTCGCAGCTTCAGCGATCTCTCTTCGGCTGGCTTCAGCAACGCCGTCGGGCTTGGACTGGCGGTTTCCACCCCCGTGGGGCCGGTACGCTTCGACGTGGGATACAACCCTGACCCTCCAGGGGCAAGAGGCTTTGAGAGATGGAATTGTCACCTGACTTTGGGGCATCCGTTTTGAGCGTACCAGGTGCCCGTCTAACCGCTTCAAGGCTCGCATCCTGAGCCCTCTGGATCTTGCTTCGTTGGCTTCTCGGTTGGGTTGGCTTCGGCTCGAGTACCGGACACACCGCGGACCAGGTCGCAGCCGTGGTTGAAGCCGAAGTGATTACTCTCTCAGAGCTCCTGCGGCTGGTGCGCTACAGGAACATGGAATTTCCCGAGGATGAGGAAGGCCGGAAAGACTTCCTCTTGAGGGTGTTGGATCAGCTCATCGATCAGAAGCTGGCCGCACAGAAGGTCACCCAAACTTTGGTCATCCAGGCTAGCGACAGGGAGGTGCAGGAACAGCTCCAGTCTTACCTCAATCGATTCTCGTCTGATCGCGAATTCCAGGAGAGGCTGGCACAGATGGAGATGAGCCGGGATGACTTGACCGATCTGGTGATACGCTAGCTGGCAGTTCTCAAATTCGTCAAGATGCGCTTTGAGCCCTTTGTCGTGGTGCTGCCTGACCAGATTTTGGGCTATTACGAGGAAGAGTTGGCGCCGCGCCTCAAGCGACAAGGGTTACCTGTTCCCTTGCTCCCGCTGGTCGAAAAACAGATTCGAGAGATCCTGACACTCAGAAGGGCAAACCTGGAAATGGAGAGGTGGCTGCGAGCGACTCGGGCGAAGGCGCGAGTCGAGATCCTCCTGTTCTGAGAGCCGTCGCTACGCCCCCAACCTGCCCCCTGAATTGGTGCGTTCCCAGTCGCTGGAGGCGGTGTCGATCAAAGAGGGTCAATAGAACTGCTTCTTCGAGTCCAGGATCAGGGTCACAGGGCCATCGTTGACCAGGGAGACCCTCATCATGGCCTGAAAGCGTCCGGATTGGACCGCGACTCCTTCGACGATCAGACTGTCGATCAACTCCTGGTAGAGAGTCTGAGCCATTGGCGCAGGGGCGGAACGGGAAAAACTCGGGCGGGCTCCCTTGCGGCAGTCCCCATAGAGCGTGAACTGTGAGACCAGGAGAATCTCGCCTTCGACCTCGCCTATAGAGAGATTCATCTTCCCTTCGCGATCGGGGAAGATTCGAAGCTGTAGCAGTTTCTTCTTGAGATACTCGACGTCGTCGCTGGTGTCGTCACTACCCACCCCCAGCAGGACCGCCAGCCCGCGCCCGGTTTTGCACACGACGAAATCGTCTATCGTCACCTGGGCCCGCTCCACTCGCTGGATCACCGCTCGCATCGTCTTTCGCTAGTGAACCTATCATCCATGCCTTCGCCCCAGCGCTCGCGTAAGACCCGCTCGAATCGGGGAAGCACCACGATACCGAAGGTCAGCTGCTTGTCCGGAAACATTCTAAGAATAGCCCTTTCGGTGTTCTGCACTATCTTGCGTCCCTGCATCAGGGTCAGAGAGGTGTCTTGGTACAGGACGCTGACTGTGAGATCGACGAAAAACCGAAGGCGGCGAATACGCTTGTTCTCTTCCTGAATCAATCGCGCTCTCTCCTCGGATGCCATTGACCTAATCTACCACCTAAGCTGAAAGTTCAAGAATACATCGCACGTCTGAACGTCGCACGTCTCTACCCTCCGAAGGGGCCGCCAACGGGTGAACTACCAGCGTTACGCAGCCAAGTCCGACAGAGCCGCGAACGGCTTGAGCCGTTAGCAAAATGAGCCCAGGTTCCGAGGAGAGAGCCGGACAACCCTTCCCCACGCAGTGACGCACAAATCCCCAGTAGCCGAAAGTTTCTTTCTCGAATGGGGCAGCGCTTCCCGGGGCCTTAGTACGCCGTTTTATAAATACGGTAGCGTTCGCAGATGGGGCTTGCAAAGTGAGATCAAGGCAGGAGGAGGAAGACGATGCCTGGACATCTTCGACGACGACCAACGCAGAGATCGTCCGCAACCCCCATCTGCCCTGCGGGTGGCGACGGGACGCGCCGATTTCTTTGTCGCGCCTTCTCCACTATGGCAAGGCATGGCGTTCGTCGTTGCTTCGCGAACTCACCCCGTCGCGCTCGCCACAAACGTTACCGTATTTATGAAACGGTGTACTAAGGGTCTGCGCAAGAATAACTTGGTAGAATTGGCGCTCAGATTTGCACCAGATTTGGCTCCGAACGATTGAGCGAAACCGCAGGCGCAGCCGGGTCTACGTTGAGAATTTTGCGATTGAGGAGCGGCCGAAGATGGTGTGAAGATGAGACGCCAAAATGCCAAGTTATTTTTGCGCAGACCCTAAGCTGAAACTTCATTTGGTTCCAGGTTCAGGATTCCCAACCGTGGCACGGCCTTCCAGGCCATGATTGTCGAGCCTTTGGCTCGACGGGTCGGTCATCACGGGCAGGGATGCCCGTGCCACTACGGGATGTTGACATTTCTTCCTGAATGATCCAGCGCGGCTGGGGGCTGCACTAAGCTGAAACTTCAATCGTTCGTCGCGAATCGGAACGTCTGAACGTCTCACGTCTCTACCCTCCAAACAGCGTGGTGAACGGGAGCTCTCCTACGCCGAAGTTTATTGCGTGTTAGCCCAGGGTTGCAATGCGAAGCGAGCTACCCTGGGTCTAGACCGTACATCCGTTATACCCAAACGGGGTTATTGCCTCCGGGTGCAAGTTTCTTCGACCCCATAGAATATATTTGCATCTTTGGATGCTTCCTTCACCCTTTCTTCACTCCTTGTCTTGACAATACACCTTTTCTTCACCATAATTGTTTTCACACCGATGACGAAGCGGCAAAAGGAGATCTTGACCTTTCTCCAAGAGTATCTCGACGAAAATGGCTACGGACCGACACTAGAGGAGATTGCTAGGCATTTTGGATTGGCCTCGCTCAACGGAGTGCACAAGCACCTGCGTGCTCTACAGGAACGTGGTTTCATTCGGAGGCTTTCCAGGCAAGCCCGTTCGATTCAGTTGTTGGGGAGCGGCTCTTCTGGGGGATGTATGCTGCCCCTGCTCGGCTACGTCGCAGCCGGTCAGCCCATCGAGGCAGTGGAGGGTGCAGAGGAGTTGTCGGTCCCCGAGAGTTTCCTCACGAGAAACCGAAATTACGTTCTTCGAGTCCAGGGTAGTTCGATGATTGAGGAACATATCCAGGACGGGGACTACGTTATCGTTGAGGAGAGGAAGCAGGCTTTCAATGGCGAGGTTGTCGTGGCCTTGATCGACGGCGAGAATGTGACTCTGAAGAAGTTCTTTCGAGAAGGAGAGCAGGTGAGGCTTCAGCCGGCCAACGCCAACCTGGAGCCGATCTTTGTTAGCGAGAGCCGACTGACAATTCAGGGTGTGGTTGTAGGTATCATGCGGAAGTATTAATTGGAGGAAAACATGCCCTACCGGATTACAGTAGCGGGAACAATTCTAGAAGGTAAAGATGTCAAGACCTTGCTGCGGCGAGCGATTGAAGCGCGAGCGGGAAAACGGAATCGAACTCCATTGCGATCCAGTCCCAGCCGCTGGTCGGCTGCTGCTTCGCCATCAACGAGCATAGTACCTTGTCAACCTAGGAATTCTAGGTTCTAAACGGCCCTGGCGACCGATCTCTGCGTTGCGCGTCCTCGACGTAGCCTAGCTATGCCTGTGGCCGCGCGCCTTGACCTCGACCACCATGTCTCGTCCATAACCACAATCTCTAAGTTGACAGAGCACTAGATGATCGATTTCGAAATAGCATGCTAATTGCAGATCGGGCTTGTGCGGCGAGGTCAAGGCGGGAGAAGGAAGTCGATGTTCTGTTATCTTCGACGACGACCAACGAAGAGATCGACCGCAACCTCCGTCTTCCCAACGGGTTGCTCGCTCGAGCACGAAGCCAGACTCTCGCATGAGCGGACAAGTACCCTACAAACATTCAGTTCAAATTATGGGCGCAATAATTGTCATGTTATTTTGGAATCAATCATCTAGCTAGAGAGGCGAGGTTTGGGAACGCCGGCTGAAGCAGCCTCTTGATGTAACTGGCGTGGCCGTTCCGGACAAGAGAGCCAACCTGCATCTACATACGCAGTGAGCGTTTGCGATCGCCGGAAACTGAGTCGAATTCCACTTTCACCTGCTGGACCTGCTTTTCGCGCACGATCTCCAGCTCGTGGGTGCTGTTTGTCAATCGTTGACTCAGGTCGTGCAAGTCAACAACGGCTCGGGCGTCGACGGATTTGATCACGTCGCCTGCCTTCAGGCCAGAGCGCTCGGCGGCACTGTTGGGCCTGACTTCCACGATCAGAATGCCTCGCTTGCCGGGCACGCCGAGGCCCCCCCATCTGTTCGGTCAAGTTGCCGCCCACGATGCCAAGCCGCATACGCCCCGAAAAGAAGTGAGACAGGCGCTCGGGCTCCATTAGAAGTTCCAAGGACTCCATTGTGTTCCGCCAGGAATCGTCAGGGAGACGAGCCGGGATGTGGGATGCTCGTCGCTTTCCTACTTGAATCGCTTTTCGAATTCGCTGGCCATCCCGAATGAGCGCCAAGGGCACCTCCCTCCCCGGGAATGTTTCTGAGACCAGCCGCTGGAACTGGCGGACGCTTAAAATCGGAACGCCAGAGTATTTCACGAGAACGTCCTGTTCCCTTAGCTACGCCCGTGACGCCGGGGTCTGTGGCTGCACCGATTCGAGATAGACTCCTGTTTCCAGGGGCAGCCCGAGTTTGCTGACGTCTTCTTGGCTGACGTCGCCGATCTCGAGACCGAGGTATCCCGCTTCAGGAAGAAAGATCCGGATGTCGCCGCTCATCCTTTCTACCCGTGACTGGGTGACAATCGGGACAAACGAGAGGAACAGGATCAGCAAGCAAATAGCGCGTTTCTTCCTCATTGTTCTCTATGCTCCTTTCTAGAGAGTTTCCACGCTAGGCCGGATGGCCTGTTCCCTATTCGGGTGCTAGAATCTACGATCGCATTCGACGGAAATCGGTCGCGGACGGATTGCGCGATAGTTCCATCGGACGTTTCCTATTCAGGCGATCATTTTTGTTCAGGCGGGCATTTTTGGAATCCGAGGTTTGCAACTTTTTTGCGAGCTTCCAATCACCCTTAGTGAACAAGTACAAGGGCCCGAGCATCACTGGGAGGCGGGACTCTGGCGAATCTAGCCCAGCTGTCGACCGCTTAGATCAAATGGTCCGTCAGGCCAAGGAGGGGAATGCCAAGGCATTTCAGGAGCTCTATCGGTCCTACGGGAAAAAGATTCTGAACTATGTGTACCGCATGACCGGGTCGCGGGATGCGGCGGAGGATCTGACGCAAGACACCTTCGTTCTTGCCTATCGCAATCTCAAGTTTCTCAAGGAAAACGCCAGATTCCAGAATTGGTTGTTTCGTATTGCCCAGAACAACATCTACCAGGGTATCGGAATCGGCCGCCTGAGACCGAGTCGGTCGAAAGCGAGGAGATTCGGGAGTTCGCGGATCAGGAGGGTACCACCGAACCTTTCAGGACCCCTGAGCAAGCCTTCCTCTCCCAGGAGCTGGAACAGATCGTCCAGACTGCCATAGATGACCTTCCGGACAACTACCGACAGGTATTTGTGCTTTCGGCCATTCACAAGTTAAGCTATCGAGAGATCAGTGAGGTGATGTCTCGCTCCCTTGCGTCGGTCAAGTCGGACATCCACCGTTCTCGAGTAGAAGTCAGGGAAAAGATCAAGGGCTACTTAGGCGAAAACTATGGATTGTCCAAGCTGTTCTGAAGGACTGACGGCTTATCTCGACGGAGAGCTCGAGCCCGGCGACCGAGAGCTGATCCAACAGCACCTCGACGCCTGCCCTCAGTGCCATGAAGAGTATATATCCTCCCTACATGCTTCCCGTTTGGTTGATGGACTCCCGCAGATCGATCCTGACCCTGATCTCTGGCAGCGTATCAGCAGCGCGATTGAACGCAGCGACTGGTCCCTGCAGCACCTCCATTCACTTCTCTTTGGCCGCTGGAGTCCTGCCATGGCGGCGGCCGGTCTGGGAGCACTTCTTCTGGGTCTTTCCTTCTTCCTTCCTGCCGATGAGCGGCCCAATGTCGAGGCCGAACAACTCCTGAATTCCTTTCTTCAAGAGAGGCACCGTCTGGATCGCGGTCGCACAATCTCATTTAGAGAGGGGCCAGAAGGCTTGCTCGACCCTCCTCTCTATCCAAATCCCTTTGCCGAGGCGGAGCGCGATCGAAAGAGGAACCCATTTGCGTCGGAGTAGTTCTGCATGGTTCGCATTCTAGCGGCGTTGCTCTTGGGCGGTAACCTGATCCTTGCCGAAGAGGCCGAATGGGATCAGACCCGTCAGATTGCCGAAGCCCAGCATGAGGTCATTTTGTTGCTGATTCGGGATAAGGCGTTCGATAAGGTGCTCGCTGGCTGCAAGAAGATTCTCTCCCTCAGCTTTCCCCGGGACCGAGAGCATCTATTGGTAAAGTCCGTCACCGTTTTTGCCGACTCGCTCGTTCGTCAAGAACAGCTTGGGCTTGCCCTAAAGGTGCTCGACGCTGCCCTGAGAGCAGTTCGATTCAAACCCTCCAAGGCCACTCTCTACAAGGAGAAGGCCTACATTTCGAAGGTCGAGGGAAAAGACCAGGAGGCTCTCGGTTTTTTCGAGGCGGCGGTTAAGTTGGACCAGTCTCCTTCGTCCCCAGATGAGGATCCGGGAGCTGCTGGGAAGAAATGAATCCCTCGAAACCAGCCACGCTCCCCTCTCACCAAGCCTATCTTCCTGAAGACATAGCCCTAGACTACCAGAGTGATCTGGGCGAGCCAGGAGAATTCCCTTATACGCGAGGAGTCTATCCCACCATGTACCGAGGGCGCCCGTGGACAATGAGGCAGTTCTCGGGCCACGGCACTGCGGAAGAAACCAACCGCCGTTTTCGCTTCCTCCTGGACCAGGGACAGACAGGGCTCTCGGTCGCGTTCGATCTACCTACTCTGATGGGACTGGACTCTGACAATCCCCTTTCCGTCGGTGAGGTCGGCAAGTGCGGAGTTGCTATCGACTCGCTGCATGACATGGAAGCTCTCTTCCAGGGGATCGACCTGGCTCGGGTCAGTACCTCGATGACAATCAACGCACCGGCTGCCGTGCTTCTTGCCATGTATATTGTCGTGGCCGAAAAGCAGGGTCTAGCGCTCGACCGCATTCGAGGAACCCTCCAGAACGATATTCTCAAGGAGTACATCGCACAGAAAGAGTGGATCTATCCTCCGGAACCCTCGATGCGACTGATTGTCGATACCATAGAGTTCTGCAGTCGCCACCTTCCCCAGTACAACAGCATTTCGATAAGTGGGTATCACATCCGGGAGGCGGGATCGACAGCGGTACAGGAACTTGCGTTCACCCTCCGAGATGGGATCGAGTATGTGGAGGCGTGTCTGCTTCGAGGGATGTCGGTCGACGACTTCGCTCCTCGTCTTTCCTTTTTCTTCAACTCGCACAATAATTTCTTTGAAGAGATCGCCAAATTTCGCAGTGCGCGAAGGCTCTGGGCTCGCGTCATGAAGGACCGTTTCGGCGCGAAAAACGAACGCTCCTGGATGTGTCGGTTCCACACCCAGACAGCCGGCTGCAGCCTCACCATGCAGCAGCCAGAAAACAATATTGTTCGCACAGCTCTTCAGGCCCTTGCCGCCGTCATCGGTGGGACCAACTCTCTCCATACCAACGCTCTCGACGAGGCCTGGGCCCTGCCCACGGAGAGCTCGGCCGCCCTCGCTCTTCGAACCCAGCAGATACTGGCTCACGAAAGTGGTATCACCGAGACCGTGGATCCCATCGGTGGCTCCTACTACGTCGAGGCCCTAACGAACCGAGTTGAGGTCGCCTCCTGTGACTACATTGATCGGATTGATGCGATGGGTGGAATGGTCGCCGCCATCGAGCGGGGTTATCCTCAAAGGGAGGTACAGGAGGCTTCCTTTCAGCAGCAAAGGCAGGTCGAGAAGCAGGAGAACATCATCGTTGGCGTCAACCAGTTCACCGAAGAATCGGACGTCCCCATGGAAACGCTGCAGATCGGACGGGAGGTGGAAGAGGGACAAATTAAGGCCTTGGCACGCTTGAAAAGCAAGCGAAGCACCTCCCACGTGCGAAGTGTGCTTTCGAACCTGAAGCGTGACGCCTCCTCGAACCAGAACCTGATGCCCCCGCTGATCGAGGCGGTACGGTCCGAAGCAACGGTTGGAGAGATATCCGAGGCTCTGAAGGATGTGTTTGGAATCTATCAGGAGCCACTCTCTTGACAATGGAAGGACGACGGATTCGGGTGTTGATAGCCAAGCCGGGTCTGGACGGTCACGATCGTGGGGCCAAGATTGTTGCCCGCTCGCTTCGTGACGCGGGCATGGAAGTCATCTATTCCGGTTTACGACAGACTCCGGAGCAGATCGTCAAGGCTTCGATCCAAGAGGACGTCGATGCGATCGGAATCTCGCTCCTCTCAGGCGCACATATGCATCTCTTCTCGCGAATCCTGGAACTACTGGCCGATGAGGGAGCGGAGGACATCTTGATCTTTGGAGGGGGGATCATTCCCGATCAGGACATTCCGCAGCTCAAAGCTGCCGGCGTCAAAGAGATTTTCCAGCCGGGAACCCACACTGACGACATCGTCCAGTTCCTTCGAAATCACGTCACCCCTATCGACTCAGAGAAGGGTGAGCACAGCCTCTAGCACCGTCGATACCTCAATCGATCGGATGCAGCGCGGCTCATCGTAATGAAGACAGTAGTATCCGGGACAGGGAATGCAGGGAAGATCAGATCGGAGCATCCGATATGGAACTCCCCAGGGATGCCAGACACTGGAATCAGAAGATCCGAAGATTACCGCAATCTTCTTGCCCAGAGCGGCGGCGATGTGAGTAGTACCGGTATCGTTTCCAATATAGAGCCGGCATAGAGAAGCTAAGGCAGAGAACTTTCGGATGGACTGGGGATCCACAAATCGGACTGCCGCTACGCAACCCTTGTGGACGGCCTCCAGGACGGAAGTCTCGCCCGGACCTATGGTGAAGACAACCGGATACCCCTGTTCGGCTAGTTGGTTTGCCAGCTCTGAAAATCTCTGGGCCTCCCACTGCTTGGTGGCGAACGCCGCTCCCGGATGGATCAGGATAAACTCGCCTGTCACCCCCAGCTTCCCCAACATTCCCCTGACCTCGACGACGTCATCGGAACTCAAACGTGCGTGAAGGGGTGGAACTGGATCCACTGGGAAACCAAGGTGCTTAAGGGGCGATAGTTGGTGTTCTACCGTGTGGACCCTTTCCTTACCCCAGATTCGCGACGAATGAGGGACCTCCTCGGTGTAAAATCTGGTGTGACGATTCTGCGCGTACCCAATTCGCATCGCGGCGCGGGAAAGCCTTGAGAGGAGTGCGCTGGTGCTTCCGCCGTGAAGGTCGATAACACCATCTGGTCTGAAAGAGCGAATCGCTCTCAGAGCCTGCAGCCGGGCAAACAGCTTGTTCCGGCTCTGGCGAATGACGAAAAGCTGGTCGATGTGTGGATTATCGACGAGAACCTCATGGAAGGGTTCCTCGATGACGACGCCTACCTGCAGCCCAGGACATCGTTTCGCCACGGCCAGGGCTGGGGTCATCAGCACGGTGTCGCCCAGCGAGCGCAAGCGCACGAACAACAATCGGGACATCCCTACTGTGACCGACATGGGATGGAGCCCCTGATCGGAAGACGTGGACATGCTCTTCGTTGACCCCAAAATCAGACTCCTATCCCGCATTTCTCATCGCTTGTCGTAGCGAGGCGCCGCAAGGGGCCTCCTGGCAAGGCTTGCGCCCGAGACCACTCGTGGCGAGCCCCCGCAGTCGTACTCGTGCAGTACGTCGAGAAGGCCGCCAGAGCGTAACACAGCCACGGCGGATGATTGCGGCGATGCAGTAGACCAGCGATGAGAAATGCGGGCTAGGTCGGGCTAGGTCGCTTCGCCCGGGCTCTCCTCAGCCGGCGCACCTTCTGCCGATGTCTGGATGGTTGCCTGGTCGACCAGCATCACCGGAATATCATCCCGAATCGGATATAACCGATGACAAGAGACGCATTTGAGTCCCTTCTCGTCCGTCGTCAGCTCTACTTTTGATCTGCACGCTGGACAGACCAGAATCTCCAACAGTTCTTGATTGATGGCCATGACGTTCCTCTATCCTTCCGAAACTGCTTCGCGCTTGCGGCGCCTCACTACGACAAGCGATGGGAAATCCGGTCTAGGAGTCTGCGGGCTCCCAGGATTTTCCCTTCGCCCTTTGAATCTTACAAAACGCCGAATGCACCCATCTCCAATCCAATCTACAAGCTTCCCACCTGGTGGGTCAATCAACCTGGCGGGACGGTCGGGCTAGCTTGACCGTGACCAGCTTGTGGTACTCGGCTCCCTGCGGCTTGAGAACGCTCTGGTAAAGCTGGACCTCCGTAACGCCCAGCACGCCCAATCTTCCGTTCTGAGCCTCGGAACGGAGAAATCCAGCCAGCAGCTCCGGGGTTGGTGCGGACTTCAATCTCATGAGCGTTAGGTGGGGTCGAAAGCTCCTGTTGTCCCTAGAAAATCCCAGCGCCTCAAGTTTGGTCTCCAGCGCCTGCTTGAACTTCCAGAGGCACTGGCATTCCTCTACTCCAATCCAAAGAACGCGGGGTCTTCGGAGATCAGGAAAGGTGCCCAAGCCTCCGACCTGTAGCTCGAAGGGTTCAAACTGTCGCACACTCTCTCGTAGCGCCTCTTGAATCGAAGTGATCTGGTCCCGGTCAACCTCACCCAAAAACTTGAGCGTCAGATGTATGGATTCAGGCCTCGGGATCCTGCCGTCAAGGTGCAGCGATCTGACCCGGGCGGCCAACCCCTTCAATTGCTCCTTCAGATCCTGTGAAAGCTCGATGGCGACGAACGCGCGGATCACTGCAAATACCTGCGAAGCCAATCCAGAGCGAGTCTTGCCGCCTCCAACTGGATCGTTTTTCGATCGCCGCTCAGGTCGAGTCTCTCAACCCGTGTCTCCGAGGCAGAAGAAAGTCCAAGAAAGACAAGGCCGACCGGCTTTCCCGCCACTGCTCCATCCGGACCGGCGATTCCAGTTGTCGCAAGCCCCAGGTCTGACGCAGTTGCTTTCCTCACGCCCGCCGCCATCTGATGGGCGACCGGCTCGCTCACCGCTCCGTGGCACAGCAGAGTTTCTTCTGCGACTCCGAGAAGACCCACCTTCAAATCGTTGTGATAGCAGATGACACCACCTCGGTAGTAGTCGGAACTTCCGGGGGTACTGGTCAATAACGCACCAATTGAGCCACCGGTACACGATTCCGCTGTGGCCAAAGTCAATCCCCTGTTTCTGAGCAAAGCTCCGACAACGCTCTGCACGCTTCCGTCCGGATTCCTGAGCATGATTGATTGGTTCGATCCGCCGTGTTCCTCGAAGAGCTTCACACTCCGAAGATGGCTGGCGCAACCAACAGAGGTACGACCAACTGCACCGGATCTTCAGAGGGAACTCTGGTCATTGACAGGGGAGACTCCCCCGGTTGTTAGCAGCCGATGAGGTATTGCGTGATCGCTAGGGTTACAAGACCGGCATAGACACCCGCTATCAGGTCGTCGCAGACGATCCCGAAGCCACCCGGCAACCCTTCACTCTGACGAATGGGGAAGGGTTTGACGATATCGAAGACGCGAAAAGCCACAAACCCAATCATCAACGACGTGAGTGAGATCGGCACCCAGAGCATAGTGAGAATCTGGCCTACGACCTCATCGATGACGATAGTCGAAGGGTCTTGGCTGCCCTCGCGTCGGGACACGTACCCGGAACTGAGAATGCTCAAGGGTACTAGCAAGCCAAGAACGCACGCCAACCCGATCCTCCCATAAGGGATGTACTGATGCACCAGGCCTACGGCACAAACCGTGGCGAGCGATGCGACAGTTCCGGGAACGAACGGTGCGTTTCCCAAGCCGATAACACCAGCCACCCAGTATGCCGGCCGGTTGGACTCACTCGACTTTATCTTCTTCTCTCCGCGAGGTTTCTGTAGAGAACCGATACTCTCCCCCGAGCCATTGCCCCAGGTCTACCAATCTGCAGCGTTCACTGCAAAACAGCGCCAAGGTTAGGTCAATCTTTTTTCCACAGATGAGGCGCCGGGGTAAAGGCCCCCTTTTGTGACTCATTTATCTCGGCTGCAACCTGATCCGTCCACTTCCTGAGAGCCGCTGGATGACACGAACACCGCCGCCGGCCGAGTCCGTTTGCTCGGCTGCCCATTATAGCAGCGAAGGCCCTCCTTGGCTCCTCTCGCATCCGAAAAGGGGCCCCGGAGCGAATGGCTTCCTACCCTGCTCGCGCTCGCAATCGTCGGAGTGAGGAGTAGATCCATGAAATCTCGCTGGATTCCAGTGGATGGTTGCCGAAACGGTTTCGGTAGTAGAGCTCTGTGAGACGATCGGGTATGGAGTTCCCAATCTCCTCGCGGATGCGTTCGGCGAACTCACCAGGTGTTTCGGAGGAACTCTTGGTAAAACCACGCTGGCCCAGAATCTTGAGCAGTTCCAGATAGTAGTGAGGTGCCAGTTCCCAGTCCTCATGGCGCAGAATGCGCTGCTTCCAGACCAACCCCAGGTAGCTGCGATAGCGGCGAGCTAGCCAAGTCGCCGCCAGCGCCGCTGCCAACGCTAGAAGAAGAAAGAGGAAACTGCCGAAGGAGAGTTGGCCCCACCAGTAACCTACGACTCGTCCAAGCTCCAATTTTCCCACCCAGTCTTTAGACCAGGCCTCGCGGAACTGCGCTCCGAGAGCCTGAAAGAAGCCGTACTGTTTGAGGTGATCGAAGGTGACTACATCAGCCCAGAAGACCTCAATCACATCCAGGACTTGACCGGCGGTCCAGCTGAGGAGATAGGGGTCGTTGCCCTCGGCCACCGGTGTGGGGTCGAAGTCCACCCATCCTGTCCCCGGGAAATAGCCCTCCACCCAACTATGAGCATCAGACTGCCGCACGATGAAATTCTCGCTCCATCGGTTGAAGTTTCCCCGCCGAAAGCCATTGATTACACGAGAGGGGATGCCGAGAGTCCGCATCATCACCGCCTGAGCTGTTGCGAAGTACTCACAGTGACCTGCCCTGGTGACGAATAGGAAATCGTAAAGAGGATCTTTGGCCAGCGAGGATCGATTTTTCAGGGAATAGTCGAATCCTTCCCTCAAGAACCGCTCCAGGGTGAAGGCCCTGGCGATCGGATTTGTCTCTGCCTTTGTTATCTCGAACGCCAGTCGAGCAATCTCCGGATGGAGACCAGGAAGTTGAAGATAGTACTGTCTGACATCTTGCGGGTACTCACCCTGAAGGGGTCGAGCCAGGCGCTCCCTTCGCGTGATGAGATCCGAAAAGACAGTGTATTTGACCGGCTGAATGCTGCCCGTGCTAAAGGAATCATTGCCATCCTTCAAGACGAAGGATCGACCGATAGCTCCCGAGATCAAAATGATCTCAGGGACACCGAAAATCACGTTCGTAAACGGTTCCTGGTAGATGGTTTGCCGAACCAGGAACTCTTCCTGACGACGGCTATCGTGAGCGACCAGAAAGCCATGATACTGGTCGTTGCGGCGAATTCGACGGACCGTCCTGGTTCGGGACCAGCCCTTTCCATCGTAGCGATCGAAGGCGATTCCCCGCCACTTGAGATCGAATGGCAGGTTGTCCGGCGCCGTATCGACCTTGATCCGCATGACCACGCTGGTGTTGATGAGAATCTCCCCCATATCTCCCAGGTTGACGCTTTTGGAGAATCCGCCGAGCTGGAGGGTGGTCTGATTGGGCGGCCGAAGGACTCCCAGAGTGCCCCGAGGTATCACCACGAAGATCGGAATCGAAACCAGAACAATCAGGATTGTGATGAGCGCCGCCGTACCTAGGTATCCACGAAACAGGAAGTCTACAGCACGGTTCTCGTCGAAGCCTCTCTTGCTCTCAAAGAGAGTCAGGGTGAGGATCGCAGAGAAAAGATAGGCCAGCGCACAGATCAGGAAAACCACGGAAATGGTGAAAGTGGAGGCAACGAGCACGTAGAGAAAAGAGATGAAATAGATCAATAGGTAGTCCCGATCGCGCTTCCGGGAGAAGAGTTTTACCAGGCTGATCAACATCAAAAGGTGGACTGTGGCCGAGACGAACCCAGAGTAGAACCAGATATCCAGGGCGAAGGTCGCCAACGAAAGAACAAACACGATGGTCTGGCGGGTGCCAGACAGGTTTCGCTCAGGCCAGTACCAGCTCCAGGCGATAGCGGCCAAATAGAGGACCGCAGAATGCGCACTGGAGCCCCCCCCGGCCAGAAGGGTCAGGAAGCCGGATAGGAGTAGGACGTAGCTTGCGAGCCTGAAGCTTTTCTCGAAGCTCATCCTGCCCCCGGACCCGGTGGGTAGCCGACCATGGGCCGCGGCGTCCGGCGCCGCCCTGGAAGGAGTATTAGCGGGTAAACGAGCGTCGATCCTGGAGAGTTCTCGCTGCCTCTTTTCATCACAATTTCAGGTAGTCGACAGTGGGAATCCCCGCGGGCACCGGAGCCTCCCCAGCAACAAAGAGGACACACGGGAGGTCCAACTGCAGCTCGGAAACCCTGTTCTTTTTCGAGGGCTGGACACACGCCAGATACTTCATCAGTTCCTGGAAATCACTCCTCCGCTCGCTTACGCCGATTTCGCAGCTCTCGGAAACGAATCGGAACGATTGCCCCTGTTTCCAATAGTAATCTCCAAGAGACGTTAGATAGGAAAGGGCCTTTTCGAACTGGGCCAAGGCGAGGACCGATTGATCGGGCAGATAAGATGAGAAGAACAGATTCATCACACTCTGTTCTTCCCTGGCAAAGTCTTTGACCATAAGATGGTTCAACTTCGCCGTCGATTTCCAATCGACGTGACGAGCACTGTCCCCATCTTGATACTGACGAATGTTGTATAGGCTGCTGCCAAGGCCGCGCTGATTCAGTTCGTCCCCGCCCCGCAGATGAGGGTGGAAGGAGAACACGGATCTCAAATCGAAAAGAGCTGGATAAACCAGGATCCGGCCCTGAGCCTCCAGTTTTCTCCTACGGGAAAAGAATCCGAAAGGGAAGCTGGTGTTGATATCAAATCCCTCGAGCGGATACTCACCCCTGCGACAAAAGCTGCAGCGCAGCTTCAAGGTCAGATTCTCTCCTGCCCGAATGTAGGGAAAGTTCTTTTCCTGAACGAAGAAATCACTCTGGTCGGAGTGCGTTCCAGGATGTCTTTTCCGGCTCTTCAGCTCCAGCGCAAAAGCCGGGAAATACCGTTTCATATTGTGTAGGGTCACCAAGCAGGCGACATCCTGCAAGGCGTGAATCCTTTCGGGAATGCCGAGCGAGATTGTGAGCTTCTGGAGGATCAGATCTGAAACCAATCCCGAGACCAGCAGCGCGGAAAAGAGGAAGGAGAGCACCAGGATCAAGAGATTGTTGCCGGTGTTCATAGTGGAGAAAACGAGGCCGATCACCAGAAAAAGAAAAAGCGCTCCTCGGCGGGTCAATGACAAGACGTGGATGCGATTGCGGAAGCCCAAGCTGAGTCGGGCCAGCAATTGGGGAATCAGGGTGAAACACAGGAGCGCGGCAAAGATCAGGGCGACAAGCCCGAGGAAGGCCGCGACGTGGAACTCACCGTCCCGCCTCGCATAGGCGCTCATCACGGCCAGAACTAAAGCAAAAAAAAAGAGGAGAAGCGACCCGAGAAACTCGTGAGCCCGGGAGGACCAGAGCGACCGCCCGATCATCAGAAGGGCACCAGGACCTGGCCCACCAGATCCTGGATGATGCCCTCGACCTCCTGGCTCTTTCCCAGGGGAGAAGAGTAATTGGAACTGACCAGGACCCGATGAGCGAAGATGGGAACGGCCAGACGCTTTACATCGTCCGGCGTCACGTAATCTCTTCCCCGCATGAAGGCAATGGCTTGACTGGCACGATAGAGAGCCATCGCGCCCCGGGTGCTGACTCCGAGGGCCAGGAACTCACTCTCTCGAGTGGCACGCACCAGGGCCATCAAGTACTTCAGGAGGACCTGTTGCACAGTTACCTGCTCGATTGCTCGCTGGCACTGGACTATTTCCTGCCCTGTCAGGACTGGCTCCAGGAGTTCCGCCGTGTGGTAGTTGATCTGGGAACGTAGAATCTCCTCCTCATAGGACTCCTTGGGATAACCCATCGGGATGCGCATCAGGAAGCGATCCAATTGCGATTCCGGCAGGGGATAGGTGCCGTGATACTCCGCCGGATTCTGGGTGGCGATCACCGTAAAGGGTTGGGGTAGAGGGTAGGTATGACCGTCGACGGTTATCCGGCCGTCGCTCATCGCTTCCAGGAGAGCACTCTGCGTCTTCGGGGTCGTCCGATTCACCTCATCGGCGAGAATCACATTGGCGAAGAGAGGCCCACTTCGGAACTCGAACTGTTGCTCGACCTGATTGAAGATCGAAACCCCGGTCAGATCCGAGGGAAGAAGATCACTGGTGAACTGGATACGCTGAAAGGAGCAGTCGAAAGAGCGTGCCAGGGCGTGGGCTAGAGTCGTCTTTCCGGTGCCCGGGACGTCCTCGATGAGTAGGTGTCCTCCGGCCAGCAAAGTGACCAGAGCGAGCTCTACTGCTTCAGATTTTCCCTTGATGACTCTCTCAACGGAGTCCTGAAGTGCCCCGATCTTGTACTCCAAGTCGGGCTCATGGGCGCCGATTATCACGCTGGCTATGATACCCGCAGGGGAAACTCTAGATCAACGGGGATGCAGGCTGGCGCGTAATCCCGCCCGGATTTCTCATCGAGCATCGTAGCGAAACACAGCCAGGGCGGACGATTGCGGCGCCGTAGTAGACTGGCGAGGAGAAATACGGGCCAGCGGGGCCATCAGCCGGAGCTGGATCACTTAGAGTAAAACTTCTCCATCGCGTAGATCCTGTCCAAACAGAATTCGTAGTTCCCTCCCAAGTTTGCCGAAGTGTCAGGTCAGTCCCACCCCCGCTACGCTGCCCCATTCGAGAAAGAAACTTTGGGTTGTCTCGAACCACGAACATCGATAGCACTCTGTCCGTTGTAGGATGGGCACTCCTGCCCGTCGATGAAAGTGACGGGCAAGAATGCCCATCCTACAAAGATCACCGCTCTGTCAGGTGGCGGCTCCTGAACTATCTTCTAGCCGATGAAGTTTCAGGTTAGCCCCGCCACCGGCTGGCTGGATCATTCAGGAAGGAACTTCAACATCCCGTAGTGGCACGGGCATCCCTGCCCGTGATGGCCGGCCCGGGGAGCTAGAGGCTCCACAATCACGGCCTGGAAGGCCGTGCCACGGTTTTCACAGACAAGGGACGTGCGACGTTCAGACATTCAGACGATTCTTTGAAGTTTCAGGTTAATTTTACCCCCGGAACTCCTGGCCCATTCGAGAAAGAAACTTGGATTGCCTCTGCCATGATCATCGCTAGCAGCGCTGACAGAGCCATGACCGTGAGGGAGTGGGATCCTGTGCTTCAAGGAAGTGCCTGGGGGCATGGTCCCTGTCGGGCTCCGCTCCCTGACAGTCACGGCTCTGTCATCTGGCGAAGGCTGCTTCGCTTCCTCGTGGTTGAAGTTTCAGCTTAGTCGGTGGGGTTTTCCGGGGAGGCGAAAAGACCTCTTTGAGCGGTCCTGGGCTCAATGCCCAGCTGAGAATACGCAAGTCGGGTGGCCACACGCCCACGGGGGGTTCGGCTCAGGAAACCGTTCTGGATCAGGTAAGGCTCGTAGATATCCTCGATGGCGTCCTTCTCCTCGCTGATTGCGGCGGAAAGCGTGCTGACGCCCACCGGGCCTCCATCGAATTTCTCGATGATGGTGAGCAGCAGCTTGCGATCGATTTCATCGAAGCCGAAGCGGTCTACGTTCATCAACTCAAGTCCCTGACAAGCGATTTCGTGATTGATCTTCCCATCGGCGCGCACCTGGGCATAGTCACGGACGCGCCTCAACAGGCGATTGGCGATTCTAGGTGTGCCTCGACTGCGGCGCGCGATTTCAAGCGCCGCTTCCGAATCGATCTCAATGGATAAGAGGGCGGCCGAACGCCGAGCGATCGAGGTTAAGCTGTGGCGGTCGTAGAAATCGAGGCGTTGAATGATTCCGAAACGACCTCTCAAGGGAGAAGTCAACAGTCCGGTTCGGGTGGTTGCCCCTATCAGAGTGAACCTGGGGATATCGATCTTGATCGAGCGGGCACCCGGCCCCTCGCCGATTATAATGTCGATCTGGAAATCCTCCATTGCGGGGTAGAGGATCTCTTCAATGGCTGGATGCAGGCGGTGAATCTCGTCTATGAAGAGAACATCGCTCTCTTCGAGGTTGGTGAGTATGGCAGCAAGGTCTCCGCGCTTCTCGATTGCGGGGCCTGAAGTGGAGCGCAAATTGACATTCAACTCATTGGCGATGATCTGCGCAAGCGTGGTCTTTCCCAGGCCAGGAGGGCCGAAAAGCAGGACGTGATCGAGGGCCTCGCGTCGGTGCCGAGCCGCCTCGATTCCGATCGCCATCGATTCCTTGATGTTGTCCTGGCCGACAAAATCCTTCAAGAGCCGTGGACGCAGGTCGTTTTCGTAGTTGCCCTCGTCCTCGCGATGGGACGGATCCAGGATGCGTTCCTCTTCCATTCTGCATCGGACTCCCGGACACGTGCTGCAACAGGTATCAGGTAGAGGTCTTCCTCAGGGTCCTGCGCAGCAGGGTCTCGAATCGATCTGTTGGATCTTCGTTGAGCACTTGACTAACCGCCTTCTCCGCTACCGGTTTGGAGTAGCCCAGATTGACCAAGGCTGAGACGACGTCTCGCTGCAATGCCCCCGAAGCCCCACCCGCCACGGCTTCTTCCTCAGCGGACGCGAGCCCCGCAACCTTGTCGCGCATCTCCAGGATGATTCGCTCGGCAGTCTTCTTCCCCACTCCCGGAATTCCGTTGAGTCGTACCACATCGGCGCCCAAGACTGCCTGGATCAGCTCCTCGGCAGGCAGACCCGAAAGGATCGTGATCCCCAGCTTTGGACCGATTCCGGAGACTTGGATGAGGCGTGTGAAGAGTTGCTTCTCCTTGACCGCCGAGAATCCATAGAGGCTAAGCGCATCCTCCTTTACATGAGTATGGATTCGGAGTGTGACAGCATCGCCCAACTCCCCCAACTCGTAGTAGGTCGAAAAAGGAATCGACACCTCGTAGCCGACGCCGTGGATGTCCACCACGACGCGGTCCGCGTCCTTCTCTACGAGGGTCCCGGTCAGTTGAGCAATCATCCCAACTCGACATTATACGAGAAGCCGTGCTCCCCCGCGTATTTGAATTGTGCCGCCGGGAACCGCTCGGTCGTGTTCCCGGGCCATTCCCAGAGCGCGCAGCTCTGGAATGCAGGATAAGATGTGACGAACGGCGGGAACACAGAGGCTGTTGCCTACCAGTGGCCAAGCCTGACGCAACGAGAGGCTGGTCGGAAGCGAGTATGCGGCAGGAAATCCCAAGATCTTCAATATCTCTGTCGGCGAGAAGCGGCGGATTAGGCCGTTCTGGGAAAGGTAGGATCCGCTTCGAACGTAAGAACGGCCGTAGGCGGACGTAAAGCAGTTGGTGATCTGGTCCTCGTCCCAGGGAACAACGTGAATGGCCTTCCTATACTTCTGGAGAACAATCGCAGGTGCCTCCAGATAGGGATCCACTTGCTTCTGCAGGATGCTGCGGATCGAAAAACGATCGATCGGAGGACTGCTCCAGGGACGTAGTCCCTTGCGAGATGCCACCAGATAAAACCGTCGTCGTCGATTGGGCAATCCGAGCTCGGTAGCACAGAGAAACTGTTCCCGAACGGTGTAGCCGGTAAGCTGAAGCTGCGTCATCAACCTTTCGTACACCCTCGAATGGAAAAATTCGGGGGCGTTTTCCAGAGCCAGATAGGCCGGGCGGACTTCCCCGATCTTAGGGATCAGAGCCAGCAGAGATGCGGCTCGGGGATCCTCTTCGTCCCGTTTGCGACCTCGCCTTGTATAAGGCTGGCAGGGCGGGGAAAGCCACCATAGGTCAGCCTTCCAGTCTTGAAGAGTTTGAGGCGAAATAGACTCCACGGAGCCGGTCACCGTGGCGTGAGGGAAGTTATGATCGTATGCCTTTAGAGCGTTGCAGTTGACGTCCACGGCAGCCGCTACGGAAGCTGCGTCACCCAGCGCCGCTGCGCATCCACCAATGCCGCAGAACAACTCGAGGACACGAAAAGTCCCGCTCATAGATCATAGAATATTCGAAGTCTAGCGTCCACGCCAGGACACCGATCCCATTGTATCTTGAGACGATCAGTGGATCGTGGACGAGGGCTCTTGTATAGTTTGGCGGGTCCCGGCGAACTCGCCGCTGAGGCGTCAACAGGTGTGCTTTAGTCCCTCCGAGAAAGGTAGGAGCGAATGTTCAAGAGGATCCTTGCCCTGGTTGGTTTGAGTTTGAGTCTCGGTCAAACAATTGTTGTAGGAGAACACCACGAAGAGACGATCGACATAGGGTCGAGGCTGGAGCTATTCGTGGATGACTTTCTCGTCGAGGAGATGTTGGGTTTGGAGTTGATGCTTCATTCGCCCCAGTCGGCAGGAAAGGTCCTGAATTTCGACAAACCCTGGGAAGGAAACACCAGCTTCTACGTCAACATCCTCAAGGACGACGATCGATACCGCATGTACTATCGGGGAAGCAATTCTCCTGACTATGTCCAGACGTCCCTGTTGGAGCCGGGAGAGAAGGTGGGAGTCCATCATCCCTTCACCATCTCCTACGCCGAAAGCAAGGATGGAATCCACTGGGAGCGGCCCGATCTTGGAATCTACGAATTCGAGGGATCCAAGGCCAACAGCATCGTTTGGATCGACAAGCCGGGCGACCAGGAGATCACGGCCGGCATGCACGTTTTCAAGGATGGCAACCCAAAGGCTCCGGCCTCGCAGCGCTACAAGGCTGTAGGCGGAACCAGTTATCCCCTGGTCCCTCTTGTTTCTCCCGATGGACTTCACTGGACCGAACTACAAGGACAGAAATCCCTGATTGAAGAAGGACTTCACGGAAACGCTTTCGACGCCCTCAACGTCGTCTTCTGGGATTCTTTCCGGGAGCGATACACCATCGTCTTTCGTGACTCTGGTAGAGGTCCTCATCCCAAGGCCAAGGGCCCGGCCTATCGCCCGCAGGAGAGCCGTGCACAGAACTACGGGAACCGGAGCTTCAAGTTCGCCAGCTCCGATGACTTCGTTAACTGGAGCAGCCCCCAGTGGGTCGATTTCGGCGATGCGCCCACCGAGCATCTCTACACCAACGGGACCACCCCCTATTTCCGAGCTCCTCACATCTACATGGCCTTTCCCAAGCGCTTTCAGCCCTGGCGACAGCGCTGGAAGGACACCCCTTTCCCGGGTGCCTCCGAGGCCGTGTTCCTGACCAGCCGAGACGGGCTCCATTGGGACCGTCGATTCATGGAAGGATTCGTGCGTCCCGGACGAGACAAGAAGAACTGGACTCATCGAAACAACCTGGTGGCTGTGGGCGTTCATCCGACGGCATCGGATGAAATCTCGCTCTACGTGGTTCGGAATTACAATTTCCCCAGCATCCACCTGGAGCGGATGGTCTTACGCACAGACGGATTCGTTTCCGTTCATGCTGACTACGAGGGCGGCGAGCTCGTGACCAGGCCGCTCCTCTTCGAAGGGACTAACCTGGTCCTGAACTATTCAACCTCTGCGGCAGGAAGCATTCGGGTGGAAGTTCAGGATTCGGAAGGAAACCCCATGCCCGGGTTTGGGTTGGACGAATCGCCTCTAATCTGGGGAGACCAGATCGATTCAGTGGTGAGGTGGGAACGGGCCCATTCTGCAGCGACCTCGAAGGAGCCGTTGAAGAGGTTGGCTGGCCGGGCGATCCGCTTGCGCTTCGTCATGAAAGATGCCGACCTTTACTCGCTCCGCTTTCAGTAGTTTTCAGTATCTTCGGCTGCACAGCACCGACGGGTTTCAGCGATTGCGGCTCAAGCTCTCCAGCACCTCCTGAGGTGGCGTCCAACCGTACTCGCGTTTCTCATTCGGAACGTACCCTATGGTCACGATAAACAGACCTGTTTCCCGGGCCCTATCCGGCGGAACCTGGACCTGGACCTGGGTGAACCCGTTGGCATACCAGCTCTGGTAGCCATCGCGCGCGCGTTTCTCCAGAAGGTGACCGTTGAGACGGACGTCCAGTAGCTCGGGATTTCGGTAGGGCAGACGCAAGCGAAATCCCAGACCGTTCTGGACTAGACCCCCAGAGCCCCCACGTCCCCGGCCTTTGGAGATGCTCATCAGGATTTCTGGTCCCATATTGGTGAAGCTTTCGACCGCCTTCTGATCGACATAAGAAAGACGGCCCAGGTTCGACAGGAAGAGCGTCGGTTCGGCATCGAGGATCGCTGTAGATTCCTCATCCACCGCAACGATGTAGGAGTCACGCCCGTCGGTCTGAGGATAGAGCACGGCCTGAGTGAAGCCGGCCTGCTTCTCCCACAGTTCGACGCGGCTCCGTCGCCGCTCCTTGGCCGTCCCTCCCCAGGACGTCACGAAGTGTCCAATGTAGCTTTTCACCCGATCCACCGGGTAGCCCGAGTAGGGCTCACCCTGCCAGGGACGGTTGCCCAGGCGAAGCAAGCCCTTGACCCGTTCCACTCCGCTTTGCTCCCAGCCGATCTCCAGAACCGTCAGCAGTGTGTGGTAGCGAATATAGGCGTATTGGGCCGTGTAGAAAAGGGCCCGGCCGGTCCAGAAACGGTCCGCCAACGAATCCAGCCCGGGAACCCAGAATCCCCGCTGGGCGTCAGCTTCGTAGCGGTCCGAGGGATAGCCCGCCTCGAGTCCCGCCTGGATCATGGCTTCGCTGATCCTCCAGTCCCAGGGGCGTAGGGCGAAGTTGGAGTAGGCCGAGCCCGTCACCTCGAACATCGTCTGGCCCTGATACCGTTTTCCGTCCCCCATCTTTTCGGGGGGATAGGATTGCAGCCCTGTGCCATGGAGGTCCACGTAGGCGTCGGGCTGGTACCGGTCGACGACGCTCAGAAACGCCTTGATTTCGGGAGCCTGATCCAGTTTGCGATAGGTCAGGGTTTCCAAGTCCCAGTTCTCGGCTCCACCGCCCTGGTAGGAACGGATTCCGGCCGAGTTTTGGGAGCGATGCCCTACGAAGAAGGCGTAAGGATCGATGATGGGCATGATGAGAAGGATCTGGCGCCGGCGCATTTCGACCGCCTCCGGATCGTCGCTCAGCAGCCACTGGGCCAGATGCAAGGCCGTGGTGGAGCCCGACCGCTCCGCCCCACCGTGCATCGCCGTCATCAGTGCCACCTGTTTGTCCTCATCCGACAAGGAGAAATCGGTGATTTTTAGGAGGTAGATGGGCTGTCCCTCGGCCGAGCGTTCCACCACCTCCACTCGCAGAATCTTTGGATGATGATGCTCCCAGTACGCCATCGTGGCCTGGTATTCCTCCAGGGTTAGCCGGTGGACCTTCTCCCCTTCCCAGGGCCTGGGCATCGGCGCCAGGCGCGACTCTACGTCCTGGGCCATCGATGTCGTGCCTAATCCGATCAGAAGCAGAACCGGAACATAGACTGAAAGCCAGCTTCTTGGCATTTTCTCGCTTCCTTTTCTTGATGAAGTTTCTGTATCGAGAGTATAGGAGCCTGGATAGTCGCCTTCAAGGACCGCTGCGAATCGCTTGCTCGGTACAGCACATTAATGAATGATCGACCGAGCCAGGTGATACGTTGGTAGTGAAGATCCACGAAATCACACCCACCCGTAACCAGGTCGACCCGAAACACACAATGGTCGCCAAGTGCCCCCGACGTTATCTCTGAACAGAGCCGCGAACGACTTGAGCCGCTAGCAATATGAAGCCAACTTCCGAGGAGAGAGCCGGACAACAGCACAATCATCCCTTGGTTTCCTAGAAGTCCTTCCTAGTCAGTCCCACCCCCAGGAAGCCCTGCCCCCATTCGAGAAAGAAACTTCGGTCGAGGGAGGTGGCGGTGGCCTTCGCCACGGTTTTTTGGACCACTGCCTGGAAAACTCCCTGTCCAACTTTAAATCAATGGGTTAGGTTCTCCTTTCATCCAGATTTTCAAATGAAGTTTCAGCCTAGTCCTCCGACGAAGCGTCGAACACCTCCATCGGAGCGCACTGCAACTCCACAACATAGCGAACGGCATTTGCCAATGCCTCTTCCGTCCACAAGTACACGGTGCTGCCTCCGCGAGCCCTGTGTCTGGTTCGTCCTCTAGCAATTCCGCATCGCTTGAGGCTCTGGCTCGCATGAGACTTACGCGCATTCAGGACAGGCTCAGGCTGGGACAGCGCGGAAAGCACCACATGAACGTGGATCTGGCTGACCTGAGATGCATGAAGCTTCCAGGCTCGGCGCATGCAACCATGCCAGATGCCGTTTTTCACCGCTTTTTGGCCGGCCGGATCGAGGTGATAAGCGAGATGTTTCATGCGTGACGCAGCAGCCCGGCTTCTTCTGGATTCCGGGGACAGAAAAGGCATGCCGTACCTATTGTTTTTCCGGTCGACCGTTTCTCGTGCATCGCCGTGGAGGCGGGTGCCGTAGCAGGCGAAGGTCAACACGTAGCCTGAGGGTAGGAGGAGGCACGACTGTTCATACCCCATATAACGGCCGAGCCGGCCGCTGAGCGAAGTCAGATGTGCTTGCGGGAAATTGGGAGGTTAGGGTTGCGGGGTGGTGCTGTGTTTTTTCTTTGCTGTTGTCCGGCTCTATCGGTCCCGTATTCACGGTTCTGGACGCCCCGGCGAACGGGCGTTTCACGACGCCCACTTCTACTCTCCACAGATGAGCTGCGGACCCTGGTGACGAGGGGGTTCTTGTTCGTCGGCTAGGGTGTGGGAATCTCTGAGGCGTTCTTGAAGTGCGATTGTTCGGTTAGCGAGGAATAGAAGGCCATCCCCAACAGCTCGCCCTGCGGCTCGGTGTAGGACCAGGCACTGAGATTGAGGTCCGTTCCTACGATCGTCTGTAGGTCGAAGAGCGTGTTCAGGGTGAGACGCTTGACCTCGGACAGATCCTGGGTCGGGGAAATCAAGACCACGTTCACCTTCAGCACGCCGTGGTTGTCCTCGACTCCCCAGACCTGGTAGTAATTACGCTCAAGATCGGCCAGCTTCTTCTCGAGCTTGGCAAAGCCCTCGATATTCTGCGCTCTGGCGAATGGATCCGGCTTCTCTTCGCGGCATCCCAAGGAGAGGGAAAACAGAAGCGGGATCAGTAGTCCAGTCATCACCCTGGCGGTTTTCATCGTCACACCTGGCATGGTACCACGGCGTCGGAGGAGAGGAAAACGGCGCCGCCCAAAGGGACAATGCGCGGGAGCTGGGGCTGCCAACGGATGTGGTACACTCGAGGTCGGACCCACGTCAATTTTATTACCGAGTCCGAGTCTTGGTCGAAGTCAGCCCCACGATGACGGAGTCTTCCTTGCCTCGCAAACAGCTTGTTGGTTCCATCGGCGGGATCTTTCTGGGTCTGGTTTTTCTTGTTGCGGCCGTGGCCAAAGCCGTTGATCCGGGAAAACTGGTGCAGCAGATCGAATTGGAGGGACTGGACTTCCTGTTCGCTGCCACCACGGTGACCTTGATCGCCCTGGCGATCGAGACTGGCCTGGGCGTGGCTTTGCTGCTAGGTGTCAGGAATCTCTGGATTCTGATTCCAAGCTCCCTACTAGTCGTCTTTTTTCTAGGCTTGACCGGTCGAAACTATTGGATGGTATCCCAGGGCCTACGCGATCCGGTCGACTGTGGCTGTTTTGGGAGCCTTATCGAGCGAACTCCTGGGGAGGCTTCCTGGCAGGATCTGCTGCTGCTGGTGCCCGCTCTATTGCTGGCCTACTGGCACCGTCCTGGGATGGGGCGTCGCCTTCCGAGGGCGCGTCTAGGAGTCGCCGCCGCCCTTGCCCTGGGGACGGTTGTCTGGGTCGCGCGCCACCCCGATATGCCCTTTTTGGAGGCTGCCGGCGAGTTTCGATCTATCGGTGGAAAGGCCGACTTTGAGGTGAGCCCCAATTTCCGATTTACCTCCGGTGGCACGGAGATTCCCGGCAGCCGAGTCTACGAGTCAAACGATTCGGCAGTATTCCTCATCACCAGCCCAAATCTGGAGTCGCCCCTGATCCTGGATCCCACCAAACGCAGCATTGCTGAGCTGAGCCTCAAACGGCTCGTGTTACTGGATGAGGACAGGGCCCGTCTCCTGGACGGGGCCGACTCCTCGCCCGAGATCCCTTACGAAGTGGGACTAGAGGGGATTTTCTTCAGCCTGAAGCAAAAAGAGTTTCTCCTGGCCAGGATGTCCGCCAAGGAGGGCTGATCCACACTCATCCTGCGAGCACGGACTGGATCTTGGAAACCAGGAGATCGACCGCAACGCGGTTCTCGGCACCCTCGGGAAGAATAAAGTGAGCGTGGCGTTTACTCGGTTCGACAAACTTCCGATGCATGGGTTTGACGCTATCGAGATATTGGTAGATGACCGTATCCAGGGAACGCCCACGTTGGACAATATCTCGCCGCAAGCGGCGAATCAAGCGAATATCTTCGTCGGCATCAACATAGGCCCGGATATCCAGTAGCTCCCTCAATTCCGGGTCGACCAGGATCAACACTCCCACCAGCACGATGACCTTCCGGGCAACGACTCGTCGAGTCGTGGGGAGACGGGTGTGGGTGGAGAAACTATAGGTGGGAACCTCGACCGGAGAGCCCTCGATGAGCTGCCGCAAATGGGCCTTCAGCAGCGAGGTCTCCAGCGCATCTGGATGATCGTAGTTGAGTTGGAGACGCTGTTCCTTCGAAAGCCGGCTCTGATCACGGTAGTAGGAGTCATGCTCAATGACGGCGACTGACTCGCTGCCTACCCCTCTAACGACCTCCCTGACGACGGCACTCTTCCCTGCAGCCGTGCCGCCCGCGACTCCGATTAAAATGGGTGCGCGACTCTGGGTTCGGCTCTTTTCCGGCGTCACAAACTATCAGTTGACTCGATCCTCAGGTCGCTGAGGGCTGGTCTTGACTCTGAGCCAGCGGATTCGATGAGGGTAGCGTTAAGAGGTTTCGGGCCTCTGCCAGCCTCAGAAACTGAAGTAGACGAATCACGGGCCAGGCCGGATCGATTTCACTGCGCCGCAGGCTCAACTTCGCCGAGGAAGGTGAATGATGATGGTTGTTGTGAAGTCCTTCCCCTGCAGTCAGTAACGCCACCCAGCGGATATTGGTAGCAGTGTTGTCGAAGTTGCGATAGCCAAGCACATGGCAGGCGCCATTGATCATCCCGTTCAGTATGAGGTAGAGGACGGCCTGCACCGCGAAGGCAAGCACACCCGCTAGCGGTCCCAATAAGAGTACCGCCAAGGCTATACCCAACACGACTCCAATATTGCCGTGCCTCGTGATATGTCTTTCGATCCAAGTCTCTTTAATGTCGCGGGTGTACCGGGAGACCGTTTCCGCGTTGCCTGCTTCCTTTTGATAGAGGTAAGTGTTGGCGAGGAGGACCTTCCAGAGGCCCTCTAACCGTGGGCTGTGAGGATCTCCATGTTCGTCCGAGAACTGATGATGCTTTCGATGGACAGCGACCCACTGCCGTGGCTTGATCCCGGTGTGAAACCATATCCAGAACTGCATCGAAACGGAAACCACCGGTTTCAGTCTCAATCCACTATGGGTTAGAAATCGATGAAGGTAGATGGTAGTGCACAAGTTTGAAATCTGGACCACCACCGCAACGTAGATGGCCGCGAAAAGCAATGTCATTATCCGGTCCTTTCTTACCTGAAAGTGCCGCGTCAGGGCCTCAAGCGCGTGCCCACCTGCAACGACGCGATTCTGCCCGACGACTCACACTTGGATCTCAGTACCTCCGGGGATTTCCCAAGATCTGGCTCCAGCCAAAACGAACCTCGTAATTATACCACCTTGTAAGGTCTGCACAACAAGCGTTCCACCGACGAATTTCGGAGGTGAGGGGCCCTGGATGTCCGACCTGGACCCTCGGCGCATTAACGAACTGTTCTCCGGGAAAAGTGAGAGTCCCTTTCCAGTGGTGAGGAACCACCGCCTATGCTATTCTCCGGTCCGGAGGAGCCATGGCACGACCCGTCACTCTTTTTACTGGACAGTGGGCAGATCTCGACTTCAAGACGATGTGTGCCAAGGCTAGGGATTTCGGCTACGATGGGCTGGAGTTGGCGTGCTGGGGGGACCACTTCGACGTCACCAGGGCGCTGCAGGAAGAGAACTATTGTCAGGGGCGCTGGGATCTGCTCAATCAGCATGGTCTGAAGTGTTTTGCCTTAAGCAACCATCTGGTTGGACAAGCCACCTGTGACAACATAGATTCTCGGCACCAGTCCATCCTCCCAGAGCACGTTTGGGGAGACGGCGATCCCGAGGGCGTTCGTCAGCGTGCGGCCGCAGAGATGCAGAACACGGCTCGAGCCGCTGCGCGGCTGGGAGTGAAAGTGGTGAACGGCTTTACCGGCAGCAGCATCTGGCACTTACTCTACTCCTTTCCCCCCACCGACCCCAAGACGATCGACCAGGGTTATGAGGACTTTTCCCAGCGTTGGCTGCCCATCCTCGACACCTTTCAGAAAGCCGGTATCCGTTTCGGACTGGAAGTGCATCCCACCGAGATCGCCTTCGACATCTCGAGCAGCCAACGTGCGCTCGAAGCCTTGAACGCCCACCCTTCCTTTGGATTCAACTACGATCCAAGCCATCTGGGATATCAAGGTGTCGACTACGTGGGCTTCATTCGCCTTTTTCGTGACCGCATTTTTCACGTCCACATGAAGGACGTTTTCTGGTCTTCTGAGCCCTGTCGGGCCGGCGTTTTTGGAGGGCACCTGCCCTTCGGGCATCCAGACCGCTACTGGGATTTTCGTTCCCTCGGCAGGGGTGGGGTCCGCTTCGAAGAGATAATCCGTGCTCTCAACGAGATTGGATACGAGGGCCCACTCTCGGTGGAATGGGAGGACGCGGGAATGGATCGCGAACACGGAGCAACGGAGTCGGCAGCCTACACCAAGCAGATCGACTTCAAGCGCTCCGAAGTCGCTTTCGATGCGGCCTTTAGTGAATAAATCTCAAGGTACGAGCCGGGAAGACAATACCTTCGAATTCACTTTCCAACACTAACTCTCGAACAACTCCTTCAACCGGGCAGCATGCCTGGGAATGGCGACCCTGGGATCCTCGGCAGCTTCGTACTCAAGTGCAACCCAACCTTTGTAGTTCGCTTTGATCAGAATGTCCCTGAGGCGTTTCAGGTCGGCGGGGATCTTTTCTTCCCCTTTATAAATCTCTACCTTGACCTGGACATTGACGGCTTGGGTTGCGGCCAGAGCCAGTTCCTCGTAGGGGTTGGTTCGATAGTTTCCCGTGTCCAGATTGATGCCAAACCAGGGGTGTTCCCCCACGGCATCGCAAATGGCCACGTGGTCAGCCGCGCGAGCGGTAATCCCACCGTGGTTTTCCAAGCCTAGCATCACGCCCCTTTGGGAGGCTTTCTCCAGTGCCTTCTTAATCGAGTCGGCTACCCATTGGATACCTGTCTTTTTTTCGACCCCCTCCGGGAGAGAGCCGGCAAAAATCCGAATGTGGGGAGCGAAGAGGTCGGCGGCATGGTCTATCCACTGCTCGACCTGCAACACTTCCTTGGCCCTCTCTTTCCCGGGAGGGAGGCAGAAGTTGTTTCCAACCGCGGTGCCGCTCACGGTGAGGCCCTGTCGGAAGGCGCGCTGTCGTAATTGTTGCAGATATTCTCGATCGAAGCCCTTCTTGAAATAGTAGGAGGTGAGCTCGATCCCAGAAAGATTCATCGAGCCGCACCAGTCGATCAAATCGAAGAGATCGATTTGACCTGAGTTCAGTGCGTCACGAACGGAATAAGCGGCCAGGGAGACTCGCATGTTTCGAGCCTGGAGTTTGGGAGCGACGCTGCTTTTTCCGGAGTCTTCGACTTGGCCGGCCAGAGCTGGCAGTGGCAAGGCAACGGCGCCCAGTCCGACCGCAGAGGCCAGGGCCCGGCGGCGGGTGATGGGATTGCGATCCTTCACTTCTCCTCCTCTCAGAACTACCTCCCAAGATCGGGTGAGTGTGCCACCATCATGATCTCTACCAGGGCCTCCGGAGCCATCAGCCGAGTCGCGACGGTGCTCCGGGCTGGTGGGGGAGCGGGTAGTAGCTCCCGGTACACTTCGTTCATGGCAGAGTAGTGACGAGCGTCGGCCAGATACACGTTGGCCTCTACCACATGACGGAAATCCAGACCCTCCTGCACCAGTGTTGCTTTAAGATTCCCCAAGGTCTGACGGGTCTGCGACCGGATGTCTCCTTTCCAGCCTTCGGGTCCCCTACCTACCATGCCTGCCAGATAGAGACGCTGGCCAGACTGAATGCCCGGCGAAAAAGGGCTCTTGGAACGCGGGGTCGCTGGAGCCACCACTCGCTTGGGTGTCCTCTCGGCGACACATTGGATCTCGATTTTCCAATCCTCGTGCATGAGTCGAGCTTCCACTGTTGCCCGAGCGGGTGAATCCTTGGGAAAGAAGGGGCGGTAGGCTTCGTTCATGGCTGCAAAGTTACGCGAGTCGTTGAGGTAGACACGCGAAGAGACTACGTTGGAATAGTCCATGCCGGCCGCCTTCAGGATCTTTCCGATTCCCTCCAGGGTCGACCGGGTTTGGCCGGCCGTATCTCCCTCCAGCAGGCGGCCCGTAGCCGGATCGATGCTGATCATGCCCGAAACAAACAGAGTGTCACCCGCCAGGACCCCCCAGCTGAAGGGAGACCCAGGTTGCTTCCACCCTTTCGGTAGCACGATCTCCTTTTTTACGCCCTTCTGGACAGCCACGAGGGCAATCTCGACCAGCGCCTGGGGAAAGACGATATCTCCTTCTACCGTGGCGCGGGCCGGAGGATCTTTGGGGAAATACTCGCGGAAGACACGATTCATTCCAGCGAAGTGGCGGGCGTCCGAAAGGTAGACATTGGCACTGACCACAGAAGAGAAGCCCAATCCTGCCGCCTTGAGCACACGACCTAGATTATCCAGGGTTTGTCGCGTCTGAGCTTCGATTCCGCCATCGATGTCGGTGGTACCCGGCACGTTACCCAGGGAACCGGATAGGAACAGAAAATCATTGGCGAGAATCCCCGGGCTGAAAGGCAAGCCGGCTAGCCTCGAGTTGGGGGGAGCAACCACTTGGTGTTGAACCTTCTTTTGAGAAGTCCAACCGAGCAGTATCCCTAGAAGCGCTACGCCTAGAAGGAGTTTCTTCATGACATGACCAAGATACAAGATACAAGCTACAAGGCACAAACAAAGCCCAAGATACAGACAAGTTCCAAGATTTCAAATTCCAAGGCACGAAACAGTTCCCAGAATCTCAACCTTCACCGGGGGTACTCGGTTGCCTGGTCCAGTCGGCTCTGGTTTGAGATTTGTTTGTCTCTTGTCTGTATCTTGTATCTTGCGTCTTGTATCGTGGTGTTTTTCTTGACTTTCCAGAATGTTACGTTGGTACCTTCAGTTCGTTCCCTACCGGAGTCGTCCTGCCTTTCTCTATGAGAGCTTCTACAGCATCGGCCGAGGATGTTTCATCGCCCTTTGGCCCTTTAGCTGGGTTGTGCTCAAGACTGAGTTGGGAGGCGAGCTGTGGCACCTGGCAGCGATCGGATCGCTCTGGGGACTGGCGGGTCTAGTGGCGCCGCTCTGGGCCCGATTGGGCCAGAGAATAGGACTTCGCCGCCTCGTTGTCTGGCCCAACGTAGGCGCCGGGTTGAGTCTGGTAACGGTGGCGTTTGTTTCCGGGCCCACTTCATTCGTTCTTCTCATGGTAGCGGCGTTTCTCATAGGAGCTCCGACGCGATTGACCGAGATGGGTCTGTATCGTGTTCTCTATCCTGCCAGTCACCGATCGCTGGCCGTAGGTTTCATGAAAGGTGTTGGGGTTGTGTCGGGCAGCGCGGCGACCCTGGTGGGCACCTGGCTGATTGGGGCCTACGATTCCCGGTACGGGATCATCTATGCGCTGGTTGGGATCCTGATGATGGCCTCGGCCTGGTCCTACGGGAAGATCCCCATCCCCCGCTCGGCGCAAGTTCTGACTCGGAAGAGTGGCACCCCACGGGCCAGCTTTTCTCAGGTGCTGGCTGCTCTTTCTGAAAACCCACGCTTTCTCCGATACCAGCGGGCCTTTTTTGCGTCCGGTTTCGGGAATTTCATGTCCATGGCCCTGGTGGCAGAGGTGATGCGGGAAAGAATCGACGCTCCGGTGTGGGCCCTGGGTGCCGTCGTCGCAATTTTCCCTTTCATCTTGCAGCCAATCTCGGCCCCTTTCTGGGGTCGCTACCTCGATCGAGTGAGCCCGATGAGAGCCCGCGCGCTCTTCAGCACTTTGATGGTTGCCACTTATTCGTTCTATTGCTATGGAGGGGTGACGCTGCAGCTGTGGCCTTTCTTGATCGGAAGCCTGCTGCAGGGAATCACGACCAGTGGTAATCACATCAATTGGACCACCGGAAATCTATACTTCGCCCGTTCCGAACACGTCTCCCTCTATAACAGCTTTCACATGGCCTCGACCGGAGTTCGAGCCTTGATCGCACCCCTGGTGGGTGCCTGGCTCTTTAGCTGGATTCAGCTGGGCGCCTGGGTGTTCGCTATCTCTGCTCTGTTGGCCGCTGTAGGGGGCTTCTTGATGCTTCGCCTGGAGCGCGCTGATGACGGCGTGAGTCAGGAGCAGGAGGAAGCCGCTACCGTGTAAGGTTTCAGGGTGCTCTTCGTGCCTTTGCCTTAACTCTACTCCCATTCTACGGGCTCGCGCAAGAATTATTTCCCATTTTGTGAGCAGATCAAAGTGTAATTTCAGCGGGGCAAAGTGGGGTCAGGATAGAGGTGGAGTTGCTGCATCTGCTGGTCGGAGACTTTGACACTCTTGGTGTAGGTCTTGGAGACGAGATGAGCACTGAGGCGCAGACCTGCAGAAGGCCGGTAATGATGCCGGCAGCGCGGCTGCTGGAGCCATCTCCCAAGACGCCTTTTTCGATCAGGGCGACGTGGCCGTATCCCTTGCGCACCAGATGATAGGCCGTGCTCATGCCGAGAACACCCCCACCAATGACGATTGCCCTCGCCGCCTTCATCTAGTAAAACACCCCCAAAAGCGATTTTGATCCTAGAAAAAGAAGGGACAATAGCAAATGACATCCAGAGAGAGATTCCTTGCCTCAGCATTGGTCTGTGCCGTTCTATCCGTCGCCCTGCTGTTGGGCGGTTGGGTGAGACAGAGCCACTCGGCGGCTGCCCCATCCGCCAAGATCATCGATGCGGCCGATTTCCCCAACCTCCAAGCGGCCTTCGACGCGGTGCCCGAGGCGGGAGGACTGGTAAAGCTTCCGCCGGGAGATTTTGAACTGACCCGACCGCTGAGACTGCGGCGCGAGAACACTCGGATCCTGGGAGCTGGGGCCAGTACCCATTTGATCAACCGTAACCAGGAAGGAGCTCCTGCCCTGATCGTACGGCATCCCAACCGGGACAATGATCCAAAAGCACGGCTTTGGAGAGTTCAGCTCTCCGATTTCAGGATCAGTGGAAACCCCAAGAGTGGAGACGGACTGCTGGCCGAGGGCATGAATGAGATCTTCATTCACGGACTCTCCGTCGATCACAACGGGGGACACGGGATGAATATGGTCGACTGCTATGAAGATCCACGCGTCTCTGATTCCATCATTACGTATAACGGCAAGGCTGGGATCAATATCTTCAGGGGACATGACATCGCGGTCTCTGGCAATCAGTTGGAGGAAAACCTGGACGGGGTCCGCTGCCTGGACAGCTACAACCTCTGCATGACGGGAAATGTGCTGGATGATCACCTGCAGCACGGCGTGGTGATCGAAAGCACCTATGGCTCTGTCCTATCCGGCAATATGATCGAGGAGTGTCGAGGAACAGCAGTGATCTTGGACCGGAACTGCTACGGTATCACTATCAGCGCCAATGTCATCGCTCATAACCTCGAAGGTGTGGATCTGAGGGATGCCTGGGGCTGTGCGGTTTCTGCCAACACCTTCACCATCATCCCTGGACAGGCGCTTCGAATCGGTCCCGAGAGTGGGCGGATCACGGTCACGGGGAACAACTTCTCCAACAGCTACATCGGAGAGCATACGCGGCGAGAGGAGAACTACGAAGCTCGGTGGCCGGGCCTCATCTATGCCACCGGGATCCTGCTGGAGGGGACATCGGACGTGGCCATCACCGGGAACGTCTTTAGCGGCCTCATCCACGAGGCTATCAAGGCGGTGGGACAGCCTCAGAGAATTGCCGTGGTCGGCAATGTTTCCCATGACCTGGATCGACGTGATTCCAAGCGGTCGGAGCCGTTCTCTCTAGGTGCCGCTGAAAACGCAATCGGTCTCAATGCGGGGCATTGACCGGCGAGGAGTTCGTCGCTTCGACCTGGGTATCGAAGAGATTCTGTAGAACTGTCTCCAGACTTCGGCGGGCCTCAGCGGCTCCCTTCCTAGCGCCGGCATCGACCGGTCGCTGCTCCTGGCTGTCGGAGGCCATGTGGAAGAGCCGCCCATCCCGATAGAGTTTCCAGTCGCGGCTTCGAACCCAACTTTGCCCCTTGTGCTCGGCGAAGACCCAGTCTCGACCGACTCTTGGCTCTCCCCGGAGTCCCGGGGCGAAGCTCTTACCGGGCAGCGAGACTCCAGACGGAAGTTTGGCACCACCGAGCTCCACCAGCGTGGGGAAGAAGTCGCTGAAATCGATCAGATCTTCGAGCAACGCTCCTTTTTTTACCGTCCCTGTCCAGTTCGCAATGCTGGGAACACGGGTACCCCCATCGGTCAGCTCCGTTTTACCACCTGGGACCAGGATCTCTCCCAGACGGCTTACCACGTCTTCTCGAATCAGCTTTCCATCCTCTGCGGTGATAATGGACCGCTTCGCCGTACCGTTGTCGGTTGTGAACAGGATCAATGTCTTCTCTCGGAGCCCCAGATCGTTCACGGCTGCGACCAGACGTCCTATCTGCTTGTCCATGACCGCCACCATTTCTGCGTAGTTGTCATAGCGTCCCCGGGGACCGAATGGCACCGGGGTCTCTAGATCGTCGGTGACATCATGGCAAAGGGCCATCGAGTAGAAGGCAAAGAACCGCCGATCCTGGTTCCGCTCGATGAAGTCGATGAGGAAGTCGGTGTAGACCTCCGGTCCATAGCGATCGGCGTCGTCGTCCCGCTGCTGACCGTTTTGATAGATCAGGGGTTGATAGTAGCGAGGGCCCTCATGCCATCCAAACAGGCAATATTCGTCAAATCCAAGCCGATGGGGATGATCCAGATCGTCCTTGAGCAGGGTCAGTTGCCACTTCCCCGAAATCGCGGTGATGTAACCGGCGGCCCTCAAGGAGTGAGCCACTGTCTGCGTCTCTGAGGTTTGCGGAAAGGTGCCCCATTCAGGGTTGCCGACCTGGAAGGGATAGCGGCCCGTCAGCAGGGTGATGCGCGAAGGATGGCAGACCGGCATGCTGTAGGAGTGATCGAAGCGCATTCCGGTGGTAGCGAGATGGTCCAGGTGAGGTGTCTCATAGGAGGTGCCACCATAGGAACCGAGCACTTCGCGTCCAACGTCATCGGCCAGAATCAGCAAGATGTTCGGTCGCCTGGCGAGTTCCACGGGCTTCTGACAAGCCCCGGTCAGAACCAGGAAAGCCCATAACAGAACCGATAAAGGGCCACGCCCAATCATTCCAGGCGCATTGTATTTTGGCGACCGTGCTGCGTCAATCGTTCGAGGAGGGGGTAGGATGGGCACTCTTGGCCGTCGAGAACGAAGGCGGGCAAGAGGGCCCTCCCTACGCGCGTCAGTTTTCACCGGCTTAGAAACTGTCAATCTGCGCGACAGCCTACGCCTGAACTTGCAATCCGCAATCTGCAACCTGTAACCTGCCAACCTGCAACCCTATGCCAACCAACGGCCTGCTGAAACGGATCGGACCAGCCTTCATCGTCGGGGCCTGCATCATAGGCCCCGGCAGCGTGACGCTAATGTCTCGCACCGGAGCACTCTACGGATACTCGATGCTCTGGCTGGCGCTTTTGTCGGGGGCGCTGATGGCCGGCTTCATCGCACTCTTCATGCACTTCGGCATTCATTCACCCCATACCTTCCTGGAACAAGTACGGCGCAAGCTGGGTCGCTGGTTCGCCATTCTTTGCGGTCTCTCTTTGGCCTCGGTGAACGCGACATTCCAATTCGGTAACAACCTGGGCGTCACCGCGGCGACATCTACAATTTGGGAGGGTGCTCCGAAGCTGCTCTGGCCCCTGTTCTTTACGGGACTCTCCGTGGCTTTTCTCTTCTCATTCAAGAATATCTATCAGCTCCTGGAAAAGCTGATGACCTCCTTCCTGGTTCTGATGGCACTCGCATTCGCTCTCAATCTTGGTTGGACCCGACCGAGCCTGACTGACGTAGCGAGAGGCGCTCTTCTGCCATCGATCCCAGAAGGCGCGGACTGGCTGACACTGGGAGGTCTGGTGGCGACCACCTTTGTCATAGTCGCTGCCTTCTTCCAGTCCTATCTCGTCAGAGCGAAGGGCTGGAGCACGGCCGATCTCAACAGTGGAATAACCGATACAGTCCTGGCCGCAATCATGTACACCGGGATAGGCTGCGTTATCATGATGACCGCAGCAGCGGTACTCTACCCGGACCGACCTATTGACAGCGCGACCGCAATGGCTAGCCAACTGGAAGGCGTCTTCGGACCCTATGCCAAACTGGTCTTCTGTATTGGTTTCTGGGCCGCAGCCTTTTCCAGCTTCATCACCAATGCCTTGGTCGGAGGCGTCCTGATCAACGACGGGCTTGGTCTGGGGGGACAGTTGAATTCCCTACCTACGCGGATCTTCGCCACGCTGGTGCTGATGATCGGCATGGCGACCGCAATGGCGATCATCCACACTGATAGTTCCACTGGGATCGTTGCCCTAGAGCGTTCCGGTGCCGAGGCCACAGAAGGAGATGTCCCGAAGTCTATCGCCAAACCCAAGCAGAAGGTAGAGATCGAGATACGAGCGATCGCGCTGGCCCAAGCACTTACGATACTTGCGGTACCACTCGGAGTCATCGCCATGGTGGTCGTTCTGTTCGATGGGAACTCGATGCCGGGACACCCTCTTTCCGCCGCCAGCAAGACATTCGTCCTGCTGGGAGCCGTCGTGTTGTTGGGAATTGCCTTGATGACGGCCCTCAGGGTCAGGCCGGCAATAATGGCTTTCTTTGGCAGCTGAGCTGTTGGCCTCGAGAAGACCATGAACACCGATGTACGCATCCTGGAGGCGCAGCCGCATTTTACGCAAGTAGAGGCCCGTACCCCGTTGAAGTTTGGTGGAGTGGTCCTCCATCAGGCTTGCTTTTGCCACGTCCGAGTCGTTGTCGAGAATCAGCTCGGCCAGGTTGCAGAGGGCTGGGGAGCCATCCTACTAGCTGACGTCTGGGGTTGGCCCTCGCCTAGAGTCCCGCATGATCAGCGGGAGGAGTTGATGCGCCGGTTGGTATCGTCCTGGTGTCGCCGACTGTCCGAGTCTGAGGGGTCTGCCCACCCTGTAGACCTGTTCTGGAGGCTGGAGCCCGAGCTCGAGCCGTTAGCACGAAGTATCTGCGAAAGCCAGGGAACCGCCGAGATAATGCCCCGGCTCAACGCCCTCATTTGCGCTTCGCCCGCCGATGCGGCTGTCCACGACGCCTTTGGCCTCGCCGCTGGGATCGACAGCTACGACGGCTATGGACCCGAGCATATGCAGCGGGATCTTTCCACCCAACTGGGTGGGGAGTTCAAGGGAAGGTTCATTTCCGATTTCCTATCTCCACTTCCCACGTCGGTCGAGGCCTTTCACCTGGTAGGTGGCTTTGACAAACTTTCCGAGTCGGAGTTGGGCTCGGAGGACCCGAGCGATGGTCTTCCGGTCTCTCTGGACCAATGGATACGCTATGAAGGGCTGCACTGTCTGAAGGTCAAGCTGCAGGGGACCGATCTGAACTGGGATCTCCAGCGGCTGCTCGATGTGGTAAAGATCGCGAGAGAGGAGCATCGAGGCCTGGGAATTCAGGAGTTGTGGATCAGCGCGGATACCAACGAGATGTGCGAGTCTCCTGACTACATGGCGGAGTTGCTGAGGAATCTAAAGCAGCAGGACCCTGCTGCCTTCCAGTCTGTTCTCTATGTCGAACAGCCCTGCGAGCGCGATCTTTGGCGTCGAAAGTTGGACGTCAGGGAGCTCGCAAGCCTGAAGCCGGTGATCATCGACGAGGCATTGACCTCGCTGGAGGACTTCGAGCTTGCCTTGGAGCTGGGTTATAGTGGTGTGGCCCTGAAGACCTGCAAGTGCCAGTCGGCCGAACTGGTCCTAGCGGCGAAAGCCAGCGCCTCCGGGATTCCCTTTGCCGTCCAGGATCTGACCAACCCCGGCATCGCTCTCCTCCACTCTGCAGGCCTTGCAGGACGCCTCGGGACCATTCGCGGAGTAGAAGCCAATGGCCGCCAGTTCTTTCCGGGGGCCAGCGAGCCCGAACGAACGGTACACCCTGGAGCATACCAGTTGACCAACGGCAGAATCAGCACCAGCACGATTCGGGGTGCGGGACTTGGTTACCAATGGGACCGGATCAAGAGAAGCTTCGACTAGGGTATATGGAGACGACAACTGCGGTTGCCCAAACGGTCTTCCGAGCCCGGGGGCTGACGAAGGTCTATGAGATGGGCGAAGTCAGGGTTCACGCGCTCCGAGGGGTGGATCTGGATCTCTACTCCGGCGAGTTGGTGGTTCTCCTAGGGCCCTCTGAAAGTGGCAAGTCCACCCTCCTCAACATCTTAGGAGGACTTGATACCGTTCCAGATGGAAGCGTCAGCTACCACGACATCGAGCTCACCAGAGCCACTGATAGAGAGCTGACCGAGTATCAAAGATTTCACGTGGGCTTCGTATTCCAGTTCTATAATTTGATTCCCAATCTTACAGCGATCGAGAACGTCGTCGCCGTGACCGAAATCGCCCGGGATCCAATGAAGCCCGCAGAGGCCCTCGAGTTGGTAGGATTGGGAGACCGTCTTCATCACTTTCCAGCCCAGCTGTCCGGAGGCGAGCAGCAGCGGGTAGCGATTGCCCGGGCCGTCGCCAAGAACCCCTCGGTTCTACTCTGCGACGAACCCACTGGAGCCCTCGACTCATCCACCGGTATCGTAGTCCTGGAGGCGTTGGACCGCGCCAATCGTGAACTGGGCACGACCACAGTAGTGATCACCCACAACGCCTACATGGCCGACAGGGTGCTGTCCCTAAGCAGCGGCTTGATCGCCGACGTCGTACACAATAAGGAAAGGAAGCGACCCAAAGACCTTAAGTGGTAGGCCCTTAGTGAGCAGTGCCGCGAACGACTTGACCTGTTTGCAAGATGAGCCCAGGTTCCGAGGAGAGAGCCGGACAACTCTTCCCCGCGCAGTGACGCAAGATCTCTCCTAACCCCGACCCGGCACAGCCGGCGTCAGCAACCCGTAACTTACAGTAGGAGGACTCACCCGTGACCAACCAAACCCCCAACACCCCTAGGCTGGGCGCGATCTATCCCGACGACATGTGGGTAGACCTCGATGCACAGACAGTCGTCGACGACTTCCGGAGCTATCTCCCAGAGAGCGTCGAACTGATCTCGAGTGCCACCCCGATCCCCCCCAGGGACGCAGCACTAAAGGCCGGAATCGAGCTCGCCGAAAACGGAGACATAGAAGAATCGGCGCGTCGATTACTCCGATATCATCCCAGCTGTTTCGCCTACTACTGCACCACCATCAGCTTTGTCCGGGGAGTAGGTGGCGACCTGGATATCTCGCGGCGAGTCGAAGCCGCGACCGGAAAGCCTGCGGTGACAACCAGCACTGCCATGATCCGGGCTTTTGAAGCCCTGGGAATCAAGAGCGTGGTTCTTGCCAGTCCTTACATGCCCGATGTGGAAGAGAAATTCGTCGAGTTCATCGAGGCCCACGGTGTTCGGGTGTTGAAGAGTTTGGCTCTCGGCCTGAAAGATGGCCACGGGATCGTCGACCCGAATGAGATTCGACAACTGGCGGAGTCTGCCGACAAACCCGAAGCGGATGCGGTCTTCGTGGGCTGCACCGGGCAGCGGCTGGCAGCGCACCTGGACGAAATGGAAGCGGGTTTGGGAAAGCCTGTTCTCTGCGCCAACCAAGTCACTTCCTGGGAGGCACTTCGGCTCCTGGGCATGCCCCGAGTTCTATCAGGTCGAGGAAGCCTCTTCTCCGGCGCCGGCGTCTCCCAAGCTTGAGTGTTCTCAATCAACTCGTGGCGGTGACCTCCAGGCCTCCGTTGGTCGAGCTAGGCTCGACCGCTACACTTCGGCCTGGAGACCGACGCCACGTCAGAGACCGACTCTAGCACTTTCATCTTCACTCGAAGATGACCCTACCGTCCCTGCGGGACTTCGGGGACCTTCTCTTCGCCTGAAGGCGAGGGGTTTCACCATCCCCGATCGGGACACTAAGATTACTGAAACCGCATAGAGAACAGGTCTCCATCCTTGATCTCGAACTTCAACCTCACGCCTTGCCCAGCCAGCCGCGTCAGATCCGGCCCACTCTTCCAGGCAACAATCCTCTCCAATTCATCGCCGAAGATGATGGGACAGTCCTCGAGAGCGAACCCCGGCAGCACCTTTCCAGAGACGCCCTGAACCTCCACCCGAATACTCCCAGCCGCCGAAGTTGAATAGTTCATCCGCAGACGCGACCCGGAGAAGCTGAAAGGCCGCGTCGTGACCGTGCCGCCTTCGTAGTCAGATTGCAAAGAGACGAACCCATCGGTGCGCAAAGCACCTCTACGGATTCGAACGGAGGGCGTGCCGTAATGCTCGACGTAGTAGAGAGACATCTCTCCCTCGCCAGTCGGAACCAGTGACGGACCAACCTCGATAGCCCTGCCATGCCAATTCAGCCCGTCAAGCCCGGGCCGGATGAAAGCCTCGCGAAAGCGACGGAAGTGAAGGCCGTCGCGGCTGAACATGAAGAGAATGTCTGAGAGGCCCCCGCAGCCATAGATTTGGGTAGTACCAGGTACCCTTACCTTGGAGCAGTCGGCCTGATTTGGTGACGGGTCGCGATAGAGTTCGGGCCAATCGGGATCGAAGACCCGGTCCGGAAGGAATCGTTTCGCGAACATCAAAATGTGATCAGGCCGGCGAAAGTAAGGCGTGGCTGCATTCTTGTAGAGATGATTGCTGGGATCCACCTGGTACTGGATGTATTCAGGCTCGGACCAATTGATGAAATCTGGAGACGTGAAGCGGCGGATATCCCGTATCCTGGGCACCGTTACTATCTCTCCTGAGGGAGTTCGTACCGTGATCTGATCGAGCTCTTTCTTAATCATTTCAGCCTTCGGCGGACGTGCACCCCGACGATGCCAACCCCGGGCGTAGATGACGTATTGCTGACGGGCGTCATCCCAGAGGCAGAGGTTGTGAGAGTCCAAGGCGGGATCGCCAGCCGGGGGACGTAGCAAGTGTTTTTCCCGGATCAAGCGCCAGCGCAGACCGTCGGGTGAGACCAGACCGTAGATGACTGGACGGTCGTTCGTGGCGGACAGATCCTTTCCCGTCGCGATGCTCTTATAACGTTCCTCGGGTTTGGCCGCAGGATTCTTGTCAATGAATACGGCAAGCGTGGAGCAGCTGACTCCCGGCAGCGGCCACACGAGATTGTTCCTCGTGGATCCACGGTAATCGATCAGACCCAACTCCGGTTTGTCCCAGTAGATTCCGTCGGTGCTTTCTGCGTATCCCCAGAGGTGCGGCCGTTCAGGGCCACCGCCGCGGTACCACATCCGGTAGCGATTGCCGTCTTTCAAGACGCTGGGATCGTACAAGTATTCCCCCTCCCAGGGCCGATTCAGCTCGATCGCGATCTCCCTTGCCTGGGGACGATGCAGGACTCGGCGGGTGCTCTGCATCGACTCCACCAGCCAGTCGTCCAGAAACAGCTGGAGGTTGGTGCCGACCTCCAGAATCTCCTGGGCCCGAGCCAGACGAGTCGGAGATAGGCCTAAGACGAGGATAAGAATCAGGGTCGGAAAACCAGCGTGGTTGCACATATTGTCTCCCAGTGTGTTCGAGGGCCGTGGACTGATCCGACTGACTGTAGAAGTTTCAGGGGATCCAGGTCAAGGCTTCCGGCTAAAGCCAGCGGGGGCCCCTGCCGAAACAGTTGGGGGGAGCGAGCAGCCAAGAAGTCCCCGGGGGAAGATCGGGAAACCTATGGACGGCGACACCAGAGAGCGGTGAAATATAGATATTGCTTGCCGTTTTCAGTCGGATGAAATGGAACGGCTGGGACGACTGCTGAATCTATCGGAGGTAGGTAGGTTTGTGGAATCCACGAATCTCTACCCGGTGGGATCCAGCATAGGCCTCGCCTTTGGTGCCGAGGACGATGGGCAGGACTTCGCCCCGGCCGGTGATGTCATCCATGCTGGAAAGTACTTAATTCGCGGGAGGAGTATCAGCGGCTTCGGAGTCGAATTCAGCGGGACTCCTCTGAGCACGATTCTGCGGCTGCGCCAATTCCTTCGCGAAAGTATCATTCCCGCCGCCGTACTCTCGAGATAATGGCGGCGAGTCGATCACGGACTCAGATTCGTCCTCAAGGATAGAGACTCGTTGTCCGTGCGCATCGACTCGGGCAGTCCATACTTCCGGAACGTCTGGATAAACAGGGGTGTAACCGTGATGCATCCCGTCGCTCCCCCCAGCCCCTGGCAGCACAACAAGTAGCGGCTGTGGGCATCACTGATCGTCAAGGGGGTGCATTTGCGGCCGTTTGTCGTCCGAAACCAGCCCTTGAAATCCGCACACCACACCGCATTGGCCTC
>Ga0310345_10000596_pt1 | contig 49380 bp, 37 predicted proteins | sample HC15DNA20500_MG_FD_204667 | JGI IMG/M metagenome (GOLD analysis project Ga0310345, IMG submission 204667) | Marine microbial communities from station ALOHA, North Pacific Subtropical Gyre - HC15-DNA-20-500_MG | ecosystem: Environmental > Aquatic > Marine > Oceanic | place: Pacific Ocean: North...
AGCCAAAACGCCGAGGGCGCCCTCCGAAAGACGGGAGGATCGATCAACTGCACGGCTGATCACCGCACCCGGAAACTGGGGAATTTTACTTCGGCACTTCTGGGGAAACTTCAGTCGGCGTTGACAGCCAGAGCTTCGAAGCTCGCAACCATGGCCTCCATGCGCTCATCCAAAACCGCCGCCTTCCCGTTCGGTCGTGCGGCCGCCGCGCGCAGATCGACGATTTCACCCCGAATGGCGTTCAGCTGATGCTCCAAGTGCGCCTGCTGTCGCGTCATGGCCATGGCAAGAAGCCGGTTCTCGGCCTTGCTCAGGTCACCGGCGCGGATCGTGTCCAGCAATTCGGCTACCCACGTCTCGGCTGAAGGTCGCAGGTTGTCACGCCAGGCGCGTTGCGGAAAGCCGGAGACCGCACGGTGCGCCGCCGCGACCCACGCGCCGATCGCCGCTGGAGCAAGGCGTTCCATGTGCCAAGTCATGTTGCTCACCAGCCAGCGCATGGCTTGAAGCCGAAGCGTGCGCTCTCGCCAGCCCAGATCCGCGGTGATCGTGTTGTAATGGGTAAAGAAGGCCAGCAGCTCCGTGCCGCGCGATGCCATGGTCTGGCCGGGCCTGGCGATGCGATGGCGACAGATCACCCTGTCGCAGAACAGGATCCGCTTCGCGGCACGGATCACCGCCCAATGAAAGGGATTATCCTCAAAGAAAAAGTCTCCTTCGGGAAAGCGCAGCCTCTCGGTTTCGAGGAAAGCGCGCCGATAAAGCTTGCGCCAAGGCACGGCGATCAGTGCAATCGCGCGATTGCGTGCCTCCCGTCCCGTCAGGGCTTCGGCCCCCTGCCAACGACCGGCATCGGCAGGCAGTCGGTCGTGCCCTCCGGCCTCGTGCCATTCCAAGTAGTTTGCGATCAGAATATCAGCAGGGTTCCTTGAAGACAGCTCCGCGTCGAAGCGATCTCGAGCGGCATTGAAGCCTTCGGCCTCGATCCAGTCGTCACCGTCAAGGAAGGCCACGATGTCGCCTCGAGCCGCGGCGAGACCAATATTGGCGGCGGGGCCGACACCGCCTGGAGTGTTCCGGCCCAGAAGGATCGGGCGGAATGCTACGTCCGGGGCCAGTTTGCCCGAAGTTGCGAAGGCGTGGATATGCCCAGGGCCGTCATCCCTTGAGGCGTCATCGACCACGATCAACTCGTCGCCCGGGCGCAAGACGCGTGCTGCGCTGTCGAGCGCAGCCGTAATCCAAGGGCCCACGTCAAAGCTAGTGACGATCAGGCTAAGTGTGCTCATGCCGTCATCTCGCAGGGCTGCCATGCCAAATGAGCGTTGATCCGCTCGGCTAGATCGGGCTCAGCTGCGGCGATCCGGGAAAATGCCTCGGCATCGAGGTGCCGCGCGAGGAAAGTGCGGATCTTGGTCTTGAAGCTTTCGTGGTGCTGAGGCGCGAGCTGTCCCAAGGCCCAATGAAAGAGGGCCATCACGAATTTCGCAAAGGGTACGGTGAAGATGGGACCCGCCTTCGCTATCTCCTTTGCCACCGGGTCCAGTGCGCGGAACATCTCCAGCCGCTCGGCGCCACTGCGATTTGTCAGCCGGGTGCCATTGCGCTGTACCACGTGGATTGCCGCGACCCGGTCCGACACCAGAATACGTTGCGCTCGCAGGAAGCCGAGCCAGTGCAGCTCAATGTCGTTATGCACCATGATTTCCGTGCAGCAGATGCCGGCCTCGCGCAGAAAACCGGTGCGATAGACCTTGTTCCATGGATAGGCGCTGATCTGGATCAGCTCGGGGACCTTCTCGGCAGGAAGCTCGCTCAGCGCACCGAACACGCCGGCCCGCTCCCACAGTCGATCGTCACCAGCCAAGGGACCCCAGCCACCTGCTTGGGCGATCCGGCTGTCGGCATGCGCGAAGACGCAGAAGTCGAAGCCGTCCCTCGGCAACTCGGCCATCAGGTAGGCGAACTCCGGCGTGAAGCGATCGTCACTGTCGAAGAAGATAACGCGATTTGCAGTTACCTTTTTCAGGCCCCGGTTACGCGCGTATCCAGCGCCGCGCTGCTGCGCATTGCGGGCAAAAATGAGATCGGCGCCAAGCCGATCGGCGGTCCATCCCATAGTGGCGGGATCTGCTGGTGTGTCGGAGGCGTCGTCGACGATCACGACCTGACTTACCGCGTCGAGTTGGGAAATTTGCTCCAAGAGCCGGTTAAGGCCTTCGGCGTCGTTCCACACCGGGATTACGACGGCAAGGTCGGGAGCAGGACTGTCAGGCACCGCGTCGGTCATGCCGCGAAGATCCTCAGGTCGTGCAGATCAAGCCGAAAGGAGTTGGTGGGCAGGAACAGAACGATCTCGCGCCAAGGTGCCGTAGAGGGTAGGGTCTCATGCCGCCCGTCGGTTTCGAGCGCGTCGAGGTGCATCAAAGGGCGTGGCAGCGCAGCCACCTGCTTTTGAAAGAAGCAGTCCGAAAAACCGGTCCCGGTGCCAGAGCGCAGGCATGGCGCGACGGCTAAGGCGCGCGGCGCCCCAAAGCGCGCGGCCAAGCCAACGACACCGAGCCCGAACAATTCTTCCATGCCGAGGCGAATATGCAGGCCGCACCAGCGCGCGGGCCTTTCGTGGGTGATCTCGAGCTCCAGAAGCCGTCCGGCCGGGCTCGAGAAGCGGCCGCGCATGCCGGCATCCGGATCCGGAACGAAACGCACGCCCGGCACGATCTCCGCCTCCGGCGCGATCTTGCCCGATGCCGTGCTCGCGCGCAGCATCTCCAAGCTTTGTTGTGCCAAGGCGGCGGGCAGGGTCTCGGTCATGCGATCAGGTCTCGGTCATTGTCGGGCGGGAAGGGGCGCGCTGCGCGCCCAACCCGGATCTCTCGGCAGACCTTCCTTCACTCATCTGCGAAAAGGTGTCCACCGGTCCGTGACAACCAAGCCGTCACGTCCATGGCCCGTCTTGCTCATTCAGCACGGTGTCTCGGAAATCGGGCCAGTCCAACTCGTCCGCCAGTGCTTCGGCGGCCTGCCCCATGGCATTCAGACTGCCCGCCCCCTTACGTGCGAGGATCTGTTCTAGCGCCGCGATAAGCGCCGCCTCACCCGCTTCGCCATCGTAGAGCACCCCCGCATCCCGGCCGCCAAGCACCTCACGTGTCATACCGACCTCGGGGATCACCACCGGCACGCCGAAGCTGATCGCCAACAGCAGAGATCCGGAGGTAAGGATCCGACGGTAGGGATAGACTGCGACATCGGCTGCCCGGAAATACAGCTCAAGTTCCATGTCACCGATGAAGCGGCCGGTGACCCGAATGCGAGCGCGTTCGGCCTCGCTCAAAGCGGGGACGAGATCCGTGAAGGGGTCGGTCTTGACGTCGCCCGCGATCAGCAAAAGCGCTCGGGGATGACGCGCGAGGATGTCGCGAAAGGCGGAGATTAGCGTCTCGACACCCTTATAGCCGCGCAGTTGCCCGGTGAAGAGGATCACGTCATCTGCTTCATCAAGTTCGAGCGCCTCGCGCGCGGCGCGGCGGGAGACGAAATCTGGATAGGCACCACGATAGGAGCCGTGCCGCGATATCCTGATCTTTTTGCGGGGCAGGGCGAAGGTCTTCTCGATCTCGGGCACCGATCCTTCGGAATGCAGGTGCAACCGGTGCGCCAGTTCGACCAGCCGTCGCGACAGGGCGATCTCGAGTGAGGGAAAGCGGGAGTCGTGAGAGATCACGTTGTGCAGGGTCCAGACGATCCGGCCGCCGCGATGGCGGAACTCCGAGAGCCGGTCGAGGAAGCTGTCTACACGTCGGCGCGCTTCTGTTTCGTCTGCCGTATTGCGCCAGAACTCGGCGGTCCAGTGCAGGTGGAAGATCACCGGGGCGGCTTGCGCTTTTATCGCCGCGAGGGCCGCGTCGATGTCGCCTTCACGGATCTCGATGCCTTGGGCAGCGGAGGCGTAGAGTAGTCTCTGATACGGGTTGGATCGCACTACCGGCCAGACCATCAGCAGCGGCACGTCGCGCCGGACCAAGTCGAAGCGCCTTGCTTGGGCGGGCTGCAGTGCGTAGTAGCGGCTTTGGCCCGAGCGTTCGAGGGCAGCACGGCGCAAGGCGAGATCGCCGGCGCCGTTATTAGCGGTCCAGGCCGGGCCAGGGCGGAACCAGACTTGTGGCTCCGACAAAATAGGGCCTTGTGGCGACAGTCTCAGCAGCATGTCGCGAAAGCCTGCTGAGGCCGTCTCTACTCGAGAGTCCCAGCCCCCGGCCCGTGCCCATGCGCCGCGCCGGATCAAAAGGCCGTGCGGCCCAGATGGCTCGGACAGGAGTTCTTGCCATTCTGGCTGGACCGGCTGCGCGTCCGCGGCCGGGCAGATCGCCGCCGCTGCGTCCGGGCCTTCATCAAGGCTGGCCAGAAGGCGGGCGATCATGCCGGGGCCGGGGCGGTCGCCGAGGGCGAGCGGTAGCAGCAAGGGCGCCCGGCTGCCCGCGCAGGCGCGGTTCAGCAGCGCGCCAAGCGGTGCGACCGGACCCGGCAGGAACTGCAGCCGCAAGCCGTTGCGCAGCCGGCGAGGGAGTGCGCGCCGCAGCCGACCCGCTCCCTCCGAATGCGCCACGCAGATCTCGATATCGGGTGGCCCGTACCGCAGCAGATCCGCCAAGCTGCGGACCAAATCGCGAGGATTGCCGTTGATGGGCATGCCGATGCAGGCCGCGATCCGTGGTGTGCCTTGTGCTCGTAGGGTCGCGTGATCGGTTGTCACTGGGCAGAGCCTGCGGAAGCGCATGTCGTCGGCTTCGGGCGCAGCATCTCCGTCGTGTTCTGCAAGCCTAGGCAAAGTCACCGGCACGAAACGGCTGCCTGCGATCCAGGCCCGGTATCCCAATTCGCGCCCGGCCTCAAAGGTATGGCTGAAGCCTGGATCAAGACCTCCGAGGCGGCGCAACGTTGGTCCGGCAAGAGCCATGTTGAGACCGGGGATCTGCAGGAAAGGGTCGATACCCTCGAACGGGCCGGACTTTTTCAGGGATAGGAAGTTGCGCTCGCCCACGGACAAACCGCGTAGAGGCATCACGATCGTCTGGTCCAGCGCCACGAGATGCACCATGCGCCGCAATGCCGACCGGTCTAAGCGCGCGGGTCGCGTTACGAATATCACCAAGTCGGCGGTTATTGAATGCCGCGCCACGAGCCCTGCGGCGCGTCGGCTGGGCAGGGCGTGCCAGCAGGTGTCTATCTGGAAATTTGGAAGAGTGGATCCTACTGTTCGTTTGACGCCGAACAGTGTCATGCGGACCTGCCCCACCTTGTCCTGCCCTGCGAGGTCATTCCAGAATGGCGGTTCGATTGCTTCGGCAGCAATCATTAGGTGAATGCGGAGTGGTGGCGGCGTTCCCGCTCGGGCCGCCTCCAGAAGCAGCCTCGATAAGCCTGAAGGGACAAACGGATCTGCCTCGCGTAACTCGGTGCCGCTTGCCGATTGGAGCACGGGCAGGGGGACAAGGCCTGCTTGGTTTGGCCCCACGCGGCGAAGGCGGCGCAAAATGTTAGCCGCGTTCAACGACCAGCTTCCGGTTGCTGCAAACAGAATTGCAGGAGCGCTGCATCAGAAAATGTCCCAAACTGCCCGGCGATAACCCAGTTCCAAGGCGGTTTCCTCGTCCCATTGGTTGCGGCGAAACATCATGTCGAAGCTGTCATCCCGCTCGCCGATATTGCGCAGGTGGTCGGTGGCCTTCTGCAACTTGTGAATAAAATGCGAGTCCGGCGTGTAGAACATCCGATAATCGGTGAGATTGCGCATCATGTCGCAATAGATCCGGTCTGAGCGGTAGTGCCGACCGAACTCGGCGTCGAGCGGTCCGATCGCCTCGATCACCTCGCGGCGGATATAGACCGCAAAGAAGGCAGCATAGGTCAGTTCGAGCGCACCGCCGTCGTGATAGAGTGGAACCTCTGCCACGTTGTGGTGATGCGCCGAGATGTTGACGTCGCACTCATAGCTTTCGCGCGCGAAGGGTACATGGGTACGCAGCGTCTTGGTACCTGCCGGCAGAATTTGGCGCGGCGCAGTGATGCCAGCGCTCGGATTATCGAGACAGGCGCGCTGCAGCGCCTGCAAGGCGCCGGGCTGGGCAATCGCATCGTTGTTGAGCAGCACGATGTCGGCTTCAGGCCGGGCCTGCGCGATGCCCGTGTTGACAGCTTGGGTGAAGCCGTAGTTGCGCCCCAATGGCAGGAATTGGATCCGCCCCGCATCGGCCTCTTCTTGAAGATAGTCGACGACCGGCGGTGCAGAGTCGTTGTCGACCACGATCACTTCGAGCTTCCCATGCCAATCACGCGCCTGAAGCGCTCCCAGGCAATCACGGATATCGTCGAGCGACTGCCAGTTGGGGATCACCACCGCGACCGGCCGCGTCAGTTCAGCCCTGTCGGCCGCCTTTAGTTCCTGCTGCCGCCGTTCGAGTTGGCGGCTGCGGACCAGTTGCAGATCCCCGACAAAGCTGGCATTCGCAGTGATCGCGTTCTGCGCCCGGTCGAAGTGGTAATGGCACAGCAACACCGGCACCGAGTAGACCCGCCCCAGATCGGCGGCGCGCAGCACTAAATCGTAATCGACGAAGCGCCGCAGGCTTTCGTCGAAGCCGCCGAGACGTTCCAGAAAGACTTTCCGATGTGCGAAGACATTGTTGTCGACGTAATTGTGATTTTCGAGCAGTGCCTTGTTGAAATGCCCGTATCGCACCGCGAGCGGCTCGGTCGAGCCGCCACGAAACAGCATCACTCCTGAATAGATCGCATCCGCGTCGGGCAGCTCCTCGAAGGCGCCGACGGTGGCTGCGAGATAGCGCGGGTCCCAGGCATTATCGGTGTCGAGATAGGTGATGATCTCCCCTCGGGCCTCATTCAGCGCCGTATTGCGCGCCACGGTGACGCCCCGGTTCCGGTCGAGTTCGATCAGCCTGATCCGGGGATCGGAGATCGCACGCACCACCTCGGCGCTGCCGTCCTCGCTGCCGTCATCCACCACGATCAACTCGAAATTGCCGTAGCTCTGCGCCAGCACCGAGGCGATCGCCGCTTCGACCAGATCCGCCCGGTCGTACATTGGCATGACTACCGAGACCAGGGGTTGCTCTTGCAGCGCCATTGCGCGGCATGACAGCCGCTCGGCGATGCCTTCCATTACAGCGAAGGCCCTCTTGTCCTCCTCCATAAAGGGAGCTTCGATCACCGGGTCGGTCATCGAGTGCTTTAGGAACTCTTGGAAGGTCGCGTAGTCACGTTTGGGTGGCGTCCACGAACAGCTACGTCTGAACACCTCCCGCCCGGTCTCCTTATCGATGAGCGCAACCTCGTGCGGCTTGCCATCCATCAGCTTGCCGGGCACCGACACCGAGAAGGCATGCCAGCCTTGGTTAACGCCGTTATCTCTGATGTCGGATCGAAATCCGATCGCCTCGACCTCGATCTCGATATCTTCCAAGCGCAGTAGACCGACCCGCGGTGCAGGATCTCCTGGGCGGGCGAGCCAGCCATTGATCGAGCGCCGGTTAGGCCGCAGCTCCAATCCGCCGCGAACGGGTTTTGGATCAAAGAGCTTCTCGGGCAGGTCAAGATCGCACAGCAGGTCGGATAGCATCCGTATCTCACGCAATCCGCTCTCAGGAAATCCTGGTCCGAACGTTGTGCTCTGGTCCGGCGCTTCGACATCGACGAGACGGACCTTGCCGCCCAGCAGGGTCGGCATAAGGCCAAACAGGCGCTCCAGCGCATGGGCAATGGTGCCGTCATCCGTATAGGCGGAGGGGGAGAACTCGATCCCGCGGGTCGCCTCGAGCACCCGAGCAAGCACCTTGGAGGAAATCCAGAAGCAGGTGCCGCCAATAAAGCCCCAGTCCTCTCGCTCGACATCAAACCCGCCGAGCACATGGCCGAAGGTCTCGCGCAGCGTGGCCGCGTTCTTCCAGATGTAGGTCGGACCGTGCAGGTAGAGCTGCCGCGGTCCCGACAGCATGAGATTGGGGTCGCGCCGGAAGGCCTTGATGGTCTGCGCCACTTGGTTGCGGCCCCCGAGCGTGCCGCGTAGCAGCGCATGGCGCCAACGCTCCGGCTCCTTCATGCCCTTCTTCGTATGGATCTTGCAAATCGCGGCATAGCGGGTGAGGTCATGCTGCCGCGCCAGCGCGATGAGCGCGCCGAGATCCTGTCCAGCATTCGGTACAGACATCAGGATCGCGCCTGGAAAGCTCTTCTCGAGGAACCGGACGGCATCGGCGGAGAGCGTCTCGGGATAGGTGACGAAACGGTCGGCATCTTCGGGAAAATTCCCGACATAGGAGACGATCTCATCGACAACATCAAGGTGGAAGGCATGCACGACCAAAGCGATCTGCCCAACATCGGGGTGGGGCTGACGACCTTCTTCCCGGCCGTGCTCAAGGTAGTCGATCAGCGGGTTCATGCCGGTCTCGATGAGTTCAGGCCGCTGCTCCAGATAATATGCGGTACTGAAGCTCTCGGAGGGATCACGGCGCAGGAGCGTACCAAGCCTCAGAAAGTGCTCGAAGGGCGGGAGGCCGACCTTCGAGACGTCGGGGTAGGTCGCCTGATACCATTGTGCATCGAAGAGCCCAAGAGAGACTGCCTCGTTCTCATAGTCCCTACCCGGTTCCTTCATGATGCCGCCTCTGGATGCCGTTTTGTTGCCTATTACCGGCTGGCCCCCTTCAAGGCAAACGCATCCACGGCGACCGGAGCCGGTGGCATCCAGCTTAGAACCTCATCGAAATAGGGTCTCAGAAACGGCAAGCCGGGCGGATTGTGGCCCAGAGCTTCGTCCGCGCCGATCTCCAACCGGATCCGGGCGGGGTGCAGCTCCGTCAGTTCTGAAAGAAACGGCACCACGTGGCGATCGTAGTGATAGCCGTCATGGATGTTTTGCCAGATGAGCGAATGCGGCACGTGGCCAGCCTGACGGAGGAGGGTCGCCAAGTGGAACCGGCTCTTGAAATGAGATTCGAGGCCCATGACGCTCATTCCTCCGAACCCATGGCGCGTGAGGTTCGCGATCTCGCCCAAGGCATGAAAGCGCAGCAGGTTGGTCTGGGGGTTTACGGCGAAGGCCAAGCTGCCGGGAAGATGTCCGGCGAAGCCGATCGAGGCGAAGCCGCCCGCGCTCGAGCCGAAGAAGAGCGTGCGCTCGGCCGGAACACCCAGTTTCGTCAGGAGCCGTGCCAGGAACTCGGCTATTTCAAGAAGGTAATGACACTGCCGCGTGCCCGTGAACCAGCCGACGCCAAAATCCTCTCCCAATTTGAGCGTCGGGTCGGTCAGGCTGATGCCGATCCCTCCTAATTGGGAAAGCCAACTCGTCCTCTGGAAGTAGGGGATAGGGAAGGTCTTGCGATCAAGGTAGCCAGGGCTGAAGATGAGGGCGCGCCGTTCCTGTGAAGGGACGAAGTAGAGATCGAGTACGAAATTCTCGAAACGGACCGCGTAGTGGCCTTCTGCGACGAAGCGCTCCGTTTCGGAACTCGTGACTTCGAAGCGGTCGATCTGCATGTCGGTATCTTTCGTGCTCTTGGTACGCGGTATGTCGGGAGGGTTACAGGGCCAAGCCGGGAAGTGCGACCTTTCCCTCCCGTCCTGCTAACCCATCCTGAAGGGCCTGCTCGGCGATATACTCGTAAAGAGGAAGTTCCAGCGGCGCTCTCTCTTCCACCTTATTTAAGGCATCGGCCACGAAGCCGTGTCTAAGGCGTGATAGACTCGGATAGGGGTTCTGCACGCCCATCCAATTTGCAAAAAGCAGGAAGTTTCGGACATAGTAGTAGAGGAAATGACGGGCCGGGATGCCGCCCGCACCGGAGGCCTTGTGATGAACGAGGTGCAGGTCGGGCAGCACCATGCAGCGTACCCCCCTTCGGCGACCTGCGATCAGCCAGTGGGTTTCTTCGAAATAGAGAAAGTAGTGCTCGGGAATTGGCCCCAGCCGGGGCAGTGCTGAGCATCGGATGAACAGAGCGGCGCCGGTGAGACAATCGACCTCATAGGGCGCGGTAGGTAGGTCGGAGGCTGTCCTACCTGCGAGGAGGTGTCCTGTAGCAAAGCCGTCTTGAAGCGATACGAAGGAGCCCGCCGTGGCGATCCGGTCGCGGTTGGTGCCCCGGAAGATGACGGGGCCGAACACGTCGATATGGGGAAACTGCTCCGCCGCGGATAGAAGCCGGTCGAGCGCCGCGGCGCCGGCCTCCATGTCGGGATTCAATATCCAGACGAACTCATGGCCCCGCGCGGCGATCCGTGAAAGGCCGATGTTGTTGCCGGCGGCATAGCCGAGATTCTCCTTCGCACGCAGCACGGTCACGTCCGGCAGGGCAGTCGACAGCTCCGCCACGCCGAGGCCGGGGCTGTCGTTGTCCACCACGTAGATGTCGACGTCGCGAGACGTCGATGCCCTGAGCGTCGACACCAACTGCCGCGTATCGTCCAGAGAGTCGTAGCACAGCACCAGCACCGCCACCCGCGGCGGTCGGCCGAGCCTCCTCAGTTTCCCGGCGAGGATATGGCTGGACGCCACGAGAGGTGCAAAAACAGGCATAGCATGTTCTGATCCATGGGCTGCTTTGAATGCAAGGCCATCCCTGCCCGGACGCTGTCAATCCGGGCAGGGGGCGATCAGCTGATATCCGACAGAAAACGCCCGTAATCGTTCTTTTGAAAGAGTTTTGCACGATCCTGCAGGGCCGCTGAGCCGATCCAACCGGAACTGAATGCGATCTCATCTGGGCTGCCGGTTTGCAGCCCCTGCCGCTTCTCGAGCGTGCGGACGAAGTTGCCCGCGTCGAGTAGCGATCCATGCGTGCCGGTGTCGAGCCACGCATAGCCGCGACCCATACGCTCGACTGAAAGCTTGTCCTCTTTGAGATAGCTTTCGAGTAGGGTCGTGATCTCCAGTTCGCCGCGCGCCGAGGGCTGCACGGTACGCGCCCGCTCCGAGGCAGAGGGGTCGAGGAAGTACAGGCCGGTCACGGCGTAGTTGGAGGGGGGCACCTCGGGCTTTTCAATGATCGAACGGGCCCGCCCGCGCTCATCGAAATCGACCACGCCATAGCGCTCGGGATCGGCTACGTGATAGCCGAACACGGTGCCGCCCTCGGTGCGGGCATCCGCCTGCGCTAAGACTTCGGGCAAGCCGTGGCCGAAGAAGATGTTGTCGCCTAGCACCATGGCGGAGGGGGCTCCGGCCAGGAAGTCCTCGGCCAGGATATAGGCTTGCGCCAGACCGTCGGGGCTGGGCTGCTCGATATAGGTGAGCGAGATGCCCCATTGGCTGCCGTCACCGAGCAGGCGTCGGAACTGCGACTGGTCTTCTGGAGTGGTGATCACCGCAATCTCGCGGATGCCGGTCAACATCAGCACTGACAGCGGGTAGTAGATCATCGGCTTGTCGTAGACGGGCAGGAGCTGCTTCGAGACTCCCATAGTGATAGGGTAGAGCCGCGTGCCGGACCCACCGGCGAGAATGATGCCCTTGCGTCGTGTCATGGTGTTTGTCCTGCCTCGGGGGAGATGGGAAACAGGCGGCCGCCGTTTCCGAATTTCTGGTCGTAGAGAACGATGTCCTCGGCATAGAGCCGGGCGACCTGCTCGATCAGTGCCGCATCGTAGAGATCGGCATCGCGAGGCATCTGCCCTTCACGGCGCAACGCCGCGAGCTCATGTATCGGTATGTCGGCGCAGGTACCGGGCAGTGTGACTGGCGACTGCTTCGCGGTTTGCCTCGTGGCATGGCCGGTCAGCTCGCGAGCGTCATGCACGGAAATTCCGGCCCGGTTTTCAATTTCGGGGACGGCTTGGACGAAACCTTCCAGCGAGTAGTAGGCGTCGTAATCCTCGTAGACGAGGAAATCGACCTGCGGTCGCCAGTGGATGTTCGCCCTCAGCGTCGGTGCATCGGAAATCGCTCCAACGAAATCGCGGAAGCTCAGCCCATCCGGGTCCAACGTGTCACGCTTCAGTCGGTGCAGCGCCCAAAACTCTTGTGTCCGGCCGAGGATTTTGTCGAGAAAACAGCTCGCGAGACGGCGGTGCGGGCAGCGCAGGATCACAAAGCTGAAGGGCGCCGTCACCAGCTCGCGCAGGGTGGCCTGAAAGGTGTGGTTGTTTGCGTGAATCCAGCTCCATTGCTCCGGCCCTGAAATGCAACCGTTCGCTAGAGCGAGACTGTACCGCATGGTCGAACAGCCGTTCTTGGGAATGAAGCTGTAGACGCTGCCGCTGTCATAGGCCACGAGCGCGTGCGCCGCGGCGAAACCATGGGCGGAATTGGCCGTCAGTGGCATCACGGATGCCCCGGAGTGGCGGAGCTGGCGGCCCATCCTCAGTCCTTTCGCAGCTGTTCCAGAACACAGTCGAGCCCAATGCGCCAGTCCGGACGCTCCAGGTCGAAAGCAGCCTTAGTCGTGCGACAGTCGAGCCGGGAGTTCAGTGGTCGCGGCGCGGGAGTGGGATAATCGGCGCTGGGGATCTCCTCGATATGGCAATCGATTCCGGCCCGCGCTATGATCTCGCGCGCGAAACCAGCCCAGCTGGTGTCCGGCGCGCCCGAGAAATGATAGATCCCACTCTTGCGCGGATCGGCGGCGAGGGTTTCGGCGATGGTCACGCAGGCGCGGGCGATGGCCTCGGCCGGGGTTGGGCCGCCAATCTGGTCGGCCACCACGCGCAGCGCTTCGCGCTCGGCTCCGAGTCGCAGCATCGTCTTCACGAAATTGGCGCCATGCGCCGAGAATACCCAGGAGGTGCGCAGTACCGCCCAACCGGCAGGGTTCGCGGCCTTTACTACGCCCTCTTCGCCCGAAAGCTTGGTTCGGCCATAGGCGGCGAGCGGTGCCGTGGTCGCATCGGCCGCAAAGGGCGCCTCGCCCGCGCCATCGAAGACGTAGTCGGTCGAGATCTGCACGAAGGGCAATCCCGCCTCGGCCGCCAGCCGGGCGATGGCGGCGGGCGCATCGGCGTTGAGCGCCCGCGCCGCTTCCTCCTGCGCCTCGGCCGCGTCCACGGCGGTCCAGGCGGCGGCGTTGATCAGCGCCTCGGGGCGGAACGTCTCCAGCGTGCCGCGCACCACCTCCATGGCGGCTTCGGGCCGCGACAGGTCGGCCTCGTCGCGGCTTAGGCAACGGATCTCGTGGCCCTCTCCCGACAGGCGGGCCAGCTCGGTCGCGACCTGTCCCGAGCGGCCGAGAACCAGCAGCCGCATCACGCCGCCCCCCGGCCGGTACCGAGGCGCTGGCCCACGCCGTCGCGCGCCTGCAGCGGCCGCCACCAGGCCTCGTTGTCGAGATACCACTGCACGGTGCGCCGGAGTCCTTCCTCGACCGTCACCGAGGGCCGCCAGCCCAGCTCCTCACGGATGCGGGTGGGGTCGATCGCGTAGCGCGCATCGTGGCCGGGCCGGTCGGCCACAAAGGTGATCTGGTCGGCATAGGGCGCGGCGGCGGGGCGCAGCTCGTCGAGGATCGCGCAGAGCGTGCGGACTAGCTCGAGGTTAGTGCGCTCGTTCTCGCCGCCGATGTTGTAGCTGCGGCCGAGCGCACCCTTCTCCAGCACGGTGAGCAGCGCGTCAGCGTGGTCCTCGACATAGAGCCAGTCGCGGATGTTCTCGCCCTTGCCGTAGATTGGCAGCTCCCTGCCCGCCAGCGCGTTGAGGATCACCACCGGCACCAGCTTTTCAGGGAAGTGGTAGGGACCGTAATTATTCGAGCAGTTGGTCAGCACCACCGGCAGGCCGTAGGTCTCGTGCCAGGCACGGACCAGGTGGTCCGAAGCGGCCTTGGAGGCCGAGTAGGGCGAGCGTGGGTCGTAGGGCGTGTCCTCGGTGAACTTCACCGCCGGGTCCATGGGCAGCGATCCGAACACCTCGTCGGTCGAGATGTGGTGGAAGCGGAAGGCCTCGGGCCGGCCCGCCTTCACCCACCATGCCCGCGCCGCCTCAAGCATGTTGTAGGTGCCGGTGATGTTGGTTTCGACGAAGTCGCCGGGCCCGTCGATCGAGCGGTCGACGTGGCTCTCGGCGGCTAGGTGCATCACCGCGTCGGGGGCGTGGCTGGCGAAGGTTCGGTCGAGCGCGGCGCGGTCGCGGATGTCGGCCTGCTCGAAGGCGTAGAGCGGGCTGTCCGCCACGGGCGCCACGTTGTCGAGGCAGGCCGCGTAGGTCAGCGCGTCAAGATTGACGACCTGGTGGCCACGCGCGACCGCAAGCCGGACCACGGCCGAACCGATGAAGCCGGCACCGCCGGTGACGAGGATCTTCATGATCTTATCCTTCGAAGACGAATGGGCTATCGAACTCCGCAAAGAGCGGCGCCACGGCGTCCTTGCCCGAGATGATCGGCGCACTGCCCGGCGCGAGATCCCACCAAATGCCGATTTCAGGATCGTCCCAGCGGATCGCGCCCTCGGTCTCGGGAGCGTAGTAGTCAGAGCACTTGTAGACAATCTCGGTGTCCGGCATGCGCGTGACGAAGCCATGCGCGAAGCCGCGGGGCACGAGGAGCTGGCGCCCGTTCTCAAAGCTCAGTTCGACGCTGACCCACTGTCCGTAGGTCGGCGAACCGCGGCGGATGTCGACGGCCACGTCGAGCAGGGCGCCGCGTCCACAGCGCACCAGCTTGTCTTGGGCATGGGGCGGGGCCTGGAAATGCAGACCTCGGACGGTCCCGGTCGTGGCCGATAGGGAGTGGTTGTCTTGGACGAAATCGATGTCGATGCCCTGCTCCTGCAACAGCTTGCGGCTGTAGCTTTCGGAAAAGAAACCGCGATGGTCACCGTGACGGCGCGGGGTAAGGATGATCACCCCATCGAGAGAGGTTCGTTCGATCTGCATGATGACCTTAGAGCGATGCGATTTCTTGAAGCGTTTAGCAATGCATCCCGGGGATGTCACGCGGCCGGTCCAGAGGCACTCTTTCGGTGACGGTCGAGAGCGGCACGGCCTTGTCTGACTAAAGCCGTGGAAGGTTAATGGCCGAGCCACCATTGCGCGGTGCGTTCCAGCCCCTCATTGAATTTGATACTTGGCGCCCAGCCGAGTTCCTCACGGGCCCGGTCGATCGACAGCACGTTGCGGCGGACATCGATGTGGCGCTCAGCCTGATACTCCACCCGCAGCTCGCGACCGGTATAGTGACGGGTGGCTGCGAGGACTTCGTTGATCTTGGTTCCGTGGCCGGATCCAATGTTAACCACATGCGATGGACCTTCATAGGACAGCCCGGCTATGAAAGCTTCGGCCACGTCCCGTACATGGATAAAGTCGCGTTCGACGGTTCCGTCGCCCCAGATTGGCATCACGGTACCAGATATCGCGTGCTGCATGGCAGCCGCCACGACCCCTTGGGCGCGGTAGGGCTTTTGCCCCTCGCCATAAGGATTGGAGATCCGCAGCGACAACGTCCGCATGGGACCTTGGACAGCCATCAGGCGTAGGTAGTGTTCAATCGAAAGCTTCGAAACGCCGTAGCCGTTGAGCGGCTGGGTGGGGCCCGTTTCTATGAGGCCACCCGGCGGAGCATCGTAACCATACACCGTACCGCCCGAGGAGGCAAAGAGGAAGCGTTCAACACCGAGGTCTTTACATGTTTCGGCCACCCGTAGGGAAGCCGAAACATGCCCAGAGGCTTCCCGCGCTAGATCCCCCTGCGAGGAGCCTGGAAGCGAGGCATTTGCCAGAAAAATCACGGCGTCGCATCCATCGGCGGCAGAGGCGACAAGGGTACTATCGGCGATCGCCCCAGTCACCCAATCGACTTCTTCCAAGCCGGCAGGTGGGGGAGAAAAATCTAGAACGCGGACTCGCGCGTTTTTCTCTAGCAAGGAAGATATAATGTGTCGCCCTATGAAACCTCCCCCTCCGATCAAAAGAACTTGCAATCCGCCATTTAAGACAATGTTTTGTGAAGGCGTATTTGTTTTCTGGGGGTTCATGATTTACGCGCTTTATTGATATTTTTGAGGATGTAGCATCAACAGCTTGCTTCTGCATCATGAAAAGACACCTTGATTTTTGTCTACCTCGCGACTACTCATGCGGCGCATGAAAGCCTTTCGGTGTCTTTCGGTCTCGGCCTCGTTGTAGATTGTGTCGCGGTAGGGTGGCCTTTTTGGCTTGCTGCTGGTCTCGTGGGCGACAGTTAAGGTAGCATTGCGTGGGCTTCAAACCCCATCGGGCTGAGGTAGCCGAACTTCGAATGGCGGCTCTTCGAGTCGTAGAAGCGCTCAATGTAATCAAAGACGTCGCTGCGCGTGGCGTTTCGAGTGCGCTAGACCTTGCGGGCGGTGCGCTCGGTATTCAGCGACGAGAAGAAGCTCTCCATCGCGGAATTGTCCCAGACATTGCCGGGGCGGCTCATCGCGCAGGTGATGCCGTGATCGGCCAGAAGCCTCTGGAACTGGTCGCTCGTATACTGGCTGCCCTGGACGCCCTTCTGTTTGTCAAGCGGCGATGCCGGTGGCGTTGATCTGCTTCTGACAGTGCATGATGACGCCGTAGACCTCGCGTGCGATGTAGCGCTTCAGGGCGCGGATCGCTTCGAGCTTGGAATGGCCCTCGGCAACGCGGCGCGCGACATAGGTCTTGGTCCGGTTATCCGTCCTCAGGCCCCCAATGGCGATGATGTGCAAGGCACTGTTCGCGGCTCGGTCCCCGCCCCGGTTCAGGCGGTGTCGAACAGTCTTTCCCGACGAAGCGGGAACAGGGCTGACGCCGCAGAGGGCTGCGAAGCTGGCCTCCGATTTCAGACGCTCAAGATTGTCGCCTGCGGTGAAGAGCAGCTGGGCCGCGCTGTTCTGGCCGATCGAATTGCGGGTCAGGAGCTCTAGTGCCAGCTCGTTGGCGATGGCGCCGATCATCACGTCCAGGTCGGCGATCTCATCATGCAGTTCCAGATACCGCCGGGCCAAAGACTTCAGGCTGATCCGGTAGGCAGCTTCGAGATCACGGTAAGTAGTGAGGTCGGGCCGCAGTGCTGCGAGCGTCCGGATCAGTTGCATCCGCGTCATCTGACGAAGCTGATCGCGCAATCCGTCCGGTGCCGCGATGATCGTGTTCTGGATCATCTGCAAGGCGATACGACGCGCATTGACCGCCGTCTTCCTGCAAACCCTTAGAACCCGGAGAGCTTCCACCATCCCGTCACGGCTGCGAGGCGTCACAGTGCAGTGGCCTGCGAATGCGGCATGCGCAGCATTCTGCGCGTCCAAATCATCGTTCTTGCCACGCTTGCGGCGATCATGGCGGTCCGGCGCCGTGACCTCCATCACCTCGATGTCGGCCGCCTGCATGAAGCGCAGCAATCCCGCCCCGTAGCTGCCCGTCGACTCGATGCCGATGCGCACCGGTCTTCCGAACGAGCGCATCCAGGCGAGCATCTGGCGATAGCCCTGACGGGTTGTTGGAAAGCTGCGCGTGCCCAGAACGCGATCACGCTCATCGACGACAGCGGCAACGTGGAGGTCCTTGTGAGTATCGACACCGCCAATGACGTCGACGGTCAGGCTCGTAGAGTTGTCCATGGCTCAGGTCCCGGATTGCGTTGAACCGCTGGCGCCGCCGCCGGCCGCTGCATGGACAGGACCGTCACGAGACCGGTGAGGTCAGGTCTTTGTCGGGTCACAGACAGTGGCCGAGGCAGAGCTCCACCGCAAGGCGCTCCCAGGCGGCCGACAGGTCTAAGGAAAGACACGACAGTCGATCTGAGTGCGGGTCAGGCCGCACCGGGGGACCTCGCGGCGTCAGTCTAGCGGGAGCGCTTAGTGTTTGGTCAAACCGCTCGGGAGTTGACAACCACCTTCTAACCATCCGAGCGATGCAGCAGAGAATCTGCCTTGCCGCGCCGCCAGACGGCCATCATCAGCGCGTCATGATGAGCGCGGCATCGCGCTCCGCCTTCATCGACCAGCCGACAATGCGACGCGAGAACAGATCGAGGGCGGCGGCGATGTAGAGCCAGCCCTCTGCTGTCCAGACATAGGTTCTTTAATTGATCCCCTGCGCTCGGTTCTTTAATTGATCCCCTGCGCTCGGTCAGTTTGCTATCGGCGTCGGCGGCCTGCAAGGTTCTTTCCGAAGTCGCCATCCGGCGCTTCATCTCGGCGTTCAAGGCCTGGGCGTCCCGAAGGTGAAATGCGCGGTCCCACAAGGGCCGCAAGTAGATCTCGCGGGCTCGTCCCATTGCCTGCCACCGTCAGCCGACGCGGCAACTGCTCGGGCGGGGTCTCAAAGGCGCCGTCCTACATCGTCATTGTCATGGCCTTCATGCCTCCCGTTCCTTGTAGACGCCGCCCGCGACCCAGATCGCGTGCATCGTCACCGCGAGCTTGCGCGCCAGGGCCACGACGGCTTTCTTGTGGCTGGTGCTGTAGCGCGACAATCTGGGTGAGATCAGCGCGACAATCAGGATGAGAGTCCTTGGCCGCGACGAGGCTACATTGGACGGCCTGCGTGTCGCGAGCAAGGAGATTGTCGCTGGTGTTTGTCGCGGAGCGTCAATCAGCGGCCATGTCGGCGGGTGATGCCTTTTGCGGTGGCCTGCCCGGGCCCTTTGCCTTCTCGGCGGCCCTGCGGCGGTAGCTTTCGACATTCAACTCGAAGATGGACGCGTGATGGACCAGCCGGTCGACGGCGGCCAAGGTCATGGCTGGATCAGGAAAGATCGTATTCCATGCGCCGAAGGCCTGGTTCGCCGTGATCAGCATGGAGCGCCGCTCGTAACGGGCGCTGATCAACTCGAACAGAACGCTGGTTTCGGCTTGGTCCTTGGTGACGTAGGCGATGTCGTCGAGTATCAGCAGGTGGAACTTGTCGAGCTTGGCGATGGTACCTTCGAGGGCGAGATCACGCCGCGCCTGCTGGAGCTTCTGGACCAGATCCGTGGTGCGGGTGAAGAGAACCCTGTAGCCGTTCTCGACGAGTGCCAGACCGATGGCGGATGCGAGATGGCTCTTGCCCACGCCCGGCGGGCCGAAGAGCAGGATGTTGTCGCCCTTTCCGATCCAACTGTCGCCAGCGGTGATGGCACTGACATGTGCCTTGGACACCATGGGGACAGCAGCGAAGTCAAACGTCTGCAGAGTTTTGCCAGGCAACAGGCGGGCCTCGGCAAGATGGCGTTCGATGCGCCGCCGATCACGTTCGGCGATCTCGTGTTCGATGAGAGCACTGAGTAGGCGCGCTGCTGACCAGCCCTCCTTGTCGGCCTGCTCGGCAAAGCGTGGCCACAGTGCCTTGATGGCGGGCAGCCGCAACTCGTTCAGAGCCATGGTGAGACGGGCGGCGTCGATGCTTTGCGCGTTCATGCCGCTACCTCCTCGGCGGTCGTGTCATTGCCGAGGAGCCGATCATAGGAGGACAAGCTGGCCAATTGCACCTCGACCCCTGGCAGGCTGTCGGGCTTCGGGGCGAAGAGCGTACGCAAGGCCGCAGTGTCGGGCAGCCGGTTCTGCCGGAGATCCTCGTCGATCTGAGCGGCCAGGTCTGCCTCGCAGTTGCGGTCATGGGCCAATGCCAAGAGGTCGACCATCGTGCGGCAGGCTTCCCTGTCGCTGGTCTGCTCCAGCAACAGCGCGAACATGTCGCGGAAGGCCTGACGCGGGAACAGCTGATCACGGTAGACCAAGCCCATCAGCGCCATGGGCTTCCTGCGTAGCGAATGAATGACGTGATGGTAGTTGACCACGTGGCCGTGGCTACCGCCGGGCGCAGCCCGTCCGCGTGGCAGCTCTGACAGCAATGTTGAGCCGAGAAAGAGCTCAAGCCGGTCGTCGTAGAGCCGGACCCGGAGTTGATGACCAATAAGCCGGGACGGAACCGTGTAGAAGACTTTCTTCAACAGGAAGCCACCCGAAGAGGTCACGCGCACTATGGTCTCCTCATGGTCCGTGGTCCGCCGGGCGGGCAGCGGGCTGAGGCTGGCGCGTTCGACGTCGATGCGCTTGGCATTGCGGGCGTTGATCCGGCCAATGAGCTCGTCGATGAAGCGGCGATAGGCTTGGAGGTCCTCGAAGTTGCGCGACCCGCGCATGATCAGCGCGTCCTCGATGGCACGCTTCAGGTGGCCATGCGGGCCTTCGATCGAGCCGTTCTCATGCGCCACGCCCTTGGTATTGCGTGACGGCGTCATGCCATAATGGCGGCAGAGTGCATCAACGCGCTCGGTCAGATCGGCCTCGGCAGATCGCTCGAGGTTCTTGAACGCCGCCGACAGACTGTCGGTCCGGTGCTCCTCGGGCGCCCCGCCGAGGGACCACAGGGCATTCTGCAGCCCCTCGGCCAAAGCCACGTAACTCTCACCGCCCAGCACCACATGGGCGTGCTCGAAGCCGGAATAGGCCAATCGGAAATGGTATAGCCGGTGATCCAGCGGCTCTTCTGCGACGGTCACGCCCAGCTTGGCCATGTCGGTGAAGTCCGACAGCCCCATCTTGCCGGGTACGTGGACCTGACGGAACATCACCTCCTGCGCCGGGCCATGCTCGGCGCGCCATGCGCGTATGCGACGCTCCAGCGTGCGCCGGATGCCGGTACCAAGATCAGGATGGCGGCGCAGCAATTCCTCCCAGATCGCCACCGGCCGCAAGCCCGGGGAAGATTGAAGAAGGGGAACAACCTCGGCGTTGAAAATGTCCGCAAGCGGATCCGGGCGGCGCCTGCTGCGCCCAATCTTCTTTTGCGACGGAAGCGTCGGGTTCGACTGGAGCCGGTAACCGCTCGCTGTGCTGAGCCCAGCCTTGGCCGCGGCGACCGGGACGGAATGGTTTTGTCTGAGCGTCATGAAGAGCCTCATCTGCTGGTCGGTGACATGACGGCCCGGCATGAACGATCCCCTAGAACGGAAGATCGTCTTCTACCCGAGCCGGCCACGACCGTCAGACCCGCCCATTTGATGAGGACAAAACGCGAGGTTAGTGGCTCTCCGGTCGGGCTACGCCCTCCTTGCGAACCGCTAACCCCGCGTTCTCACCTTGATTGACGCTGGATTCTCATCCTGTTTGTCGCGCTGCATGGTGCGCTGCTTCACGGCCATGGCCCAATTTTTGAGCGCCTGACCTTTCCCGAGCTTTACACGGCACAACAGCGCGTTCGCCGCCTCGTAGAGCATCGTCCTCAGGAGACGATCTCCTCGCTTGGAGATCCGGCCTCCATAGTCGATGGCGCCCGACTGATGGCGTCGGGATGTCAGCCCCGCATAGGCGCCGACCGAGCGGGACTTTGCGAACCGTCCCGGCGCGTCGATGGTGGCCACGAAGGTCGCGGCCGTCACCGTGCCCACGCCCGGCACAGTCATCAGCCGGCGACAGGCGTCCGACGCCTTTACTTGCCGCACCAGCTCCTTGGTCAGCGCTGCCGCTTGTCGCAGCGCCTCTGTGCGCACTGCCAGAAGCGGCAGGATGATCGGTGCCAGCGCGGCCTGACCCTCAAGCACCGAGCGGATGCGGCCCTCATAGGTGCGTGGCTGGGTAGGAAGGCGCAGCCCGAAGCTCGCGAGAAGTCCACGGATAGTATTCTCTACGTTGCGCCGCGCCCCGATGGCGGCATCCCGGGCCAAGAGCAGCGCGCGCCGCTCCTGCGCGTGGCGACTCTTGACCTCAACCTTTCGGTAGAAGCCCGTGCGCGCCAGATCGGCCAGCATCGCCGCGTCGTTCGCGTCCGTCTTGTTGTGCATCTGGCTGAGGACCGCATGGGCCTGACGGGCATCCACGCAAATCGCCGGTAGCCTCCGCCGCGTCAGCTCGCCATGCAGCCAGTTCGACATGCGCCCGGTTTCAAGGACAACCCGCACAACGTTGCACTTCAAGTCGTCGAGCGCCGCGCAAATTGCATCCGGCTCCGTCGCGACCTCGCAGACCCTCTGCACCCCGCCGTCGGCGCGGCGCACACAGATCGCCGTAGCGTCCTTCGAGACGTCCAAGCCCACATAGTACCGTTTTTCCATGTCTACTCTCCTTCGTCATCGGTCTCAAAGAACCGTCAGAGAGCGCAGGGGATCAATTACTCCGAGTGAAGTCGGCCAGTCATTTCTGGTTTGGGCAATGCCTGCAGGCCATTAAGCTTCATCAGGCGATTGATCCGATGCAGGCCGCAGGGCAACCCTTTCTGAAGCACGTCCTGCGAGACGCGCCAGCCACCGTAGGTCCGGTCGCTGGCTTAAAAAGACTTTGGCGCATAATCTCGCTCAGCTTCTTGTCATAGACGGGTCGGACACTGGCGGGTCGGTTCAGCCAAGCATGGAAGCCTAAGCGCGATTCCTGCAAGGCGGCACATATCCAGATCACGGGCCAGACATGCTGGTGCTTGGCAACGAAAGCGAACTTCATGTCACATCCCGCGCGAAGAAAGCGGAGCCATCCAAGGAAATACCGGCGGACACAGGCGTGGGCGCCAGGTGATAGCTGAGGGCCTTGGCGCGGCGCTGGAGGTTGGCTAGAACGCGGCTTCGGTTCCACTCGTCATAGCCGCAGCGCCGGGATTGCTGCAGGCTATCCTGAGCCGGAGGGTGTGGTAGAACAGGGCGGAGATCTTGCGCGCCGTGGCGGTCACCGCCTTCTGCTTAGCGGCGCGGGACGACAGCTAGCGATAGAAGGCCCTGAGCCTGATGTCGCTGTGTCTGACCGTGGTTGCCGCCAAGCGCGAAAGCGCGGTGGGGCGGTTGGAGGATGCGTCCTGCCCTTACAGCAGGACAACCCTAGTTTGCCGCAGGAGATGTTGTTGCCCGGCGCGATGCAGAGCCACGGGGTGAAGTACCTAGTGGTCGGCAAGGCTGCCAGATCGGCTCCGCACCCCACCACCAACTTCAGCGCAGGTTCAATACAGTGGATCTGTGTCAGGTCCCCCAAGCACGCGGTGCAGCGCCGGTTGGACATCGAATGCCGGCGCGCCACCTGGCTTCTAGCTAGAGTTTGTTCTGGGCAACGGTGTGGGGCGCATAATCCAGGCTGTTAGGGCGCTAACCGACGCTCCCAGCCTAGTTTCACAAGCTGCAATCTTCGTCTGACGCGCGTCGTAGAGATCTAGAGACTGCGCCAGCGAAAAAATGTGCTTCTCTCGGTCGTTGCAGAAGATAGGACCACAACATGGCGATCTCGCCCTCGGGTCGAGAGCTTCCGACCAAAAGGCCGCAGCAGCACAACTGCCGCAACAACTGGGATCACTCATCTTAGACCTACGGCGAACATGTTCTTGGCGTAGCGCGTATTCACAAGGATGACCGGCGCTGCTCTGGTCGCTCCAGCACTCCGGTCAGATCCGGCTGCGCAAGATCGCGGCCGGAAAACCTCGTCTAAGCCCTCAACTCATGCATCTTGACCTCGCCGCCTGAAAGGCCGAACTACCACATGCTAGGGGGAGGATACCGAATAACTCTTTACTTTCAAAGTAAGGGCCATAGCGCAAATTCAACTGTTGAACCTGATGCCAAAATCTTAGAGGGATGGGGATATGGCGCAGGTGTAGTAGAACGGATTCCGCCCACTTAGCCACTCGAAGGTGTTTACTTGCTAATGAATATTTACCCTGACCTCGGCGCGAAAGAACAAATTTACGGTCATGCGCGACTTAAAAAGGTAATATGGGGAGCTTGTCTGCCGGCCCCACCAGAGGTTTTCTAAATCCCGTACTGCGTCTTGGCGTGGCAATGGAAAATAAAGTATTGCACGCGTTATATCTGGTGACGCCTTGGCATCGATGCCGAAGCGAGAGGCAAAATAATAAAATTCGATAACAAGCCAGTCCGCCCCCATTAGCTGATTTCGCCGCAACGGAAAATATATTGCAGCGCGAACGCAAAAATCATCTGTTGAGAAAAGCAGGGACAATGAAGAAAACATTATCCGAACAGGAAGATCTAGTGCGCCTTCATTTCGATGAGGACTTTTACCTTTCGTCCTATCCGGATGTCAAAGAGAGCGGCATCGATCCCGTCAAGCATTATATGAGGTATGGCGAGCGAGAGGGGCGGAAACCAATCGCCGGCTTTGATCCAATTTTTTACCTGCAAAAAAATCCAGATCTGCAGCATGCTACGTTCGGGCTGTATTGGCATTATTGTCATATCGGGCGCGAAGAGGGGCGGACCGGGGCCCAGAAAATTTCAAGTGAACTAGATCCTACGAAAGACAAGAAGATCCTTCAGCAGGTTCTTAGGAAGCTAATATCAGAAGAATTTTATTACAATCAATACCCAGACGTGGCGAGATCGGGTATGGAGCCGACGCTTCACTACATAATGTTCGGTGAGAGGGAAGGCCGGAAGCCTACACCAGAGTTCGACCCATACGTCTATCGTGCAGCGCGGCCCGAACTTACTGAAGCAAAATTCAACCTATATTGGCATTATTTATCGAACCCCGCAGACGAGATTCTAACGCCAGTCTTCGTTCCGAGGAAGATTGCAGAGCATGTCATGGGAGAGGTTGATGAGACCAAGCCGTATTTTCAAGAGGACTATTATCTTAGTGCTTTCCCAGCGGCGAGAGGATCAAACGTATCCCCTTTGGTTCACTACCTTGCGGTCGGAGAAGCTGCGGGATTGCGTCCCAGAGAAGACTTTGACCCACATTTCTACATGCGCTCAAATCCCGACCTCTTAGGTTTAGAAAGAACTGCATTTTGGCACTATTGCGCGCATGGACGAAGGGAACTAAGGGTCCCGCAACCATATTACGAAGCGAAACCTGATCGAAAATTGACAATAACTGCGATCGTTCCGAACTATAATCACGCGAGATATCTTAAGGATCGAGTAAGGTCAATTCAAGATCAAACGTATCGCAACATCGATATAATTATTCTGGATGATTGCTCAACAGACGGCAGTCGTCAGGTCATATCGGAGATCATCGAGGAGTCATCAGCTCCAATTGAAGTCCATTTTAACGAACAAAACAGCGGCAATGTATTTGCACAATGGCGAAAGGGGATGGAACTCGCTAAAGGCGACATAATATGGATATGTGAGAGCGACGACATATGTGAACCAGATTTCGCCGAGCACATGGTTGAGCATTTCTATGATATGAGTGTCACCATGGCGTTCGGAAATATCCAATTTTGTGACGCTGACGGAAATCTTATGGCGGGCATGGAGGAATTCCGCCGGTCTGCAGAAGATATCGACTGGAATCAAAAGGTTAAGCGGCCGGCGGCAGAGTGGTTTTACAACGCATTCGGCAGACGCAACATAATCGCCAATGTGGGCGGATGCATGTTCCGTAGGCAGGATCTCGACATAGAGGTTTGGCGGAAAGCTAGTTCCTTTAAGATTATTGGGGATTGGTTTCTGTATAGTCGAATCGCAGGCGGGGGCCAAATCGTATATGACCCCCGTTCAGTGGCCTATTTTCGACAGCATGGAAGTAATACGTCAGCATCAAATTTCACTAAAGATTACTATTACCGAGAGTACGGTGAGCTGATGCTTTCGTTAATCCGGATGTGGGATCTGCCTCGGGAAACGAGGGAGCGCTTCATAGATATAGTGCGCTTTGAGTTCGAGCATTTTGAGATGAGTGGTCGAGGGTATTCATTCGAGGGCCTCGTGCCGGTCAAAGAAATTATGGAGCAAGAAACAGAGAAACGTCATGTCCAACTAGGGTTCCTTGGATTTCACAGTGGTGGCGGGGAGGTATTTGCCATAAATTTAGCTGCTATGCTTGCCGGCCGAGGGTTCATCGTTTCCATGATTGCTCAGAACTTATCCGAGGTGGTGGAAGAAATGCGCCATGCACTTCCGGCAGGCATTCCTGTATATCATATCTCAGATATGACCTCCCTGGGGAGAAATGACTACACACGGCGTTGTGGAATTGATGTGTTTCACAGCCACGTTAATGCAGTAGACAGTGCATTCTTTCCGGTTGGGGGGGGGAGTCTCCCGTCGCCTTACGTAATTACCTTGCACGGGAGCCACGACTTTCTGGATCAGGAGCAATCGGATGTGGTTGCTTACATGGAAGAGTTGGTCACCAATGTATCAGCATTTGTTTACACTGCCGACAAGAACCTTGCGATGTTCTCAAAGCTTAAAATGCCTGAAGAGAGGCTATTTAAGATTAGTAATGCGATGCCGCGTGACATGACTCCTTTTTCTAAAGATAGGACTGATTTGGGTATTTCTGAAGACTCGGTTGTTTTTGCATTCGTTGCTCGCGGTGTTGAGCGGAAGGGGTGGAGGGTCGCGGTAATGTCCTTCCTTTCTTTAAGGCAAAAATACCCAGATGTAGACATGCACCTTATTCTTGTGGGCGATGGAGAAAAGCCCAGTGAGGCCTTGGCCCTTGCGGAAAAGGAACGCGAGCATATTACATTTCTGGGGTATCAGCCGCAGATTAACGGTATCTACCGTTTGTCGGACTGTGCGATTTTACCGAGCCGTTATCCAGGCGAGTCGAATCCTTTATGCTTAGTGCAAGCCTTGCAGGAAGGGCTTCCCATTATCGCATCTGATGTGGGTGACATAAAAAATATGTTAGAGGTTGATGGTAAATTGGGGGGGTTAATTGTAACGCCCCAGCGGAACACCGAGGCATTTGCAGCCGATTTTTGCACGCAGATGTCTCGTATGCTCGACGTAGAAACAAGGCAGAAATACGCGCAATTGAGTTCGCGTATTGGGAAAAGTATTAGGCCTGATGTTATGGTCGACGCCTATATTGATGTCTATAATTTCTCGATTCGAAATCACTCACGTCTGACCCAAGGCGATATACAAGAGCTTAGAGGCTCTTAGGATGCCATGCTTCAATGGTTAGTTTTGAATGAGTGCTGCCGTTGGGTGGTTATAAATAGCGAACTTAGGAGGAAAAATTGGTAAACTACGTGGTGCATATCGGATCCGGAAAGACAGGAACCTCTTCAATACAGAAGTTTTTGGCCTCAAATCACGACGTCCTAGAGATGAACGGATACGTAGTTCCAGATAAGGATCTAAGTCGCGGTGGTGTTGTGACCGGCGAACACGTTTGGGCTATCGAGGAGTTTAGGAAGTCCGCTAAGTCAAATGCTGATCCGATCGAAAGGCTATCGAAACTTGAAGCTTTGTCAGGGAATGATGATACGGTAATAATTTCGGCTGAAAACCTTTCTAATCTCGGAAGTCACTTGCTTTTGAAGGAGGCGCTTAAAGGAAAGAGTGCTAAGGCCATCCTGTACATCAGGAGGCAGGATGAATTCTTAATGTCTGCTTGGCAGCAGTGGTACTCGAAGCTCGAAGTTGATGTAAATGCCTGGATTATAAAAGCGCTTCGGCAGTTTGGCCATTGGGACAGAATAATATACCAGTGGGAGGAAGTGGTTGGTAAGGGAAATGTCTATCCAAGAATTTTTGGTAAAGAGGACCTTGAAGGTGGTGATGTAGTTAGAGATTTCTGCTCTGCTTTGGGTTTGCCAACAGAAGGCATGAATTTTGGGGGAGGGTCCGAAAACCCTAGCCTTGACGACGTAATTACCGACCTTACTACTGGGGGTAATGGCCTATTTACTGGCGCGCATGATAATGAGTTTTTCAATCTTGTATTAAGGCTGACCGGAGATTACTATACGTCCAAGAGCAAGGTTTCTCTGATATCTAAGGATGTCCGTGATAGCATCGACTTTTATTACCGGGATATCAATCGCAGGGTTTGCGAAAATTACTTCCCTGGGAGGACTCACCTTTTCTCCGCTGTCGATCATTCTAAATACCGTTATTTATCCGACGAAGACATGTTGAATGAAAAGCTTAAGTTCCTAACGAAGATGATTTTCGAGATTGGACGACGAAAATAGAATGTAGCCCTTCTAGTCTGCGTCTTGAGAGCTCGCGAATTTGGGAGCCATGATGAACTTCATTCCCGCGCTGGAGAGTAGGACGACCTTTTTCGGTAGCCATTGCGCTGCGCCCGCAGCTTGGGGCTCTTTTCACCATAGGCGGCGCCGGTCGGGCCGCCGATTTCGATCTCCATTAGGCGCTCGGGGGCAAAGCTAATTATCTCGCGTGGAAATTCCGCATCACCGCTCCTCTCGACAAGCTCTCTCAGGTCCGTCATGGGGTTGGTCATCGGGGGCATACCTCGGTTTGGACCTGCCCCGAACGCTGGACCGCTGCCCTGAGGTCTTTCCCGTCTTCTAAGCCATCAACGGGCAGATGGTGCTGATGGCTTTCATGAACTCGATCGGGGTCTTGTTGCCGATCGAGCTGTGCGGTCGTTCGTGATTATACTCGTTGCGGTATGCCTCGCATTTTAGCCGAGCGTCCTCGACGGACAAGAACCAGTTCTGATCGATGCACTCGGCCCTGACTTTCCCGTTGAACGCCTCGGCAAATGCGTTGTCGGTTGGCTTTCCAGGCCGACTGAAGTCGAGGATGACGCCGTTCATCCAGGCCCAGAGATCGAGGTCCTTGGAGATGAACTCCGGCCCTTGGTCGACCCGGATCGAGCGGGGGATGCCATGCTCGCGCGTGACACGTTCGAGCGTGGCGACCACGTCCGCACCTGTATAGCGGCGTCGCACGTCGATGGCTGGAGACAGCTTCGTGAAGGCATCGACGATGGTCAGCACCCGGATCTTCGAGCCGTTGAAGAACTGGTCCGACAGGAAGTCCATCGCCCAGACATCGTTCGGCCCACTGGCCGGGCGCCGGTCCTCCCGCAGCTTCGCGGCGACCTTGCGCTTCGGGTTCGGCGCGGCCTCGAACCAGTGGCGGCTCGCGCCTCACTGTTGCGGATCTGCAAGCCTTCCTCGACATATAGCCTGTAGACGCGCTTGGCATTCACGGCCCAGCCCTCCCGTCTCAGCAATACATGGATGCGCCGGTAACCGTAGCGCACCCGCGTCTCCGCGATCTCGCGAATGCGCAGTCTCAAGGCCGCCTGCGAGGGTCGGCGTGCCCGGTAGTAATAGGTCGATTTCTGCAAGCCCAAGAGCGCGCAACCGCGCCGGATCGAGACCCGGAACGCGCCCTGGAGGTAGTCGACCAACTGCCGGCCCCGCGATAGTGTCCCATCACTTGGTGTAAGAGGCCACGCGCGGAGCCCTCGGCGTAGCGTAGCGCGTGGCCGAGTGTGACGCTGGCGGTCACCGTCGATCTTCGGAGTAGGTTCGGGTTGGGCAACCTTGAACCAGATGGAGACGACGATGACCGACGACAGAATGGCTCTGCTCGAGCTGGTTGAAAAGCAGGCTGATGGAGATCTGGTCCGCGAGATGCTGGCCTTCGCGGCCGAGCGGATCATGGAAGCAGAGGTCGAAGCGAGAACCGGCGCTGCCAAAGGCGAGCGGTCGCCGCTGCGCGAGGTTCACCGGAACGGCTACCGCGAGCGGGACTGGGACACGCGTGCCGGCCGGGTCGCGTTGGATATTCCGAAGCTGCGCAAGGGCAGCTATCTGCCCAGCTTCCTTGAGCCGCGCCGCACGGCCGAGAAGGCCCTCGTGGCCGTGATCCAAGAGGCTTACGTCCAAGGCATTTCCACCCGCTCGGTCGACAACCTGGTGAAGGCCATGGGCGCCGGCGGAATGTCGAAGAGCCAAGTTAGTCGCCTATGCGCCGAGATCGATGAGCGGGTGAACGCATTCCTGGCTCGCCCGCTGGAGGGGGCTTGGCCCTACCTCTGGCTCGACGCGACCTATCTGAAGGTCCGTGATGGCGGGCGGATCGTCAGCCGTGCTGTGATAGTGGCCGTAGCTGTCAACGGGGACGGCAAGCGCGAAGTTCTGGGCGTCGCCACGGGCCTCTCCGAAGCGGAGACCTTCTGGATCGGCTTCCTGCGCAGTCTTGCCGACCGTGGCCTGCGGGGCGTGAAGCTGGTGATCGCTGACGATCACAAGGGGCTCCGGGCGGCCGCGCGGCGGGTGTTCGACGCCACGCATCAGCGCTGTCGCGTTCACTGGATGAGGAACGCACTGGCCCATGCACCAGCCAAGCAGCGCACGGCCGTGGCGGCGATGCTGAAAACGATCTTCGCTCAGGAGAACAAGGCCGATGCCGAAGCCCAATGGGACGTCATCGCCGACGCGCTGCGCGAGAAGCAGGCAACGCTTGGCGCGCTAATGGACGCCTCCCGCGATGACGTGCTTGCCTACATGGATTTCCCTCGCGAGCACTGGCCCCAGATCGCGTCGACGAACCCACTCGAACGAGTGAACCGCGAGATCAAAAGAAGGGCCGACGTCATCGGCATCTTTCCCAACGACGCGGCTATTGTTCGGCTCGTAGGGGCGCTGATGCTGGAGACCAATGACGAGTGGACTGTCGCGCGCCGCTACATGAGCCTTGAAACCCTCGCGCGCCTTATCGACAATCCCGACATCAGGCTGCCCGCTGTGGCCTCCTGATCAAGCTTGGACCTCTCCGAAGGTCGGCGCTCTTACACCAGTCGGTGGGACACTATCCGGCTTGGGCAAGGGGCAGGAGCTGGGGCAGCATGGACCTGCCATTCGCTGCGATCTCCCGACAGCAGGGTGTCGCATCCGGAGCATTGTCTCCATCCAGCTCGTGCTATGATCTCCTTCTGATCGAAACCCGATGCAGGGTGGTCGTGCGTCATCCAGAAGGGTCGTTCAAGGAGCGACATCCATGGCCATGATGGTGGATCAGGACCAAGCCCTCGGCGCCTACTTCCTCAAGCCCGGTCGAGCCGAACTGCGGCACTCCGGTAGAACGCGCACCCATTTCCTCGCCACGGGCGGTACGACGGGCGGCGCCTTTGCCTTGATCGACGAAACCGCGCGCTGCGGCGAGACTGTGCCGCTGCACCGGCATCCCGCCGACCTCGAGTCCCTCTATGTGATCGAGGGAGTGCTGTCTGTCTTCCTCGAACGCTCGCCTTGCCGGATGGCCGCTGCGGGGGCCTTCGCCCATTTCGCTCCCGGCGCGGTCCACGGCTTCCGGGTCGAAAGCGACACAGCGCACTACCTCCTCTTCACAACACCTCGGCATGGGGAGTTCTACCGGGCCATCTCCAAGGCACCCGGCGAGACCGACGACCCCGACGCCCCCATCGATGACGAGACGATCATGACCGCCTGCCGGGACTACGACGTCGAGTTCATCGGTCCGTTCCCTTCCGGCCCTTTGTCCTGAGAGGCCCCCTCCGGCTTGCCCTACGACGCGGCGCTCCTGATCGATTTCATTGATCAAGATCAAGGGAGACGGCGAAGACCGTGCTACGGTCAGGAGGTACGAGTGGGCAAGGTTGCGAGTGGGGGGATCGCACAACCGAGAACCGGCTCACCCAGGCCTCTCGGTCATGACGATGGCCATCTCGTGGAGAGTTGCGCTGACATCGGTGCCCAGCGTCTCGCGACGATGCGTGACATCGTGCAGGCGCTGCAGATGTCAGGTAACCGAAAGGTAGTCGTAAGCGTGTCCGATCTTTCTGCCAGCGCGCTGCAGGTCTTGGCCCCGGCGGGGTATTATCTCGGCCTGCGCATTCTCTTCGCCTTCCCCGCTGCCGAGGTAAACGAGTTGCCTGTTTCGTGGGTGGAGCTCTATGCGCGCGAGCGGTTCTTTCTTGCCGATCCCGCGTTGCGCTGGTCGCTCAACCACAGCGGCGCAATCCGCTGGCGCGACTTGTCCCGGAACGATCCAGCCGGGATGACCCGGCTGAGCGCGGACTACGGCATGCGTCATGGCGCGGTTGCCGCATACCGAGAGTCCAGCGGGCTGCGCTCCTATGGTCTCTTCTACCGCGATGATCGTGACTACAGCGAGACCGAACTCGAGCAACTCGCCCGCTTCATTGCCCACCGGCATCGCGGCGTGACATCAAACCTGCAGCTGACCCGAGCCGAGATGGCAGTATTAAAGGCGATCAAGGAGGGCACGCGCATCAAGCAAATCGCTCACGACGTCGGGGTGAGCGAAGGCGCGATCAAGCAGCGGCTGCGCAACGCCCGCCTGAAACTCGACGCCGCGACCGGCGCGCAGGCCGCGATCAAGGCCAGCGAGGCCGGGCTGATCTGACTCCAAGCTTCGCGCAGCCCGTCCAAGGAAATGCAGACCTCCTACTCGGCTGAATGGTGTTTCTTCCTGTGCCGACGGCGGCCGTAAAACCAATTCGGCTCTCAGAAATGGCCATCTGAATTGAAACAGCCTCAGGACGCGACGTGCGTTCTGCCGCTTGCTGCCCCCCTCAACCACTCGTCAAGCTTGGACCACCGCCTGCGGCCGGACGTGTTCTTGACCGCCATCGCCACGGCCTTCGGCTGTCCCACGAGAACCACCAGCTTCTTGCCTCGGGTCACCCCGGTGTAGAGCAGGTTTCGCTGCAGCATGGCATAGTGTTGGGTCAGGACCGGGATGACCACTGCCGGGTATTCTGATCCCTGGCTCTTGTGGATCGTGGCGGCGTAGGCCGGCACGAGCGTGTCGAGTTCGCCGAAGCCGTAGGTGACCGGGCGGCCATCGAAATCTGCCACGAGTTCACCCTCATCGACGTCGACGCTGCCGACATAGCCGATGTCGCCATTGTAGACGTCCTTGTCGTAGTCGTTCTCGATCTGCATGACCTTGTCTCCCGGGGCGAAGGTCCAGCCGAAGCGCTCGATCTTGCTGCCTGCGGTGGGATTGAGGGCGGCCTGCAATTCGATGTTCAGCGAGCGTGCACCCACGCCCCCACGGTTCATCGGGCAGAGAACTTGGACATCGCGAATGGGATTGAGGCCGAAGCGCCGCGGGATCCGCGCGCGGACAAGCTCCACGACCCGGGCCACGGCTTGCTCTGGATCCGACGCCGGGACGAAGTAGAAGTCGGTTTCTGCTTCGGGCTTCGTGAGGTCGGGAATACGCCCGTGGTTGATCAGGTGGGCGCTGGTGATGATCCGGCTTTCGGCCGCCTGACGGAACACTTCCGTCAGCCGAACCACGGGGATGGCTTCTGACTCGATGATGTCGGCCAGAACCTGTCCGGGGCCGACGGATGGCAGCTGGTCGATGTCGCCGACGATCAGCAATGCGGCCCCATCGGGAACGGCATTGAGCAAGGACTGCATCAACAGGACGTCGACCATCGAGCTCTCGTCCACGACCAAGAGATCGCAGTCGAGCGGGTTCTCCCGATCACGTTTGAAGCCAAAGGCTTGGGGGTCGAACTCGAGAAGACGGTGGATCGTCTTGGCCTCCCTTCCGGTCGCCTCGGTCATGCGCTTGGCAGCGCGGCCAGTCGGGGCACAAAGCAGGAGCTCGACGGACTTTGCTTCCAGAATGCGCAGGATCGAGTTCACGATCGTTGTCTTCCCGACACCCGGACCGCCCGTGATGACCAGCACTTTGGAGCGCAGAGCCAACCGGATGGCGTCCGTCTGGCTCTCTGCCAGAGAAATCCCTGTCTGGCTCTCGATCCAGGGCAGGGCCCTGTCGGCGTCGATCTCGGGCCACGGGACATCGCCCGCCGCGATCCGTTGGATCCGATCCGCAACCACCTGCTCCGCGTGATAAAGGCCGCTGAGAAAGGTGCAGGGTTCGCCCGCGACGCTGTCGTTTATGACCGTGCCGTCCGCCAGTTCGAGCTTCATCGCCGCCTCCACGAGGTCTGCCGAGACGTCGAGCAGTTTCACGGCCAAGGCGGTCAGATCCGCCACAGGCAGCCCGCAATGCCCGTTGCCCATCGCTTCGCTGAGTGCGTAGGAGATCCCGGCGCGCACGCGGATCATGGCGGTCTTCTCGATGCCAAGTTTCTCGGCGATCAGGTCCGCCGTGCGAAAGCCGATGCCGCGGATGTCCCGTGCAAGGCGGTAGGGGTTCTCACTCATCACCTGCACGGCGTCGGTGCCGTAGGTCTTGAAGATGCGAACCGCACGTGCCGTTCCGACCCCGTGCTGATGAAGGAAAACCATGATCTCGCGGATCACCTTTTGATCGGCCCAGGCAGAGGTGATCTTCTCGGCGCGTTTCGGACCGATCCCCGCGACCTCACGCAGTCGCTCCGGCGCGGCTTCGATGATATCGAATACCTCCTTGCCGAAGTGCTTGACCATGCGCTTGGCGTAAACCGGCCCGATACCGCGGACCATGCCGGAGCCGAGGTATTTCTCGATACCCTCCAAAGACGAAGGCGCCGACGTTTTCAGGAAGCGCGCCCGAAACTGCAGACCGTGCGTCCGATCGTTGATCCATTCCCCGGAAGCCGTCACCCATTCGCCGGCGGAGATAGTGGCAGCGTGACCGATGGCGGTGACCAGATCGCGATGCCCGCGCGCCTTCAGCCGCAACACGCAAAACCCGCTCTCAACGCTGTGAAATGTCACGCGCTCCACCAAGCCGGCGAGCACTTCGCTGGTGGTTCGATCTCCCTCTTCGAGGTTTCGATTGCGCGTCATGCTAAAGCCCAAGTGCAACCGAGCCGACAGGCGGCAACATGATCGAAGATGGCGTTACCCTTCCACATCCCGCGACCCCCATCGCGCAAAGCTCAGCTCCAGAGCAGGGCCATTGCTCCCTTTTGCTCTCGTCTGTTCCGGCACGAGGGTAGCGGCAGGTGCAGGGAAGGTCACAGAACTTCCGCTATCCAAACTTGTGCTCCGTTTCTCAAGGCCCTCGCACGGCTCCGTCGTGCGTCGGTCATTCAGATGCGCGACCCGGCGCCATTGTGAAAACAAGGGATGTGCCGAAAGCCTGCGCAATCAATTTCGGACGTCGGCAGCAAGGCTGACGGATGATCCGCATGGTGCTGTCGGACGGCCACCCAGATCACGGCATCTTCGGCACAAGATGGACGCCGGGCTTGCCTCTAAGGGCCGCGCCTGTGTCTCGGCGATTGATCCGGGGGGCGGGCAACCGACTACGTCAACGGCGCTCCCCTCGTCGCTGGATCGACTGTCATGATATGGGAGGAGCCCAGGCCGTGGTTGCGCTGGGTGTTTGGCCGATCATGCGCTGTGCCCAAGCGTCCTTCCCGGCCGCTTCAATGGCGATTGTCACACAATCCGCTTGTTGCAGAATGCGGCCCATCCGACGATTGCTGGCCTGAATGACATCCGCCTTGCAGATCTCATGGCCGTCAACCTGACACGGTGTTGGCAGATGCCGATGGGCCCTTTCTTCGAAGCGGCCCGCGAATACGGCCCTTGCGTGCAGATCGTGTCTTGCCCTTCCCGGACGCGGCATGGCATCCCGGCCCACGATGGTTCCCGTTGGCCCCTGAGGGCGACGCGGGATGAAAAGGGAATACGGTGAGGTGTAGCCAGCAGGCGCCGACTCCGTAACTGCCCCCGCAACTGTGAGCGGCGAGCGATTCCGAGGATACCACTGGGTGCCATGGCCCCGGGAAGGTTCGGATAAGCGCTGACCCGCAAGTCAGGAGACCTGCCATCACTGATGTTACTCAACCCGGGCGGGGTGTCCCGGACAGGAGGCCATGATGGCTCGTCGGCGTTGGCCGCATGAAAATCGTCGGTCCACCTTTGCGTTTGCCCCGCGAATGCGTGGAGAGCTGCATGGACCGGACAACGACACACTCTACCCGCCTGCCGGACGACGACCGCGCCACGACCTGTAGGTGCGACCACGAGCCTGCGTGCCAGTCGGACCGTGGGGTTGACCTAGCGACAGCTGTTCGGCATCGGCAATGAGCGGAGCTTCCCTCTCTGCCAACGATCTCGGCTGGGGGCCGCGCCGCGGCCCCGCGATCCTGAGAGACGTGAGCTTTGTCCTGCCGGCCGGCAGAACCTTGGGTGTTGTCGGCGCCAATGGCGCGGGCAAGTCGACGCTGCTGCGGCTGCTCTACCGATTTTACCGGCCGACGGCCGGCACGGTGCAGATCGACGGCAGGGATCTGTGGCGCATGCCTCCTCGCGAGGCCGCCCGCCGTGTCGCCGCCGTACTGCAGGAGCAACCGACCGACTTTGCGCTGACTGTAAGTGAGATCGCAGGCCTCGGTCGACTGCCGCATCGCCAAGGCCTTTCCAGCGCTGGCTTCCGAGACACGCAGATCGTCGAAGCGGCGCTACACCGGCTTGACCTCGCTGCGCTGGCCAGGCGTCGCTTCGGCACACTCTCGGGTGGCGAACGGCAGCGGGTGATGGTGGCCCGCGCGCTTGTGCAAGAGCCTCGAGTGCTGATCCTCGACGAGCCGACCAATCACCTCGATATCCGCCACCAGCTCGAGGTGCTGGAGATGCTGCGCGGGCTCGACGTCACCACGGTGGTCAGTCTGCACGACCTCAACCTTGCCTTCGATCTCTGTGATGCGGTGCTTGTACTGGTGCGTGGCGAGATGATCGCGCTTGGCCCGCCCGAGACCGCGCTCGATGCCGTGACCGTCGCCCGCGCCTTTTCCGTCTCCGCTTGGCGAGAGCGCCTGCTGCCCTCCGGGCGCAGCCGCTTCACCTACACACTCCCCGCTTCCGACAGGACCTGAACCCATGACCCGTCACCTCATCTTCTTCGCGCTTTTCCTCGCCGCCCCCATTGCAGTGCAGGCTTTCCCCGTGACCGTGCAGAGCTGCGACCGCGCCGTTACCTTCGTGGCCCTGCCCGAACGGGCGGTGTCGAACGACGTCAACCTGACCGAGATGATGCTGGAACTCGGGCTGCGCGACCGCATGGTTGGCCATACCGGTATCTCCGACGCGCGCGGCATCGACGCGCCGCTGCGCGCGGCGCTGGACGGACTCCCCGACCTCTCGCCGCAATATCCCGGCCGCGAGGTGCTGCTGGGGGCGGGGGCAGACTTCTACTTCGCCGGCTGGAACTACGGGTTGCAGGTCGGCGGCGCGATCACGCCCGACACGCTGGCACCGTTCGGCATCGCGGTCTACGAGCTGACCGAGAGTTGCGCTCATGTAATGGAGAAGCCGAAGGCCAGTCTCGGAGATCTCTACACTGACATCCGCAATCTCGGCGCGATCTTCGGCGTATCTGAGCGGGCCGAGGCGTTGATTGCTGGCTGGCAGTCGGAACTGGCGGATCTCTCCCCTGAGTCGCACATTCTGGCCGAGCCCCCGCGCGTCTTCGTCTATGACAGTGGTGAGGACATGCCATTCACCGCCGGGCGCTACGCCATGCCGACCGCGCTGATCGAGGCGGCGGGCGGCGTCAACGTCATGGAAGATATCGGAAGAAGCTGGGGCACGGTCGGCTGGGAAGAGGTGATCGCCCGCGATCCGGAGGTGATCCTGATCGTCGACTACGGCGAGGTCACCGCAGCGCAGAAGCGCGATTTTCTGCTGTCCAACCCGGCCTTCGCCGACCTGACGGCGGTGCGCGAGGAGAATTTCGTCACGCTCGACTACGTCGCCGCGACGCCGGGGCCACGCAACATCGGGGCGGTGGGCGTTCTGGCGCGGGCCTTCGCCGAGGCGGCACGATGACCGCCCCGGCCTTGGCACTGGCCCGGCCGACGGGGCGCGGCCGGGCGCTGCTGTTTCCCGCTGCGTTCGGGCTGGGCGCGCTGCTCCTCGGGCTGTCTTTCACCGCTTCGGTCGGCGTCGGCGCGGTGACCATCGAAACTGGCACTGTCTGGGGGGTGATCGCCAACCGGCTGGTGCCGGGGCTCGTCGAGGTGGCTTGGCCCGGCGGCCACGAGGCCATTGTCTGGGACCTACGCGTGCCGCGCGCAATCCTTGCCGGGCTGGTCGGCGCGGGACTGGCGCTGGTCGGAGCGAGCCTGCAGGCGGTCACACGAAACGCGTTGGCCGACCCGCATCTGCTCGGCATCTCCTCCGGCGGCGCCTTCGGTGCGATCACGGCGCTCCTTCACACGGGGATGATCCTCGGCCTCGCCACGGTGCCGGTCTTCGCCTTTGCCGGTGCGCTCGGTGCAATGGCGCTGGTGCTCGGCGTGGCGCGGCTGGCGGACGCGGCCTCTGCCGAGCGATTGGTGCTCGCCGGCGTCGCGGTGTCTTTTATCGTGATGGCCGCAGCCAATGCGATGATTTTCCTTGGCGATCCGCGCGCTTCGCATACCGCACTGTTCTGGATGCTGGGTGGTCTCGGCTTGGCGCAATGGTCGCACTTGGTGTTCCCCGCCCTCGTGCTAGCCCTTTGTGGGCCGTGGCTATGGCTCAGGGCACAGGATCTCGACGCGATGACGATCGGCGACGAAACCGCCGCAACGCTCGGTATTCCGGTTGCAAGGTTCAGGCTCGAGGTTTTCAGCGTGGGTGCGTTACTGACCGGCGTGATGGTCGCTTTTTCTGGGGTGATCGGCTTTGTCGGGCTGATGGTACCGCATCTCGCGCGCATGATGGTCGGCGGCGGCAACGCCCGGGTGCTGCCGCTGTCGGCGCTGCTCGGCGCGATGGTACTGATCTGGGGCGATCTTGTAGCCCGCATCCTGATGGCGCCGCAGGAACTGCCGGTTGGCGTGGTCACCGGCTTCGTGGGCGGGCTGTTTTTCGTGTGGCTGCTGGGGCGGCGATAGGCAAGCGGTCGTTGTTCACTGATTGTGACCGATGCTGAACGGTGATGACGGCCCTGTCCCCAGCGCACGCGGTTGCAGAGCTGGGAAAGCCCTACGGCCTGCGCTAGTGAAGCCCGAGGACCCATGCTGCGGTTGAGGAGCACGCGGAGATGACCTCCAGCATCGCCCGGCCATCGGGCACCGCGCCGCTCTATGCCGCCCTTTGGATGATGGGCGCCGTGACGGCCTTCACCTCGATGGCGATTGCGGGCCGGGCCGTGTCGATCGAGCTCGACACCTTCGAGATCATGGCGTGGCGGTCGCTGATCGGCATGGCGATCGTTGCCATTGTCCTGAGCCTCGGGCGCCGCTGGCACGAGGTGACGCCGCGCCGCCCCGGCCTGCATCTGGCGCGCAACATTGCCCATTTCGGCGCCCAGAACCTGTGGTTCTATGCGCTGGCCTCGCTGCCGCTGGCGCAGGTCTTCGCCTTCGAGTTCACCGCACCGCTCTGGGTGCTGGTGCTGTCGCCGCTGCTTCTGGGCGAAAGGCTGACGCGGCCGCGCGCCATCGCGGCGATCCTCGGCTTTATCGGGATCGTGATGGTCGCGCGTCCCGGTGCTGTCCCGCTCAGCCCTGCGCTTCTGGCCGCCGCGGGCTGCGCCGTGGGCTTCGCCTTGACCTACATGCTGACCCGGCGTCTCACGGCGGAGGCACCGGTGGCCTGCATCCTGTGGTGGATGACCGCGGGCCAGACAGTGCTCGGCTTTGCCTGTGCCGGGATCGACGGCGCCATCGCCGCCCCGTCGCAGGCGGCTCTGCCCTGGATCGGCGTGATCGCCGCGGCCGGTCTCGGCGCGCATTTCTGCATCGCCAATGCGCTGCGCCTCGCGCCCGCGACGCTGGTGATGCCGTTCGACTTCCTTCGCCTGCCGGTCATCGCGGTGGTCGGGCTGGTGCTCTACGACGAACCCATCGGGCCCCTGATGCTGATCGGCGCCACGCTGATCCTCGGCGGCAACTACCTGAACATCCGGGCTGAGGCGCGGCGGCCCGAGGCGGCCTGAGCTTGTGGCCCCATCACCTCTCCGTAGAAGACGGCCGTCAAACGACACTTACGCCGCTCTTGGGAGGCGAGCCCAACTTGGCCTGTTGCAACTCCTGCCCCTTGCGGTCGCCGGTGCCGCGCATATGGTCACCCGGCTCAATGGGTTCGGATGGAGGCGACGTCATGACAGCTGCGGCTCGTTCTGGAACCTACTTGGCGGTTCTGTCCGTTCTCGGGGTCACGCATCTCCTCAACGACCTGATGCAGTCGCTGATCCCGGCCGTCTACCCGATCCTGAAAGCCTCCTACGCGCTGGACTTCGCCCAGATCGGGATGATCACCCTGACCTTTCAGGTCGCCGGCGCCCTGCTTCAGCCGGTCGTGGGAATGGTCACGGATCGGCGCCCGGCGCCCTATTCGCCCGTCGCGGGCATGATGTTCACGCTCGCGGGACTGATCAGCCTCGCCTTCGCGGCGAGCTATGCGATGATCCTGATGTCGGTGGCACTCATCGGCATCGGGTCCTCCATCTTCCACCCCGAAGCAACCCGAACCGCGCGCTATGCGGCCGGCGGCCGGCAGGGGTTGGCGCAAGGCATCTTCCAGGTCGGCGGGCAGACCGGTGGCGCTCTCGGCCCCGTGCTGGCTGCCTTCATCGTTGTCCCATGGGGGCAACCAAGCCTCGCCTGGTTCGCCCTGGCAGCTCTGACCGCGATGATCCTGCTGACGTGGATCGGCCGTCAACAGGCCCGGATCAGCGCCGCATTCGCCCAGCTTCGTGCCCAGATCAAGAAAGGCTCCGACGCGCCCCAGCATTCGCGTTCGACCGTCGCGGTCGGCCTCGTCGTCCTGACGCTGCTGATGTTCATCAAGAACGCCTACGGGGAGAGCTTCCGGTCCTTCTACACGTTCTATCTCATCGAGCAGTTCGAGGTGTCGATCCGCACCTCCCAGATGATGCTGTTCGTCTTCTTGCTGGCCGCTGCCATTGGCGTTCTGGTCGGTGGCATCGTCGGAGACCGCATCGGACGGTATCGCATCATCTGGATTTCGATCCTGGGTCCGCTGCCACTGACCCTGCTCTTGCCGCATGTCGACCTGTTCTGGACCGGTGTGCTGACGGTGATGATCAATCTCATCATGGCCAGCGCCTTTGCCTCGATCCTGATCTACGCGATGGAGCTTCTGCCGAACCGCATCGGGCTCATCGGCGGGCTGTTTTACGGCCTGAACTTCGGCCTGGCCGGTATTGCCGCCGCGATGCTCGGGGTCCTGGCCGACAGCTATGGCGTCGAGACGCTGTATCAGATCTGCGCCTTCCTGCCGCTAGCCGGCCTTCTGGCATGGTTCCTGCCGAGGATCGAGCATTGACGTCGTCGAGGATGGCAGCGCGATAGACCGCACATGAACCAAAGCCCGAACGTGTCAGACCTTCCTTCAACGTCAGGCCATCGTGCTGGGACCATCAGACGTCGAGCAGGGATGCTCGGCATCGAGATAGCGCAAGCTCAATGATCGATGGTCGTGGACCCCGACAGGGTGATCTGCTCGAAGTCGCTGACTCGTATCCGCAAGCTGACCTCCCATTCGCCGGCAAGCGGCAGGAACAGCACCGGAGCCGACCATTTGCCGTCACCGAGACGCTCCGCGGACGCCCTGATCGGTTCGAGCTCATCGCGATCGTGGGACAGCAGGATCTCCATTTCATGCGCTGCCAGCGGTGCGCCGTCCATGGTGCCCAAGGCGACCGTAATCTCGTTGGCTCCGACCCGGCCCGGCGCGAGGTGCAGCTCGGCAAGTGCCGCCGGATGATGCATGTGCAGCTTCAGGCCCGATCCGCCGAGCTCGACGGCTCGGGGTGGAGGCGTCAGCCGGAATCCTGCGGCGGCGGCAAGAATGAGGACCGCAAGACAGATCTCCGCCCGGATCGACCATCGCAGCGCGTCCGCCGCCCGCTCCATCCCGGTCGCCACAGCAGGGGTCAGCCTCAGTCGGTTCCATGCGGCAAGCGTCAGCAGCATCGCGACGAGGCCGAGCTTCACGCCGAGCAGACGTCCGTAATCGGACGCGACCAGTGCCGCGAAGCTCTTGGATTGCAACCAAGCGAGATTTGCCCCGGTGACGACCAACACGCCCACCGCAGCGATCGCCAGGGTCGAGAACCTTGTCAGGACAAACCTCGCCCGCGGTGTCGTCACGAGCCCGAGAAGGGGCAGCAGCGCACCGATCCAGAACAGCAGGGCCAGCGCATGCAGGAACACCAGCGCTTGTGCCAGCCACGCTGGATTGGCAGTCAAGGCGTGTCCGGCGATGGCGATGGAGCCGGCCCCCAAGCCGAACGCCGCGAGCTGTGCCATGGTTTGTCTGTGGCGTATTCGGCCAGTCAGAAGCACCGCCGCGCCCGACAGCAATACGAAGAGACACGACCAGGCGAGCGGGCTTTGCAGCCCGGCCTGCCAGGGCGTACGGGTCAGCAACGCCGGCGGTGGAAGATCGAACAGGTCGAGACCTTGGACCCCAATCGACAGCACAGCTAGCAGACCAGATCCGATGGCGCCCGCCTGTTGCACGAGGCGCGCCGGCCCGGATAGCGGTCCGCCGAGAACGAGCGCGGCAAAGCCTGCCCCCCCGGCGCCAAGTGCGAGCCCGACGAAGATTGCAGCACGCAATGCCACGGCCATGCCGTCCGCGCGTCCGCTTTCGGCCAACGCCGGCGGGTCCGATCGGCCACCGACCGAGAAGGCGAGGCTGCCGCCGACCGGGTGGCCGTCGGCGGAAACGACACGCCACGACAGCAGCCGCGTGCCTTCACTCAGCCCCTCCGGCATCGCCACGACAATCTGCCGGTCGCGGGCTTCGGCGCGCCCCTCAACCACCTCGCCGTCAGGACCGAACCAGCGGAACGTCGTCGGGGCGACTGGTTCGCTGAACGTGAGAACCACCTCTGAAGGCTCGCTGTCGAGCAGGGCATGAGCCACGGGATCGGACTCGCGCAGCTGGGCATGTGCCGACAGGACCTGCGGCATCAGGGCGGCGAGAAGCAGGATGACAAGGTGCAGCATCGGGATGGCGGCCCCGGAGCGCGGCGCTCCGGGGCTCTCTCGATCAGTTGGCCGCGGCGGGCTGGACCATCACCCCCGGCGCAGGCATCTCGAGATCGTCGCTCGACTGGCCAACGCCAGGCGTCTCGATCCAGCGTTCGGCGGCATCAGCGCATTCCTGCACGACCGGGACGTAAAGCACTTGATCGGTCTCCGCGATCTCGGTGACGTGGGCGCGGAACACGAACTCGTCGTAATGTGCATCATCGAGTTCGCCCGACCAGACGATCTCCTGCACCCCTTCGGTCAGGGTGTTTCCATAGTAGTCGTAGGGCGTTGCATAGGGCTCGACCGCCGTCTCCAGCGTCCAGCCCGCCTTGGGCATCGGCTTGACCGCGATCATGCCCTCGGGGATCCGCACACGGACGCGCAGCGTAGGCGCGCCGTCGCAGCCGTGACCGATGCGCACCGTCAGCTTTTCGGTCGCGTTCTGGGTGACGCTCTCTTGCTCCAGCGTGGCATGGGCAAGGGCGGATTGCGCCGTGGCCACGATCAGCGCGGTGGCGAGGGAAAAGGTCTTTATCGACATCGGTCGATCTCCACGTTTCGGCACATGTTGCGCCCGTCCCGCAAAAAGCGCGGACGCCTCAGCGCCGGTTGGGCTGTGCCGTGAAAGGGTTGTCCCACAGGACGGTTGGGGTATCAGGCGATGATCCCTCGCGGGGGCGCGCGCGGCTGCCATGGCGCCCGCTGAACTTCGAAGCTGCAAGGTGCCGCGTATCGGCCGGTGGACAGCTCCAGAACCTGGCGGCGGACCACGATTGTTCCGGGTCTCGACGGCAGGTCCGCCGCTTTGGCCAGGTGGCAGTAGAGACAGGCGTCGGAGTTCTCGTGATGCTCGTGGTCCGATCGGGGGCCGTCATGACTCTCGGCATGTGAAACGGCATGGCGCTCCACGGCTGCTGGCGCGAAGACCGGCTTCAATTCCATGCCGACCGCGGTGATCCCCATCACGACGGCGGTCAGAAGGAAAAGGATCGAGCGGAGTTGCTGCATCACCTTGCGCTTCGTAGGAGCGGGAACCGCCGCCGCTCACCTTGAGCCTAGTCAAACAGATGCCCCAGGGGCATGCGAGAGCTTTCACTGCGGTGAACCGGTGCAAGAAACGAGACGTGCAACCGGTATGATGATCCCAAGGCCCGGCGGTCTCGACCGGATGAGGTTCATGTTCCGCGTATCTGTGCCTGAGGCGCCATCGACTTGGCCACTTCAACCGGCGACAGGTTCGATGCCGTTTCTGAGCCGAGCGGCGGGGCGGATGGCGGAACGCGTGCACCTCAATGTGACGCGTTCCGCATGGCATGTGGTCTCCATCTGGGCCTGGAAGATGCGCATCACGCACCTTTCGCCCTGATCGTCAGATGCCCAGCACCAGCCCGCCCAGCAGGTAGAAGAGGGCGGTGATCAGCAGCACGCCCACCACGTTCAGCACCACGCCGCCTCGGACCATCTGGCCGATGGTCACGTTGCCGGTGCCGAAGACGATCGCGTTGGGCGGTGTGCCGACGGGCAGCATGAAGGCACAGGTTGCTGCGAAGGCGGCCGGGATCAGCAGGCTCAGCGGCGCCACCCCGATCCCGAGCGCCACCCCACCGAGGACGGGAATGAATGTCGCCGCCGTCGCGGTGTTCGAGGTGATCTCGGTAAGGAACAGCACGATCAGGACGACCGACCCCATCAGCAGGATCGCAGGCAGGCTGCCTAGCCCGCTGACCTGCGCGCCGAACCAGTCATCGAGCCCCGACGCGGCCACGGAGCTGGCTAGGCTCAGTCCGCCCCCGAACAGCAGCAACACGCCCCAAGGCAGGCCATCCTCGGCATCGTTCCACTCGAGCAGCATCTCGTTCCGGCCGCGTCCCGGCAGCAGGAACAGCGCGATCCCCGCCGCGATGGCGATGGCGGTGTCGTTGAGCCCATCGAGGAACGCCAGCCCCGGCAGGCCTGACACGAGACCAGGGACGATCCACAGGAAGGCAGCCCCGCCGAAGACACCCGCGACCATCTTTTCGCCCTGGCTCATTGGCCCAAGCGCCGCGAGCTGGCTTCGGATCATGTCCTGGCCGCCCGGGATCGCATCCAGCTTGAACCGGTAGAGCACGTTCACCATCAGCCACCAGCCGATCAGGATGAAGATCGCCGCGAGCGGCACACCCAGCAGCATCCATTCCAGAAAGCCGATGTCGCGTCCCAGCTCGTCCGCCGCGTAGCCTGCCACGATGGCGTTGGGCGGCGACCCCAGCAGCGTGCCGAGGCCGCCCATCGAGGCCGACCAGGCGATGGCGAGCAGCAGGCAGACGCCGAACATCTTCACATCGGGGTTGTCGACCACGTCGGAGATGGTGCCCTTCTTCAGGCCCTCATGCATCTCGGCCGCGGACTGGCTGCCGGCACTGCGCTCGACCACCAGCGCCAGAACGGACAGCCCGATCGGCAGCATCATCAGCGTGGTCGCGGTGTTGGACACCCACATCGACAAAAAGCCAGTGGCAATCATCATGCCCAGCACGATCCGCTTGGGCGACACGCCCACCCGGTCGAGGACCATCAGGGCAATCCGGCGGTGCAACTCCCATTTCTCCATCGCGATCGCGATCAGAAAGCCGCCGACAAAGAGGAACACCAGCGAACTGGCGTAAGGAGCCGTCGCTTCGCTGACCGTGGTCGCGGTCAGCGCGGGCAAAAGCACGATGGGCAGGAGGGAGGTGATGGGCAGTGGCACCGCTTCGGTCATCCACCAGACCGCCATCAATGTCGCGACCGCGGCCACCGCGCGCGCGTCGCTACCCAGATCCTCGGCGCCGCCGAGCAGAAGCCAGACCAGGGCGGCCATGATCAGTCCCAGGGCCCGCAGGCCCCACACGATCTTGCTGGAGGCCCGCTGACCTTCTTCGGATCCGCCCAGCCCTTGCTTGTCGATGATATCGCTCATGCGCTCTCCTCATCACCGCGAAAACTCGATCGGCCCTTCGCGCCAGCGATCGGAGTGTCCTGGCACCTTGCCTTCGTGGCAGTCGTTCACCGGCTCACGGCAAATGTCTGAAAGGCTCGAATCGAGCGTGAGCGTGAACGCTCAACCTGCGCGGGCTACAGCACGAGACGCGAAGGACTGGCAAGAGAGGCCATCCTTGAAGGCGATCACTTCAACGATCCCAGGGGATACCTGCCACCCGATCGGCAGCACGGTGTCAGAGTACCGGCCGCAAGGCCATTCGATCGCCTATCGGGAGTTCATCCCGAGGGGGGAGCGGGTCATCCTCACGCTGGGCGTCTTGTAAGAGACGAAAAAAGGCCCGCCATGTGTGATGGCGGGCCGCACTCGAAACCTACCAGAACCATACAAGGGCAATGCGCGAGGGATACTGCGCCGGATCACGCTCCGCGATAGTTGCCCCTAGGTCAATGAACGTCGCTGCGCCCTTTCCATCTCTTTGGTATAGGCTCGGCGGTTGCCCGAGTAAGCGACTGCCAGCGCTGTGAAATTCCTGTAGGCAGTCGCCATCGCGTGACGGCGGGAGGATGAAAGTGGTTCGATCTGAACTGGTTCAAAGGATTGCCGACGACAATCCGCATCTGCTGAGGCGTGACGTCGAGCGGATTTTGAATGTAATCCTGGCAGAGATCACGGAAACGCTGGCGCGTGGCGGGCGCGTGGAACTGCGCGGCTTCGGTGCTTTCTCCGTCACTCGACGCGACCCGCGCCCGGGGCGCCATCCGAGGACCGGCGCGCCCCTTCAGGTCGATGAAACCCATGCACCGAAGTTCAGGGCGAGCAAGAAGTTGCTTGCGCGACTGAATGGAGCCGCCCGCGATCGCAGCGCGCACCACACTCCGACCTGATAGCAGATTACCAGGGGCCGCGCCTGTCCGCGTCGGCCCTACAACCGCCATCGGCACCGCGCATTGCGGAACGCCCCAGGATCAACCGCGGCAGGCGTTCGTCGCTATCGTCCGGAGCAGTTTGCTCGCCGCGCCATAAGACCACGCGCGCGTGATGTCCGCCGGCAGCGGGCTTGAGACGGCTGACATGTCGAAGCAAGGGATCGGTCTGGCGTCATGCCCGCCCGGGATTTGGAGCGCTCCGCTTGTGTGCCTCAAAAGAGAACTACGGCGGCGTCAGGGAGGAGGAAGACGCCGCCGCTAGTTCCTCGGGCCTGGGAGGAGAGACCCTCGGCGCTTCGGTTCGGACCGCCCTGGGAGGAGATGAGCTCGAACCAAAACAGGTGCCCGTCGCGAGTGGGAGGACTGCGAGGACAAGATCGACATAAACACCCATGAGCCGGTCACAATCCGCATTCAGGACAACCCTGGTATGCATCAAGCGCATGACTGTCACAGATCTACTCTGAGCGGAAACGTGCGGCGATACCGTCAGTCAGGTCCCATGCCGGGAGGGGAGTATCGCGTCCCTCCTTCCTGTGTGTCTGGAGGGCAGGATCGGAGGGTGACTTCGATTTCAAACCGCGCATTGCCGGACAGATCCAAGGCTCGCTGCCCGCAGGGCGAGGTCGACCGGGACACACTACCGGAAAGGAGAATGGTGCTCCCGCCATGTCGGGTCCTTCATGACGGGATGGCCGGATGCGGAGGGACCTTGGCAATTTCGTCCGTCGCAAAAAAAATGCTGCCACTGGATGTGCCAGGGCAGCAGGTGTTCGGAAAAGCAACGGGGAGCGTTCCTGATCCGCCGAGAGGATACTCTGCCCCAACAAGCCGGCATCCCACATGACAGACCTATACCTTCGGATATGTGCAGGTCAACCTGTAGTCGAAGAGGCTTGCCGGCCGATCTCGCCAATAGCATCGTAAGGCAGCGCTGGCCCGCTCTTTCGTTCCCCCGTGAGGGTCCTTGCATGCGTCGAACACGGTGCTTGAACGGCCCGAAGGGCCAAATCAGCCGTTCCACGCATTTGGACGATAGCGCACGCCCGTTCCGGTAAGGCCGGGGGTTGTAGGCACGGCGTTCCTATCTCCTTCCAGGCGCCGGCTGCCGGTTTCAACTCTGCTCGGGAATCAGGCAGACCCCGACCGGATCGCGCAAGTTTCCAGCTTCGCGCGCTGCTCCCGGAGACACCCGAATGCGAGCCTGGCATCATCTCTACCCCGCGCTCCCGGCGCCTCAGGGCGCCGAACAGCTGCGGGCCGGCTTCGGGGCTTTGATCGGCATCAGCCTCTGCGCTGCGCTGGTCAGCCTTGGAAGCGGCTGGACTGGTTCACACCTCATTCTCGTGGCACCGCTCGGCGCGACGGCCGTGCTGGTCTTCTGCGTGCCGAACTCGCCGCTCGCCCAGCCCTGGTCCGCGGTCGTGGGCAACGTGACCTCGGCCCTTGTCGCGCTGCTCGTGCTCCGGTTCGTCCCCGCGCCCTGGGCGACCGGCGGTGCGGTGGGTGCCGCGATCGTTGCGATGACGCTCATGCGCGCCCTGCATCCCCCCGGCGGGGCCGTCGCCCTGCTGATGGCGCTTGATCCAGCGCCGGCGCTGGAAGCGGGGCCGCTCTTCGCGCTGATACCGGTCGGGGTGACGACGACCGCGCTGGTCCTCGCGGCCGTCATCTACAACCGGATGACGGGCCGGGCCTACCCATTCCGCCAGCCGGATACCGATGGTACCCAGGATCCGACCTTGCGATTGGGGCTCTTGACCGAACAGCTCGGTGCGCTGCTGGAGCGCTTCCATCAGTCCACGAATGTCGGCATCGCGGACCTCGGACGGCTGCTTGCGGCCGCGGAGGCAGAGGCGGCGCAGCATCGCTTTGCGGGCACGACCTGCGCCAACGTCATGACCCGCAACCTCATCACCGTGCGGCCTGACACGACATGGACCGAGGCGGCGCGGCTCTTTCGCCATCATGCCATCAAGAGCCTGCCCGTCGTGGACGAGGACATGACGCTGTGCGGGCTGGTGCTCCAGTCCGATCTGCTTGCCCCGATGGTCGACGGGAGCGGCCTTGGAGCGCCACAGCGGAACACTGCACCCTCCATCGTTGCCGATGTCATGCGCGCAGCCGATTGCGCCGTGCCTCACGATCTGGCGGTCGGGGTCCTGTTGAACCGACTGGCCGCCCAGGGAAGCGAAGTCATACCGGTCGAGAGGAACGGCCAGCTCGTCGGCATCCTGACCCGCTCGGACATGATCCGGCTGCTGCTGAGCGGTGCCGAGGAGCGCGCCGCAGCCTAGCCGGTCCGCCTTGACCGGTGGCGGGTCGATGAGGCCACCGCGCCTGGCCGTCTGTGTCCGCCATCGCTCGGTGTTTCCCCACCTCCTAAAACGTGTGGCCTGACCCGTTCTGAGAGTGGTGCCGCAGGCATTGTGCAGGTGCAGCATCGCACCTAGCTTGCCTTGCATGAGCTATACGATCGCTGTTTCCGACCGCATGATCCTCGCCTGCGCCCCCGATGACGCGCCAGCGGAGCTTGCCCGTCGTCTGGAAACGGTCCTGCCCGGCGACATGGGGGTGCGGGCCCACATAGAAAGCCAACTGGTCACGGTGACGGGCGTCACCTTGTTTCCCGATGACGTTGCCGCATTCCGGGCTGGTGCTATCGATCTCTGGCACGCCCGCCCCGGTGCCTTGAACGGCTTTGCCGATGCGGAGGGGAGGCGGGTGACCGTTGCGGCGCGGTTGGGCGCTCGGAAGCCTTGGGGCAGCCGCCTGTAAAAAAATGCCCGCCATCTGCGATGGCGAGCAAGAGGGGAAAGGTTGCCAAGACAGGCATCCATGATGCGCGAGTGACCACTCGCTGCCTCACGTTTTACGATAGCAAATCGGGCGTCAATGCTTCTGGATTGCGCATCTGTCGGTATCACCCGGCCATTGCAAGATTGCGCCAACTCCTAGACGGAAAGCTGAAGGCTTGGC
>Ga0310345_10000597_pt1 | contig 49361 bp, 42 predicted proteins | sample HC15DNA20500_MG_FD_204667 | JGI IMG/M metagenome (GOLD analysis project Ga0310345, IMG submission 204667) | Marine microbial communities from station ALOHA, North Pacific Subtropical Gyre - HC15-DNA-20-500_MG | ecosystem: Environmental > Aquatic > Marine > Oceanic | place: Pacific Ocean: North...
AGGGCATACCTTCTCCAGCCTTGTCGGCTCCAGAGCGCGCGACCGACAGGGACGGATCGATATAGGCTCGGCATTTGTCACGATACCCGTAGGTGTTCAGCAAGGGGGGCGTGCCGACATAGACCATCCCGCCGATGTTGCGGCCGGCCACGCCAGCTGTTTCGCCAGACGGGACCCACCCGCTTTTCGTCGGTCGGGACGATACGCTCGATGCCATTCGCGAGGGCTGGTTTCGTTCAGCGGCCGCGGCAAGTGCCGGCGCCGCAGACTTTCCAGCCCGAACGATTTCAGCGTAGTCCTGCTTTGGTGGAGAGTAGGCCCGCACGGCAGCCGGTGCTTGAGACGCATTGGCTTCGCGAGTTCGTTCGCGCTCACGCTCGATACGCTTGTCGTAGGCACTTGGGCGCGGCACCGACTCAGGTCGCGATGTTCGAGTTTCGGAACTTCCCCCGGCTGGCGCTTTTGCAGCGACTTTCCGCGATCTCCGCTTTTCTTGCCACCAGACCAAAATGATAGGAGCACCGAATGCGAACAACATTTGGCCACCCACCGGCCACCCCTGGAGGACTGTGACCACCACGATCATGCAAAAGATGAAGTAGACAAAAAGAAAGAATGAAACTCGGAAAAACTTGAGTAATGAAGACACTATCGCCCCTCCCCCTTCAGTCACACTATTTTACACGAACACCATTTCAATCAGTAAAGCAGAGCCTGAACAGTTTTCCGGCCACCGTCCACTGCCCAATGAGGTGACAGCGGTCATGCCCCAAGCACTTGAGGCACTTCACCGCCCCCTCATCTGAGCTCGCCACCACGGAGATGATCACAGAGGGAGTGGGTGGTATTGGGGATAACGCATTCATCTCGCGCGTTGACTGGCACCAGCGCCACCGAAGCTATACATCAACCCCAGACTGCCCTCCCGCCGCATGATGGTAGCCCCGGTCGCCCTGCATTGCCCTCGGATGCGGCGATCCAGTTCGTTTGACCACCAAGGTCCTGCTCAAGCTGCCGCTACTGCAAGCGACTGAGATAGTGGCCAGCCCGTTGAAGATGGCGGACCTGGACTGGACGGAGGCGTATCGAGGCAAAGATGCGTTGCCTGAACTCCTTCGAAAAACGCTTTGCCGCTAGAAACCCCGGTCGCTAATCCGCCGAGATCAAGATGCGCGTTGCACTGATGAACCGCTTCTCGGCCGTCGGCACCGCCGGGATCGTCTGCATCGCCTGACAAAGACCGGTAAAGGGGCCGTCACTCCTCAAGCCATCGTTCCGCGACAACGCCGCGGTGGCCTTGAAGGTGCAGCAGGCCAAACTTGGACTAGCCCTAACATGTCGTCGCCGCGATCTTCACAAAAGGCATCCGCGAAAAATTTGGTACTTGGTACACAAAATGACCGCTTAGTGCTTTGATTATATGAATATATTCTGGATCAAACCGTCCAATCCATCATGGGCGCCACGGAGAGGCGTCGATCAGGTTTCGTCATGTCCATTCAACCGCTTGGCCGGCCGCGGGCCTCGCCTCGTCGCCGTGCTGCGGTCCCGTCATGTCCAGAGGGCGCGGGGCCTCGGCCCCCGTAGCGGCCCGCCATAGCATGCCGCGGCGCATCTGTCCCGCCCCCCTCGGGGACCGGCGCCGCTCACTCCGCCACCGCCGCCCAGTCGAGGCCGAAGCGGGCGAGGTACTTGCGCAGGCGGTCGGCGTCGTTGGTCGAGGTGCGGCGGCGCAGGGAGACGGCGAAGAGGCGGCGGCCGGCCTCGCTGAGGCTGGGGGAGGCGCGGCAGGTGCGGATCGTCTCGGCCAGCTGCACGCGGTCGAACGGGTCGATCCCGGCGGCGGCCTCGCCCAGCACCTCGGCCAGCAGGCGCAGGTCGCGGTCGGGGGAGGCGCGGGACCAGGTCGCGCGCAGGCGGGCGATCTCCTCGTCGACGAGCGCCCGGGTGACCCGGCCCCGCGGGGCGAGCGTGCACAGCCGCAGGACCGAGGCGCCGAAGTCCCGGAAGTTCCCCGGCCAGGGCGTGCCCGGATCGCGGGCGAAGCGCAGGAACTGGGCGCGGGCATCGGCGTTGAAGCCAACCCGCGCGCCCAGCAGCCGCTCGACCCGGGCGAGCTCGAAGGCCAGGTTCGGCTCGATGTCGTCGCGCCGCGCGCGCAGGGGCGGCAGGGTGAAGCTCCACAGGTCGAGGCGCGCCAGCAGGTCGGGACGGAACCGGCCCTCGGCGACCAGCGAGGCGAGGTCGCGGTTGGCGCCGGCGATGACGTGGAAGCGGCTGGCGACGGGCTGGTCGGAGCCGAGGGGATGGAAGCTCCCGGTCTCGATCGCGTGCAGGAGCACGGCCTGCTCGCGCGGGCCCAGCTCGTCGACCTCGTCGAGGAACAGGACCCCGCCGTTCGCCTCGCGCAGGAGGCCGTTGCGCTCGCCGGCCTGGGCGCCGCCATGGCCGCGGCGCTGGCCGAAGAGGGTCGAGAGGGCGGTCGCCTCCGACAGGGTCGCGCAGTTGATCTGCACGAACCTGCCCTTCACCCGCCGCCGCTCGCGCTTCAGCTCGTAGATCCGCCGGGCGAGCTCGGACTTGCCGGTGCCGGTCTCCCCCAGCAGCAGGATCGGCGCGTCGGAGCCGGTGGCGGCGAGCTCGATGCGGTCGATCAGGAGGTTGAAGGCGGGGTCGCGGGTCTCGACCCCGCCCTTGAGCTGGTCGGAATGCTCGCGCGCCAGCAGGTCGAAACGCTGCTGGAGCGCGTCGTAGCGGCTGAGATCGAGGTCGATGACCGCCATCGAGCCGTCGGCCGCGTTCGGGCGCGGGGGCGAGGTCTGGATCAGGCGCGCGGGGACGTGGCGGCTCTCGGTCAGCAGGAACCAGCAGATCTGGGCGACATGGGTGCCGGTGGTGAGGTGGACGAAATAGCTCTCGCGGTCCTCGTCGAAGCCGTAGCCGCGGGCGAAGTCGAAGAGCTTTCCGTAGACCTCCTGGAAGTCCCAGGGATCGGCGAGGTCGAGGCGCTGGAGCAGCACCTCGGTATGGGGCGAGGCGGCCTCGATGTCGGCCTTCACCTGGACGGCGAGGCGGTGGTGGCGGTGGTCGTGCAGCAGCTCGATGCGGTCGACGTCGAAACCCTCCTGCGCGATCAGGCTGGGGGTCGGGCGCCAGCGGCGCTTCTTGCCGGCGTCGAGCTGGGTGCCGAGGAAGCCGAGAACCACGTTGCGCATGAGAGCCGATCCAATGGGATAATCAACGATCCTGTTCGATCATATTTCTCGAGGCTCAGGTCGGCAATGTCGGATTTTTCCAATTACTTACAGCATCTTATCCAACCCCTCGATTTCTCTCGGCCCGCCGCTCCTCGCCATGGCACACCTCTCCCCGTCAACGGAAGGACGAGAGAGAAATGGCGAACAGATCCGTGTTTGCCTCGACCAGAGGCCGGCTGTCCCCCGAGGCGGACGCGATCAACCTCGTGGGGGCGCCGGCCTATTCCCATTCCCCGGCCCATGCGCTGGCCCAGATGGCCGTGACCGGCAGCTTCGGCGCCCAGGTCTACGCCACGCCCGAGATGGAGCTGGGCCGCGTGCTGGCGCTGGCCGAGGCGGTGGAGCCTGCGGTCCTCGCCCGGACCGCCGTCTACGCGCGCCGGGTCGGGCGGATGAAGGACATGCCCGCGGTGCTGCTGGCGGTGCTGGCGCGCCGGGATCCGGCGCTGTTCCGGGCGGCGTTCGGGCGCGTCGTGAGCGACGGGCGCATGCTGCGGACCTTCGTGCAGGTCGTCCGCTCGGGGCGCACCGGGCGCAGGTCGCTGGGCTCGGCGCCCAAGGCGATGGTCGCGGGCTGGCTGACCGCCGCCCCGGACCGAGCGCTGCTGGAGGCGGCGGTGGGGCGCTCGCCCTCGCTGGCCGACGTGATCCGCATGGTGCACCCGCGGCCCGGGAGCCGCTCGCGCGAGGCGCTGTTCGCCTGGATCCTCGGCCGCCCCTGCGACGCCTCGCGGCTGCCCCCGGCCCTGCGCGCGTGGATCGCCTTCAACGAGGCCGGCCCCGCCGCCTGGACGGGCGAGCTGCCGGACGTGCCGTTCCAGATGCTGACCCAGGCGCCGCTGAGCCCGGCGCAGTGGGGCGGCCTCGCCCGCGCCGGGTCCTGGCAGATGCTGCGCCAGGGGCTGAACATGCTGCTGCGCCACGGCGCCTTCGAGGACCCGGAGACGGTCGCCGAGGTCGCCGCGCGCCTGTCGGACCCCGGGCGGGCCGAGGCGGCGGGAGCCCTGCCCTACCAGCTCCTCGCGGCGATCGGCCATGTCGATCCGCGGATGCCGGGGGAGATCGTCGAGGCGCTGCATGTCGCGATGGATCACGCCGTCCGCCGGGCCCCGGCGCTCGAGGGCGCGGTCGTGGTCTGCCCCGACGTCTCGGCCTCGATGCTCGGATCGGCGACGGGCGTGCGCAGGGGCGCGACCTCGGCGATGCGCCACGTGGACGTGGCGGGCCTGGTCGCGGCCGCGATCCTGCGGCGCAATCCGCGGGCGGAGGTGCTGCCCTTCGCCCGGGCGCTCCGCCCGATCCGGCTGGAGCCGCGGGACACGGTCGCCAGCAACGCGCGGCGGCTGGCGGCGATCGCGGGCGGCGGAACCGATTGCTCGGCGCCGCTGCGGGCGCTCAACGCCCGCGGGGCGCGGCCGGACCTGGTGGTGACGATCTCGGACAACCAGTCCTGGATCGACGCCGCCCGCGCCGGGCGCGGCACGGCGACGACGGCCGAGTGGCTGGCCCTGCGCGCCCGCCATCCCACGGCGAAGCTCGTCTGCATCGACATCGCCCCCTACGCGACGACGCAGGCGGCGGAGGTCGAGGGGGTGCTGAACGTCGGCGGCTTCTCCGACGCGGTGTTCGACCAGATCGGACGCTTCGCCCGCGGCGAGATGCACCCCGACCGCTGGATGGCCGAGATCGAGGCCATCGAGCTCTGAGACCAGCCCGGGCGGCGCGCCCGCCCGGGCGCAGGAGAACGCAGACGGCCTCGGCGAATGCCGCTGGAACTGCAGGCGTCGCCTCGCGGGTTGCGGGGTCGACTCCCGCCGCGACGGCGCCCGGTCCCGACCGGGGCCTGCGCGTCGCTCGGTGGCAGAGCAGCGGTTCCAGCACGCTCGTCGCCGAGGCCATACGACCGCCGGGAGGAATGCCTGCGGGACTACATGGGACGCCGGTTCGCCGGCCGCCGGTTCGAGGCCGGCTACGCCCCGTTCGGGGCGGGAGAGTCCCGCACCCTCTTGTCCTCCCGGCCTTTCGGCCGCTGATTTGAACGCGAAGGAATGGAACGATGACCGTCTCGACGGCCGCCCCGACCGCCGGCCCCATCACCGGAGAAGACCTGAAGGCCTGGGGCCACCGCCCCGGCCCGCAGTTCCCGGCCCTGCTCGCCAAGGCCGAGAGCCTGCAGGCCGAGGGCCTGGACGCGCAGGCCCTGCGCGCCGCGCTGGAGGCCGAGAAGCCCGCGCCCCCCGCGAGGGTCGAGCCCCGCGCCCCCGGCGCCCTGCCCTTCCACGAGACGCTGGAGCCGGGCGACCCCGACGAGATGGACAACCTCGCCAAGGTCCGCGAGACGATGGTCGAGCTGATGCGCACCCCCACGATCGAGGCGGGCGCGGTGATGCCCGACGCCTGCCCCGCGGGGCCGGTCGGCACGATCCCCGTGGGGGGCGTCGCGGCGGCGCGCAACGCGATCCATCCCGGCATGCACTCGGCCGACATCTGCTGTTCGCTGATGCTGACGGACCTGGGTCACGCGGACCCGACCGCGGTGCTGGACGCGGCCCAGGCGATCACCCATTTCGGACCCGGCGGGCGGCCGCAGGGGCGGCGCTTCACCGTCTCGCTGAAGCTGCTGGACGGGTTCCGGGCGAACCCGTTCCTCGACCACCCCAAGGTGATCGAGACGGCGCAGGCGCACATGGGCACGCAGGGGGACGGGAACCACTTCCTGTTCGTCGGCCGCTCGCGCGCCACGGGACGCACGGCGATGGTCACCCACCACGGCTCCCGCGGGCCGGGGGCGCTGCTCTACAAGCACGGCATGACCGTGGCCGAGCGGTTCCGCAGGCGGCTGTCGCCGGGCACGGCCAAGCAGAACGCCTGGATCCCGGCGGACAGCCCCGAGGGCGAGGCCTACTGGGAGGCGCTGCAGCTGATCCGGAAGTGGACCAAGGCGAACCACAACGCCCTCCACCAGGCGGTGGTCGAGGCGGTGCGGGCCGAGCCCGGCGAGCGCTTCTGGAACGAGCACAACTTCGTGTTCCGGCGGAACGGCCTCTACCTGCACGGCAAGGGCGCGACGCCGGCCTGGCCGGGCTATGCCGCCGACGCCAGCGGGCGCACGCTGATCCCGCTGAACATGGCCGAGCCGGTGCTGGTGGTCCGCGGGCGCGACGCGGAGCGGGGCCTCGGCTTCAGCCCGCACGGCGCGGGGCGCAACTTCTCGCGCTCCGAGCATCGGCGGCGGATGGCCGGGCGCACGCCCCAGGCGCTGCTGGCGGCCGAGACCGCGGGCCTCGACATCCGCTTCCACGCGGGCGGGGTCGACGTCTCGGAGCTGCCGTCGAGCTACAAGTCGGCGGCGACCGTCGCCGCCCAGATCGAGCGCTTCGGCCTGGCGGAGATCGAGGACTACATCGACCCCGTCGGCTGCCTGATGGCCGGCGACCTGCCCCCCTTCCGCGGCGGACGCCGCGGACGATGAGCCCCGCCCGGGCCCCGGATCCCCCGGGGCCCGGACCCGCGCGACGGCGCCGGCTGCGGGCGCGATCCCCATGACGCCATTGCATCCCGGGCGCGCAGGCGGCGCGCGTCCGGATCGTTTGACGTGGCGGCGGCGCATTGTTCTAATGTCATAACCTTATAACGATTCGGCGGCGACAGGCCCCCGGACGCTCCAGGGAGGAGATCATGAAGGTGACGAGAACGCTGGCCGGCGCCCTTGCGCTGGCTTGGGCGGGGCTGACCGCCGCCGCGCCCGCGCAGGCCGAGGACATCGTGGTCACGCACTACGGCTCGTTGATGTACGGCGCGCCCTATGCCGTCGCGATGGAGAAGGGGTACTTCCAGGAAGCCGGCGTCGACGTGACCGGCATCCTCACCTCCAAGGGCGGCGGCACCTCGGTGCGCAACATGATGGCCGGCGAGACGCCCTTCGCCGAGGTGGCCCTGCCGGCCGCGATCTCGGCGATCAAGGAAGGCTTCCCGATCCGCATCGTGATGATGGGGACCTCCGGCAGCTCCGCCCACCTGGTCACCCGGCCGGGCGAGAAGCTGGAGACCGTCGAGGACCTGAAGGGCAAGCGCCTGGTGTTCTCGCGGCCCAAGTCGGTCTCCGAGGCGATCTTCCTGGGCATCCTCGACAACGCGGGCCTCACCCCGGACGACGTGGAGATGGTGGCGATCGGCGGCTTCTCCGCCGGGCTGACCGCGCTGGAGCACGACGAGGTCGACGTCGCGATCATCCCCGAGCCGATCTTCACCCGCAAGCGGCAGGACGGGACCTCCTACCAGCAGCTCGCCTGGATGAACGAGCTGATCCCCTATTCCGCCTCGACCGTGGGCATCGTCACCGACGAGACGCTCGCCGCCCGGCCCGAGGACGTGCGCGCGATCATCGCCGCCCGCGCCCGCGCCGTGCAGTTCATCTACGACGAGCCCGAGGAGGCCGCCGAGCTGATCGCCAAGGCCTACGGGATGGAGACGGAGACCATCGCGACCGCCATCTCCAACATCCGCGAGATGACGCCCGAGTGGTGGAATCCCGGCGCCTTCGACTACGCCGCCATGGACGGCATGGCGAAGATGATGGCCGCCGTCGGCCTGGTGGAGCTGCCGCTCGACTGGGCGGACTACGTCGACGAGAGCCTGCTCGACGGAAAGGCGATCCAGTGAGCGCCGCCGCGCTCGCCGAGGTCGCCCCGCCCCCGCCCCAGGCGGGGGCGGCGGAGGCCGTCCACGCCCGCCTGCGCGGCGTCACCCGGGTCTATCCCGGCCGCGCCGGGGGGCCGGAGGTGCATGCGCTGGGCCCCATCGACATGGACCTGCGGCAGGGGGAGTTCTTCTCGGTCGTCGGGCCCTCGGGCTGCGGGAAGTCGACGCTTCTGGACGTGCTCTCGGGCCTCGCCCCGCCCACCGAGGGCTCGGTCGAGTTCGAGGGGGCGCGCATCGCGGGCCAGGTCCCCGACGGGGTCGGCGTGGTGTTCCAGGAGGACGCGAGCTTCCCCTGGCTGAGCGTCGAAGACAACGTCGCCTTCGGCCTGCGCCGCGAGGGCGTGGACGCGGCCGAGACCCGCCGGCGGGTCGACTTCGCCCTGGGCTTCATGGGCCTGCGCGACTTCCGCCGCGCCTATCCCAGCCAGCTCTCGGGCGGCATGCGCCAGCGGGTGTGCATCGCCCGCACGCTGGTGATGCAGCCCCGGCTGATCCTGCTCGACGAGCCGTTCGGCGCGCTCGACCAGCAGACGCGCCTCCTGATGGGCGACGAGCTGCTGCGCCTGTGGCGGGAGACGGGGGCCACGGTGATGCTGATCACCCACGCGCTGGACGAGGCGAACCTGCTCTCGGACCGGATCGGGGTGATGTCCGCCCGCCCCGGCCGCTTCATCGAGATCGTGGAGACCGGCTGGGACCGCGCGCGCGACTCGAGCCTCGCCGAGCGGCCGGAGTTCGGGGCCGTCACCTCCCGCCTTTGGACGCGGCTGCGCGGAGAGTCCCTGCGCGCGCTCGGCCAGGGCGCCCAGGCGGAGGCGGCGCGATGAGCCCCGCCGCCATCCTGCGCACCGTCGTGCTGGCGGGGGCCGTGGCCGCGCTGGAGATCGCCTGCCGGACTGGCGCGATTCCGCCGACGATGGTGGTGGCCCCCTCGACCATGCTGGTCGGCGCGGTCGAGGCGCTGGACGACCCCGAGTTCTGGCGCCATTTCGGCGTGACGGTCGAGGCGGTGGCCATCGCCATGTCCATCGCCATCGTGGGCGGCTTCTGCACGGGCTTCATGCTGACCCGGATCCCGCCGCTGAGGCGGGCGGTCTCGCCGTTCCTCGCCTCCTACTACTCGATCCCGCATCTCGCCTTCTATCCGCTGCTGATCGTGATCTTCGGGCTGGGGCGCGCGCCGCTGATCGTGCTGGCGACGCTGTTCGCGATGGTGGCGATGATCCTCGCGACCATGGCAGGCCTCGACCGGGTGCCGCCGGTGCTGGCGCGCACGGCGCGGATCCACCGGCTGTCGCTGCTCTCGGAGATCTGGCAGGTGCGCCTGCCGGCGGCGGCGCCGCATATCCTCTCGGGCCTGAAGCTGGCGGTCGCCTATTCCTTCATCGGCGTCATCGCCGGCGAGTTCATCATGTCGACCGAGGGCATCGGGCACGAGATCGCCTACGCCTACGACAACTTCAACAACCGGCGCATGTACGCGCTGATCCTGATCGTGCTGGCGCTGGTGACGACGTTCAACATGACCGTCTTCGCCTGGGAGCGCCGGATGCTGAAACGGAGGGGCCTGTGACCGTCGCCGCCGAACCTGCCGCGCCGGGCGCGCGGCCCCTGACGGCCGCGCTCGGCGCCCTGCGCGGCCCGGCGCTGGTGACGCTGGCGGTGCTGGTGATGTGGCAGCTCGCCCACGAGCTCGCCGGCGACGTCGCCATCACCGCCCCGGCCCCCACGCTGGCGCATCTGGTCGAGATGATCGGCCAGGCCCGCTTCCTGCCGCACCTGGCCGAGACCGCGATGGCCTTCGGCCAGGCCCTGCTGATCGCCTGGATGGGGGGCGTGCTGATCGGCCTCTGCCTCGGCGGCAGCCGGCTGGCGGGCGAGGCCGCCGAGCCGGTGCTGGTCACGCTCTACTCGATCCCAAAGGTGACGCTCTACCCGGTGATCCTGCTGCTGTTCGGTCTGGGGATGCAGGCCAAGGTCGCCTTCGGGGCGTTCCACGGCATCATCCCGGTGGCGCTGTTCACCCTCAACGCGGTGCGCAACATCCCCGCGGTGCAGATCCGCACCGCCCGCGCCCTGCGTCTCTCGCCGGCCCAGCGGGCCCGCCACGTGCTGCTGCCCGCCGCCCTGCCGGAGGTCTTCGCGGGCCTCAGGCTGGGCTTCTCGCTGACCCTGCTGGGCTCGATGCTGGGGGAGCTCTTCGCCTCCCAGCGCGGGCTCGGCTTCCTGCTGATGAAGGCCATCGACCTGCATGACGTCGAAACCATCCTGGCCATCGCGGTGCTGATCTCGGTCTTCGCGGTGGCGGCCAACATGGGGCTGCTCGCCATCGACCGCCGCCTGCGCCGCGGCGCCGCCCCCGCGGGGCACGGCGCATGAGCGGGACCGAGAAGATGATGCTCGACCGGGGCATGGGCGCGCCGCTGCACCACCAGCTCTACCTGGTGCTGGCCGACGCCATCGCCTCGGGCCGCTACGCCGAGGGCGACGCCCTGCCGACCGAGGAGAAGCTGACCGAGCTCTACGGCGTCTCGCGCATCACCGTGCGGCGCGCCATGGCCTCGTTGCTCGAACAGGGGATGGTCGAGCGCGGCGCCGGCCGGCGCACCCGCGTGCGGGGGCTGGGCTATCCGCTGAACGCGTCGGGCGGCTCCATCGTCGACAACATCATCGCCATGGGCGCCGAGACCGTCGCGAAGGTGCTGGAGTTCGACTACGTCGAGGCCCGCGGCTTCGCCCGCAAACGCCTGTGGCAGGGGGCCGAGGCCCCGGTGCAGCGCGCCGTGCGCCTGCGCTCGCAGGACGGGCAGCCCTTCGGGGTGCTGACCTCCTGGGTGCCTCAGTCCCTCGGCCGGACCTGGACCGAGGAGGAGCTGGGCGCCCAGCCCCTCCACCTTCTGCTGAAGCGCGCCGGCGCCGAGGTCACCGCGACCCGGCAGCTGGTCTCGGCCGCGCTGGCCGATCCGCTCTCGGCCTCGCGGCTGGGGGTGCCCGTGGGGGCCGCGCTGATCGACCTGCGCTGCCTGATGATCGCCCGCGACGGGCGGGCGGTGGAATACCTCGAGATGCTGGCCCCGCCCGACCGGATGCGGCTGCGCTACGACCTCGGCCTCGACACGCTGGACGGGCCGGAGACGCCCGCCGCCACCCCAAGGGAGACCAAGCCATGACCCATGCCGCGACCCTCCGCGCCCTGCTGGCGAAAGGCGAGATGATCGTCGCCCCCGGCGCCATCGACGGCATCACCGCCCGCATGGTCGCAGCCGCCGGCTTCCCCGCGGTCTACATGACCGGGGCCGGCACCTCGATGGCGCTGGGCTACCCGGACTACGGGCTGATCACGATGACCGAGATGGTGGCCAACGCCCGGCGCATCGTCGACGCCTCGGCCCTGCCGCTGATCTCGGACGCCGACACCGGCTACGGCAACGAGCTCAACGTCTGGCGCACGGTGCAGGAGTTCGAGCGCGCCGGCGTCGCCGCCATCCACATCGAGGACCAGGCCTTCCCCAAGAAATGCGGCCACCTCGACGACAAGGAGCTGGCGAGCCGCGAGGATTTCGCCGCCAAGATCCGCGCCGCCGCCGCCGCGCGCACCTCGCCCGACTTCGTCATCGTCGCGCGCACCGACGCCCGCGGCCCCGCGGGGTTCGAGGAGGCGATCGCGCGGGGCAACCTCGCGCGGCGCGCCGGCGCCGACCTGATCTTCGTCGAGGCGCCCCAGGACATGGACGAGGTGCGCGAGATCCCCCGCCGGATCGAGGGCCCGTGCCTGCTGAACATGGTCCGCGGCGGCAAGAGCCCCGACGTGCCCATCGCCGACGCCCGCGCGCTGGGCTACGCCGTCTCCATCGTGCCGGGCCTGCTGCTGCGCGGCATCTTCGAGGCCTGCGACACCCTCCTGCGCGACCTGGCCGACGAGCGCTTCCCCCCCAACCGCTCCTCCCCCGGCGCGCTCTTCGCGAAGTTCGACGCGGCCGCCTGGGACGAGCGGCGCACCGTCTTCCGCGATCCCGCCGACGCCGCCGCACGCACCGCGGCGGAGTGACCCTTCCGGCGGGCCCCGCGCCCGCCGGCCAGAGACGACGGCGCGAAAAGCGCCAGGGAGGACCTCGCAATGACCGCCCGCCCCGCGACCGACGCGCCGCGCACCCTGTTCGACCGCATCTGGGACGACCACGCGGTGGTCGAGCGCGACGACGGCTACACGCTGCTCTACATCGACCGGCACCTGATGCACGACGGCTCCGCCGGCTGCTTCGCCAGGCTGCACGAGCGGGGGCTGCCGCTGCGCCGGCCGGACCGCTCGTTCGGCACGCCCGACCATTTCGTCGCCTCGGGTCCCGAGGCGCTGGCCCCCCTGCGACGCAAGGCGCTGGAGGCGATGACCGCGAACGCCGCCCGCCACGGCTTCACGATGTTCGACCTGGGCGACGCGCGCCAGGGCATCGCCCATGTGGTGGGGCCCGAGCAGGGGGTGACCCAGCCCGGCCTGACCCTGGTCTGCGGGGACAGCCACACCTCGACCCACGGGGCGCTGGGGGCGCTCGCCTTCGGCGTCGGCCAGTCCGAGGTGGCCCATGTCATGGCGACCCAATGCCTGTGGCAGCGCCGCCCGAAGACCATGCGCGTCTCCTTCGAGGGCCGCGCGCCCGAGGGAGTGACCGCCAAGGACCTGGCGCTGGCGATGATCGCGAAGATCGGCGCCGGCGGCGGCGCCGGCCATGTGCTGGAATACGCCGGCGAGGCGGTGCGCGCGCTCTCCATCGAGGGCCGCCTGACGCTGTGCAACATGTCCATCGAGGCCGGCGCCCGCGCCGGCATGGTGGCGCCCGACGAGACCACCTTCACCTATCTCTCCGGCCGCCCCTACGCCCCGCAGGGCGCCGACTGGGACCGGGCGCTGGCGCACTGGCGCAGCCTGCCCTCGGACCCGGACGCCATCTTCGACCGGGAGGCGCGGCTCGACGCCTCGACGCTCGCCCCCATGGTCACCTGGGGCGTCAGCCCCGAGGACGCGAGCCCCGTCGACGGCCGCATCCCCGACCCCGCCGCCGCCGCCGACGCCGCCGCGCGCGAGGGGCTGGCCCGCACGCTCGACTACATGGGCCTGACCCCCGGGGCGCCCATCGAGGGGATCGAGGTCGATCGGGTCTTCATCGGCTCCTGCACCAACTCCCGCATCGAGGACCTTCGCGAGGCCGCCCGCGTGCTTCGCGGCCGCAAGACGACGCGCCCGGCCTGGGTGGTCCCCGGCTCCGGCCTCGTGAAGGCGCAGGCGGAGGCCGAGGGGCTCGACGCCGTGTTCCGCGACGCGGGCGTCGAATGGCGCGCGCCCGGCTGCTCCATGTGCGTGGGCATGAACGGCGACGTGGGACGGCCGGGGGAGCGCATCGCCTCGACCACCAACCGCAACTTCCAGGGCCGCCAGGGCCCCGGCGTGCGCACCCACCTGGTCAGCCCCGCCATGGCCGCGGCGGCCGCGGTCGAGGGCCGCTTCGCCGACGTCCGCCGGATGCTGTGAGGAGAGAGCCGATGCAGCCTTTCACCGCCCTGCGCGCCCCCGCCCTGCCCTTGCCGCTGGCCAACGTGGACACCGACCAGATCATCCCGGCCCGCTTCCTCGCCCGCCCGCGCGACGAGCAGCGCGGGGCCTGTTTCCACGACCTGCGCCTCGACGAGACGGGCGCCCCGCGCCCCGGCTTCCCGATGAACCGGCCGGCGTTCGCCGGGGCCCGGATCCTCGTCGCCCGGGGCAACTTCGGCTGCGGCTCGTCGCGGGAATCCGCCGTCACCACGCTGGTCGACAACGGCTTTTGCGCCTTCGTCGCCCCCAGCTTCGGCGACATCTTCTTCAACAACTGCTTCCAGAACGGCGCCCTGCCGGTGCGCCTGCCCGAAGAGCGGGTCGAGGCGCTGCTGGCCGGGCTGGAGGCCTCGCCCGGCGCCGAGATCGCCATCGACCTCGAGGCCTGCGTCCTGACCGGGCCGGACGGCGCGGCGGACCGGTTCGAGGTCGACGGCTTCCGCCGCGACTGCCTGCTGCGCGGGGTCGACGTGGTGGACCTGACCCTCGGCCACGCCGCCGAGATCGCGGCCTTCGAGGCGCGCCAGGCGCAGACCCGGGGCTGGCTCGACCGCCTGCCCTGAGCCAGGCGTCCCGATCCCCGAAATCCCGGGCGGGACCGTCGAGGACAGGCCCCAGCCCGTCCTCGCCGGCGGGGCCTCGCGGCGGTCAGTCGGGGGCGACGCTGACCAGGTAGGCGTGGATGTCGGCCATCCCGTCGCGAAGCTTGAAGGTCATCTTGCCCCGGGCGGAGGCGTCGCCGAGGTAGTCCCGCAGGAACGCCGTCGGGTCCTGGACGTAGGCGGTGAACGTCTCCTCGTCCCAGACCAGCCCCTTCTCGCCCGCCGCGACCATGCTGTCGCTGTAGCCCCGGAACCCCTCGGAGGAGCCGGCCGGGCGGCCGATCACGCCGTAGAGGTTCGGGCCCACCTTGCCGCCGCGCTGGATCGCGTCGCCGCCGGGCGAGACGATCTCATGGCAGGCGCGGCACTTGAGGAAGATCTTCTCGCCCTCGGCCGCGTCGCCGGCGGCGAGCGCCGGGGCGGCGGCGGAGGCCGCGGCGAGAATGGCGAAGGCGACGATCGTCTTCATGTCTTTCGTCCTTCAATCGGGATGCGGCCACGCGCCGGGCGAGGCCGCGGGGGGGTCACCGCCGCGCCCGGGCGGGCGCGCCGGCCTGCGCGCCGGGCCAGGGAGCCGCGGCGGCGAGGGAGCGGCGCAGCGCCCGGTCGTGCGCCTCGAGATCGGAGAAGATGGCGAGCAGCCGGCCCGCCCGGTCGCGCCGGGAGGCGCCGGGCCGCGCCGCCGCGTCGACCAGGAAGGCGGTCTCCGGCAGCGGCGGCGCCTGCAGGGCGGCGGCGTCGGAGGAGACCGCGTCGCCGGCGGCGCGAAGGGCCGCCTGCGCGGCCAGCGCCGCCTTGCGCGCGGGAGAGGTGCGGGCGCGGGCGAAGAAGCCCCCCGCCCCGGCCCGGGTCGCGCGCCGGCCGATGTCGGCGTAGATCAGGCGGGCGGCCCAGATCCCGGGACGGCAGGCGGGCGGCAGGGCGGCGATGCCCGGCTCGGCCCGCCGGTAGAGCCGGTCGGCCTCGGCCAGCAGGGCCGCGCGCACCGCCAGCACGCCCGGCGAGGGGGCGGGGGCGGCGAGGAAGCGCTCGGGGTCGACGCCCTCGGCCCGCAGCAGCTCGAGGGGCAGGTAGAGGCGCCCGGCGGCGGCGTCCTCGGCCACGTCGCGGGCGATGTTGGTCAACTGCATGGCGACGCCCAGGTCGCAGGCGCGCGCCAGCGCATCGCCGTCGCGCACGCCCATCAGAAGCGTCGTCATCGCCCCGACCGAGCCCGCCACCCGCGCCCCGTAGGCGCGCAGATCGCCCAGCGTCGCGCAGCGGCGGCCCTCGGCGTCCCAGGCGAGGCCCTCGACCAGCGCCTCGGGCAGCGCGCGGGGCAGGTCGAAGGCGCGCACGACCTCGGCGAAGCCGCGCTCGGCGGGCGCGGGGCCGGGGCGGCCCGCGTAGACCCGCGCCAGCCCCTCGCGCAGGCGGGCGACGGAGGCGGCGCGGGCGGCCGCGCCGCCGGGGGCGAGGTCCACCGCGTCGTCCGCCTGCCGGCAGAAGGCGTAGAGCGCGAGCGCCGGGTCGCGGACCCGGGCCGGCAGCAACCGGGAGGCCGCGTGGAAGGACTGCGAGCCGGTGCGGATCGCGGCCCGACAGGCGGCCATGTCGGCCGGATCCGGCGCGAAGCCCCCGCCCAGCGTCGCGGCCCAGCTCACCCGCGCCATGCCGCCGCCTCCGGAATGCAGCCGTCCAGCGCCTCGGCCCCGGCCAGCACGCCGGGGATGCCGGCGCCGGGATGGGTCCCGGCCCCCACGAGGTAGAGGCCGCGCGCCTCCTCCGACACGCAATGCGGGCGGAACCAGGCGCTCTGCAGCAGCCGCGGCTCCAGCGAGAAGCCCGAGCCGTGGGGCGCGTTGTAGCGGTCGCGGAAGTCGAGCGGGGTCATCACGTGGCTGGCGGTCAGCCGCTCGGCGAGGCCCGGCAGCGCCACGGCCTCCAGCCGGGCCTGCACGGCCTGGCGGTATTCCTCGGCGAACCCGGTCCAGTCGGCGCCGGGCTGGAAGGTCAGGTTGGGGACCGGCGACAGGGCGTAGAACGTGTCGCCCCCCTCGGGCGCGCAGGTGGGATCGGTGACGGAGGGGCGGTGGAGATAGAGGCTCATCTCCCGCGCCAGCGTCCCCTGGATGAAGATGTCGCGCACCAGATGCTCGTAGCGGCGGGCGCTGAGGATGGTGTGGTGGCCGATTTCGGGCCACAGGTCGCGGCTGTCGCGGGTCCCGAAGTGCCACAGGAACAGGCCCATCGACCAGCGGGCGCGGTTCAGGCGGCGCTCGCTCCAGCGCGATTTCGCGCGCCGGCGCAGGAGCTTTCCATAGGTGTGGCCCGGATCGGCGTTGGAGACGACGAGATCGGCCGCGAACCCCTCGCCCGAGGTCGCGATCACCCCGGTCGCGCGGCCGTCCTTGAGGGTGATCCGCTCCGCCTCGACCCCGTGGCGAAAGCGCACGCCGCGGCGTTCGGCGAGGCCCGCCATGGCGCGGGCCAGCGCGCCGGCGCCGCCCATGGCGTAGTGCACGCCCTCCGCCCGCTCCAGGTGGGTGACGAGCGCGTACATCGAGGTGACGTTGAACGGATCGCCGCCGATGAACAGCGGATGGAAGCTGAGCGCCATGCGCAGCCGCGGGTCGCGCACGTGGCGGGCGACGAGGTCGTGGACCGAGCGGTCGGCGCGCAGCGCGGCGAAGCGCGGCAGGGCGGCGATCAGCTCGCCCAGCCGGTTCATCGGCCGGCGGCCGAGCTGCTGGAACCCGATCTCGCAGCGCTCGCGGCTGTCCTCGAGATAGCGCTCCCAGCCGGCGACGTCGCCGGGCGACAGCCGCTCGACCTCGGCGCGCGCCTCGGCCTCGCCCGCGCGGGCCCGGTAGACGGAGCCGTCGGCGAAGCGGATGCTGTAGAAGGGATCGAGCGGGACGAGCTCGCAGGCGTCGTCGAGGCTCTCCCCGCCCCGCGCCCACAGTTCGCGCAGCAGGCTGGGCGCGGTGATCAGCGTGGGGCCGAGGTCGAAGCGGTGGCCGTCGACCTCGATCGAGGTCGCCCGCCCGCCCGGTGCGTCGAGCTTGTCGAGCACCTCGACCCGGTAGCCCTTCGCCGCCAGCCGGATCGCCGCGGCGAGCCCGCCGAACCCGGCCCCCACGATCACCGCGCGCGGCGCGGTCCCGGCCTGCGCGCCCGGGGCGGGCGCTTCGGCGATCGGGGTCTGGGGTGTGTCAGGAGGCGTCGACATGCATCGACGCTAGCAGTGTCTATTCTAGTTTACAATCACTCTGTCAGGCCGGAGAATGCCCGATATGCAAGGGATCCCCGGGCGCGCCCCGGGACGCGACTGTAAATCTGCAGAGACAGATCCCGCCCGCAGAGGGGACCGGAGCGATCGCCGTCACCAGCCTCAGCCTGTATCGATTCGCCTCGCCGGGGGCCCGGGTCTGGGCCTTCGCGCAGATGGGGCTGGCGCGCTCCGCGCTGGCGCGGGCGCCGGGGATCGGCTTTCGCAAGCTGCTCGGCTCCGGCGTTGGCGAGGGGTTCACCCCGCGGCCCAACTGGGCGGTCTGGGCGATCCTCGCCGAATGGCCCGACGTCGAGCGCGCCCGCGAGGCCACGCGCCACGACCGGCCGCTGAGCGCCTGGCGGGCGCGGGCAGAGGAAAGCTGCCACCTGTTCCTCGCCCCCCTGACCCGCCGCGGCCGCTGGTCCGGCGCGGCCCCGTTCGACCCCGCCCCCCTCTCTCGACAGGCCGCGCCCGCGGCGCCCCCCGGCCCGATCGCGGCCCTGACCCGCGCCACCCTGCGCCCCGCCGCCCTGCTGCGCTTCTGGGGGCGGGAGCCCGCGATCAGCGCCGCCATCGGCGCCAACCCCGACGTGCTGCTCAAGATCGGCCTGGGCGAGACGCCCTGGCTGCAGCAGGTCACCTTCTCGGTCTGGCCGGACGCCGCGGCCATGGACCGCTTCGCCCGCGCCGGCCCCCATGCCGGGGCCATCGCCGCCGCCCGCCGCAACGGCTGGTTCGCCGAGGAGCTCTACGCCCGTTTCGCGGTGATCGGCCGCTCGGGCGCCTGGGAGGGGCGCGATCCCCTGCCCGGCGCCCCCGCCGCCCTCGAGGGAGAGACCCCATGACCCAGCCCTTCCCGTTCTCCGCCATCGTCGGCCAGGCGGCGATGAAACGCGCGCTGGTGCTGGCGGCGGTCGATCCCTCGATCGGGGGCGTGCTGGCGCTGGGCGACCGGGGCGCCGGCAAGTCGACGGCGGTGCGCGGCCTCGCCGCCCTGCTGCCCCCGATCCTTTCGCCCGAGGGCTGCGCCTACAACTGCGACGGCGCCGGCGGCTGCCCGGGCTGCGGGCCGGCGCCGAGGAAGACCCGCCGCCGGCCCACCCCCGTCGTCGACCTGCCGCTGGGCGCGACCGAGGACCGGGTCACCGGCGCCCTCGACATCGAGCGGGCCCTGAGCCACGGCGAGAAGCGGTTCGAGCCGGGCCTGCTGGCCCGCGCCCATCGCGGCTTCCTCTATATCGACGAGGTGAACCTGCTGGAGGATCACCTGGTGGACCTGCTGCTGGACGTCGCCGCCTCCGGCGAGAACGTGGTGGAGCGCGACGGCCTCTCGGTCCGCCACGCCGCGCGCGTGGTGCTGGTCGGCTCCGGCAACCCCGAGGAGGGGGAGCTGCGCCCGCAGCTCCTCGACCGGTTCGGCCTGGCGGTGGAGGTGACCTCGCCCCGCGCGCTCGCCGAGCGGGTGCAGGTGATCCGCCGCCGCGACGCGTTCGAGCGGGACCGCGCCGGCTTCGCCGCCGCCTGGCGCGGCGCCGACGGCAAGCTGCGCCGCCGGATCCTGGCGGCGCGGGAGCGGCTGGCGACGGTGGAGACCCCCGACGCGGTGCTGGAGGACGTGGCGCGCCTGTGCCTCGCGCTCGGCGCCGACGGGCTGCGCGGGGAGCTGGCGCTGATGCGCGCCGCCCGGGCGCTGGCGGCCTTCGAGGGGGCGGAGGTCGTCGCCCGCGCCCATCTGCGCGAGATGGCGCCCGAGACGCTGGGCCACCGCCTGCGCCGCGACCCGCTGGACGAGACCGGCGCCGCCGCCCGCGTGCGCCGCGAGATCGAGGAGACCGTGCCCGCATGACCGGGATGCCGCCCCGCGACGCGCCCCGCGCCGATCCTCCCCGGCCCTCGGCCCGCGCCTGGGAGGATGCGCTGGCCGCCGCCGCCCTGCTCGCGGTCGACGCCGCGGGCCTGGGCGGCGCGGTGGTGCGGGCGGGCGCGGGACCGGCGCGGGACCGCTGGCTGGAGGAGCTGCACCGCCTGACGCCCGACCGGCGATGGCTGCGCCTGCCGCCCCAGGCGGAGGCGGAGCGGCTGACCGGGGGCCTCGACCTCTCGGCCACGCTGCGCGCCGGCGCCCCGCGGCGCCGGGCGGGCCTGCTGGAGGGCGAGGCGCCCCTGACCCTGGTCCTGCCGATGGCCGAGCGGCTGCCCCCCTCGCTCTGCGTCCCCGTCGCCGCCGCGCTCGACGCCGGCCGGCCGCTGCTGGTGGTGGCGCTGGACGAGGGCGAGCGCGAGGCGGGCGAAGAGACCGCGCCGCCGGCGCTGGCGGAGCGTCTGGCGCTGCATCTCGACCTCGACGGCCTGTCGCTGGCCCAGACCCGCGCCCGCGGGCCCGAGCCGGGGGCCATCGCGCTCGCCCGCCGTCGCCTCGCCGGCGTGGATGAGGCGGAGGACCTGGTGGAGGCTCTGGCCGGCGCCGCCGCGGCGCTCGGCGAGCCCTCGCTCCGCGCCCCCCTCTTCGCCCTGCGCGCCGCCCGCGCCGCCGCCGCGCTGGAGGGCGCGGCGGAGGTCGGCCCGGCCGCCGTCGCCCTCGCCGCCCGCCTGACCCTCGCCCCCCGCGCCCGCCGGCTGCCCCGGGACGGGGAGGCGGAGGCGCCGCAGCAGCAGCCGGAGGCGCCGCCCGATCCCTCCCCGGAGCCGGAACGCCCGGGCGCCGGGACGCCCGCCTCGACCGCGCAGGACACGGTGGTGGCGGCGGTGCGCGCGGCGCTGCCGGCCGAGGCGCTGCAGCGGCTCGCCGCCGCCTCCGCCCGCCGGTCCGAGGGCGAGGGCGCGGGGCGCGAGCGGCAGGGCGCCCCCCGCGGCCGCCGTGCCGGGGCGCGCCCGGCGCGGGCGCGCGCCGGCGTCCGCCTGGACCTGGCGGCGACGCTGCGCGCCGCCGCCCCCTGGCAGGGCCTGCGCCGGCGGGAAGCCGGGCCCGCGGCGCCCCCTGTCGTCGTCCGCCTCGCCGACCTGCGCGACGCGGTGCGCAAGGGGCGCGGCGAGCGGCTGGTGATCTTCCTCGTCGACGCCTCCGGCTCCGCCGCCATGGCGCGGCTCGCCGAGGCCAAGGGCGCGGTCGAGCATCTCCTCGCCCGCGCCTACGCCGCCCGCGACGGCGTGGCCCTGGTCGCCTTCCGGGGCACCGAGGCGCAGCTGCTGCTGCCCCCGACCCGGGCGCTGGCCCGGGCGCGGCGGGTGCTGACCGCGCTGCCCGGCGGCGGCGGCACGCCGCTCGCCGCCGGCCTCGTCGCGGCGCGGGATCTCGCCGAGGGCGCGCGCCGGCGGGGGGTGGCGCCCTGCCTCGCGCTGCTCACCGACGCGCGGGCCAACGTGGCGCTGGACGGGACCGCCGACCGCGCCCGCGCCGCCGCCGACGTGGCCGCCGTCGCCGCCCGGATCCGGGCCGAGGGGCTGAGCGCGCTGGTCGTCGACACCGCCCTGCGCCCCGGCCCGCAGTCGGCGGCGCTGGCGGCGAAGCTCGGCGCCGCCCACCTCATCCTGCCCCGGGCCGAGGCCGCCGCCGTCGGCGCCGCCGTCGCCGCCCGCCTGCCCGGGGCCCGCGCCTGATGCGCTGGGACCGCGAGGGCGCCGACTGGCCCCATCGCGAGGCCAGCCGCTTCGTGCGCACCCCCGGCCACCGCTGGCACGTGCAGCGCTTCGGCGAGGGGCCGGGCCTGCTGCTGCTGCACGGGACCGGCGCCTCGACCCACAGCTGGCGGGATCTGGCGCCGCTGCTGGCGCGCGACCACGCGGCGATGAGCCTCGACCTGCCCGGCCACGGCTTCACCGAGGTCGCCTCTCCCGCCCGCTGCGCCCTGCCCGCGATGGCCGAGGACATCGAGGCGCTGCTGGCCGAGACCGGCTTCGAGCCCGCCGCGATCGTCGGCCATTCCGCCGGGGCGGCGGTGGCGCTGCGCATGGCGCTCGACCGGCCGCGGCCGGTGATCGGGCTGAACGCGGCGCTGCGCGCCTTCCACGGGCCGCTCGCCGGCCTCGCGATGACCGCGGCGCGGGCGGTGTCGCTGACGCCGGTCGTCCCCTTCGCCTTCTCGCGCCTGGCCGCGGCGCCGGGGCTGGCGCGGGGGCTGCTCTCCTCCACCGGCAGCCGGATCGACGCGGAGGGCGAGGCGCTCTACCGCCGGCTCCTCTCCGACGCCGGCCATGCCGCGGGGGCGCTGGCGATGATGGCGCGCTGGGACCTCGACCCGCTGATCGCCCGCCTGCCGGAGATCCGCGCGCCGGTCGCGCTGCTGGCGGGGGGCCGCGACGGGATGGTGCCGCCCTCGGTCGGCCGCGAGGCCGCCGCCCGCCTCGGCGCGGCGTTCGAGCTCCTGCCCGACCTCGGCCACCTGATGCACGAGGAGGCGCCCGCGCGCCTCGACGCCGCGATCCGCAATCACCTCGCGCGCTTCGCGACGACGCCGGAGCCCTGCCTCACGCCGCCGGGATGAGCCGGTCGGCCGCGTCGCGCAGGTAGACCCGCAGCCAGGGGGTGAAGCGGGCGGGGGCGGCCGCGATCTCGGCGCGCAGGGCGTCCCGGTCGATCCAGCGGGTCTCCCACACCTCCTGCGGGTCGGGAGCGAGGGCCAGCGTCTCCGGGTCCGCCTCGGCGGCGAAGAGCTCCACCACCTCGTGCTCGACCAGGCCGGCGTCGAGCTCGGCGCGATACTCGATCCGGCCGCGGGGGCGGAGGGCGAGGCCCTGCACCCCCAGCTCCTCCGCCAGGCGGCGGCGGGCGCAGTCGGCGGGGGCCTCGCCCCAGGCGGGGTGGGTGCAGCAGGCGTTCGCCCAGAGGCCGGGGGTGTGATACTTGCCCGCCGCGCGCCGCTGCAGCAGCGTGCGCCCGCCGGCGTTGACGAAGACCGAGACGGCCGGGTGGCGCAGGCCCAGCCGGTGCACCTCCAGCTTGTCCACCGGCGTCAGCCGCCCGTCGCGCCAGGCGGGGATCAGGGGCGCGGCGCTCACGACGCGGCCGGGATAAGGCGCGCGAGATGGGCGAAGTTCTTGGCCATGATCCGCAGATGCGCCGCGGGCCGGGCGCGCACGAGCCGCTTGTTCATGTAGGCCTCGAAGGTCAGGCGCTGCACGTCGACGTCGCGGCAGAGCGAGACGAACCGCTCCCGCCGCTCGTCCGAGCGATACCACGTGTCCTGCATCATGCGCAGCACCCGGAACACCGTACGATGCTCGCGCATGAACAGCCTCCGCGCCAGCCGCAGGTCCCGCGCCCGGCCGGAGGCGAGCGTCGCCTCCGCCGCCTGCGCCGCGCAGCGCCCTCCGATCATGGCGTAGTAGATGCCCTCGCCCGAGGACGGCGCCACCACGCCCGCGGCGTCGCCCGCCAGCACCACGTCGCGCCCGTTGTCCCAGCGCGGCAGGGGCTGGAGGGGGATCGGCGCGCCCTCGCGCCGGATCGTCTCGCAGCCGGCGAGGCCGGCCCCGGCCCTCAGCGCCGCGGTGGCGGCCTTCAGGTCCACGCCGCGCACGCCGGTGCCCATGCCCACGCTCGCCTGCCGGCCGTGGGGGAACACCCAGCCGTAGAAGTCGGGAGAGATGCGGCCGTCGTAGATCACGTCGCAGCGGCCGGGATCGTAACCTGCACAAGAGGACGCGCCGGGGGGGACGGAGGGGGCGGCGATGACCTCGTGATAGGCGATCACGTAGGGGATCGCGTCGCCGCCCGGAACCTCCTGCCGGGCGACGTCCGAGCGGGCGCCGTCGGCGCCCACCACCAGGCGCGCGCGGATCGCGCGCTCGCCCTGCGCGTCGCGCCACAGGACCCGCAGGCCGCGCGCGTCGCGCTCCAGCCGGCGGAAGGCGCCCTGGAGGCGCACGGCGCCCGCCGCCTCGGCCCGCCGGCGTAGGAATTCGTCGAAAGGGCCGCGGTCGACCATGCCGACGAAGCCGTTCTCGATCGGGATGTCGACGCGCGCGCCCGAGGGCGAGATCATCCGGGCGGTGGAGACCCGGGCGACCACCTGCGCGTCGGGGATCGCGAAGTCGCGCAGCAGGCGCGGCGGCACTGCGCCGCCGCAGGGTTTTATCCGCCCGCCGCGGTCCAGAAGGGCCACGCGGCGGCCGGCGCGGGCGAGGTCCTCGGCGGCGACGGCGCCGGCGGGGCCGCCGCCGATCACCGCCACGTCGAACTCCGGCGGCGCGGAGGGGGCGTCGGACAGGTCGCGGGGCATCATGGTCACTCTCCGGGGATCAGGGCGGCGGGGGCGGGACGGGGCGCGGCGGCGACGGCGGCCATCGCCAGGCGCGCGGCGATCAGGAACAGGGCGGCCTCGAGCAGGAACACCAGCCCATAGGCCGCCGGCGCCTCCAGCCGCAGGCGGGCGAGGTCGACCAGCGCCGCGCCCGCGAAACCGCCGAGGCCCGCCGCCATCGCCTGCGCCGCGCCCCAGACGCCCATCCGCGCCCCGGCCCGGCCGGCGCGGCCCTGCCCCACCAGCTGCATCATCGAGCCGATGGCCGAGACCGCGAAGACCCCGTTGGCGAAGCCGAGCGCCACGACGGCCGGCGCCAGCGGCGCCCCCGCCCCCTGCTGGCCCAGCGCCGCCACCACCGCCAGCGCCGCGGCGGAGGCGAGGCAGCCCCCCACCGTCCAGGCCCGCAGCGAGCCCAGCCGGAAGCCGCTGACCGCGATCCCCACCGTGACCATGCCGGCGAAGACGCCCCCGTTCTGCATCCCCGAAAGCGTGGTCGACCCGCCGGGCGAGAGGCCGAAGACATGGCCGGCATAGGGCTCGAGGATCAGCTCCTGCATGAAATAGGCGACCATCGAGACGAACACGAAGACGGTGAAGCGGCGGGCCGGTGGCTCGGCCCAGATCTGGCGCAGGACGAGGGGGAGCGAGGGGCGCGCCGCGTCCAGGGCAGGCGGCGGCAGGGTGCGCTCCAGCCCCCGCACGGCGAGGGCCGCGAGCAGGAAGGCGGCGAGCGCGGCGACCCCCACCACCGCCACCAGGCGGGCGTGGGAATAGGGGTCGAGCGCGGCGCCGACGCCGCCGGCGGTCAGGGCGATGCTGGCGATCATCATCAGCCAGGTGAGGGTGGCCGCCGCCGCCCGCCGCTCGGGCGCGACGGCGCAGGCGAGCAGCGCCAGAATCGAGGTGCCCGCCGCCCCCGCCCCCGCGCCGATCAGCGCGAAGGCCGCGACCGCCAGCGCCACGCCGGGCGCCGTCGCCTGGGCCATCAGCGCCACGGCGAGCGCGGCCAGCGCCCCGCCCGCGGCCAGCGCCGCCATGCCGCGCAGGATCCACGGCGTGCGCCGCCCGCCGGCGTCCGAACGCCGCCCCCACTCCGGCCGGCTGAGCTGCACCGCGTAGTGCAGACCCACCAGCAGCCCCGGCAGGGCGGCGGGCAGCGCCAGCTCCACCGCCATCACCCGGTTGAGGGTCGAGGTGGTCAGCACGATGACCGAGCCGATGGCCATCTGCACCAGACCGAGCCGAACGATGCCGAACCATCCCAGCGTCATCGCGCCTCTCCGTTTCCCCGCGGGGGTCAGCCCGCTCCCAGACCGAGGGCGGCGGCCATCATGCCCAGCACGTAGGGGCCGACGCCGGCGCCGTTGAACCAGGGCGCCCGGCCGCGGGGATCGCCCAGCATCCGCCGCATGGCGAAGGCCTGCGCCGCCAGCGCCAGCGCCACCGCGGCGGCCGACCAGGCGAGGCCCCAGGCGAGCAGCAGCGCCACCACGACGACCTGCGGCGCGGCCATCACCGCGCAGAGCACGCGGGCCGCCCGCGCCGGCCCCAGCACCACCGGCAGGGAGCGGATGCCGAGCGCCCGGTCCCCCTCGATCGCCTTGAAATCGTTGATCGTCATGATGCCATGGGCGCCCAGCGCATAGAGCGCGGCGATCGCCACGACCCGCCCGTCCGGCGCCGCCGCGGCCATCACCGCGGCGCCCGTGAACCAGGGCAGCCCCTCGTAGCAGAGCCCCACCAGCCCCGGCCCCCAGAGGCCGGAGCGCTTCAGCCGGACCGGCTCCAGCGAATAGGCCCATGCCCCCGCCACCGCCAGCGCCACGCCGAGGAAGCCCCAGGGCCCCAGCAGCCCGCCCAGCGCCAGCGCCAGCGCGCTCATCGCGAGGGCGAGGCCCAGCGCCCAGCCGGGCGGCACCCGGCCCGAGGGGATCGGGCGGCGCGGCTCGTTGATCGCGTCGACATGGCGGTCGCACCAGTCGTTGGCGGCCTGGCTCATCCCGCAGACCACCGGGCCGGCCAGCGCCGCGCCCAGCAGCAGCTCCGGCCAGCGCTCGCCCAGCGCCGCGCCCGAGGAGACGACGCCGCACAGGTAGGCCCACATCGGCGGGAACCAGGTGACGGGCTTGAGCAGCTCCAGCACCGCGGCCGGCTGGGGGAAGCGACGAAACTGTAAGGTTTGCGCGTCGGACATACTGTCAACTATACATGACAGTCGCCCATCTCAAAGGGGATTCTGGCCCGCCGCAGCCCTCCGGACGCGCAGGCGCGCCGGTGCCCCGCCCCGGCGCGATCCCCGCCCCGGATCCCCGCCCCGCATCCCCGCCGCGTCCGCCGCCTCAGGCGTCGTCGCTGCGGCCGATCAGGTTGTACTTGCGAAGCTTCACATAGAGGCTCTGGCGCGACAGGCCGAGCATCTCCGCCGCCGCGGCGCGGTTGTTGTTGGTCAGCTGCACCGCGGTCTCGATGCACATCCGCTCGACCACGTCGGCGGTGGCGGCGACCAGCTCCTTGAGGGGGGCGGAGCCGACGAGATCGATGACGTTCTGCATCGCCTCCCCGTCGACCGAGGGCCCCGGCTCCCGCGCGCCGACGTGGCGGGAGAGGTCGCGGATCACGAAGGCGAAGGCCAGCGGCTCCCGCCCCGTCAGATGGGTGGTGGAGATGTCGACCGAGACCACGGCCCCGAAGCGGGTGCGCACCCGCGTGCCGAAGCCCGAGAGGCGGCCCGTGCGCATCGCCTGCTCGGTCATCACCGAGAGGTCGACGGCGGGCCGCTCCAGGAAGTCGCCCAGCGACATGCCGCGCAGCTCGCGCGCCACGGCCACGTCGACGAGGTTGAGGAACGATTCGTTCGCCGTCTCGATCCGCCCGTCGGCGTCGGTCAGCACGATGGCGTCGCCGCCCTTGTGGAACAGGTCCGCGAGCGCGCTGGCGAAGTCCGAGGACGCCTCGCCCGGCGCCTCCTCGGGGAACAGGCGGCACAGCAGCAGCGCCTCGCCCCCGGCCCGGAACAGCTGCGCGTCGACGGTCAGGGCGCGGAAGCCGCGGCGGGTGCGGATCGCCACGCTCTGGCTCTCGCCGGTCTCCACCGCGCGGTTGGCGGCGACGGCGAAGGCGTCGCGGCTGCGGTCCTCGAACTCCGTCGACAGGGCCGAGCCGTCCAGCGCGCCGCCCGCCACGCCCAGCAGCCGCTCGGCCGCGGGGTTGAGGTCGCGCACCCGGCCGCTGTCGGCCTCGACCAGCGCCAGCGCCTCGCGCGAGGTCTCCAGCAGCACGCGGTAGCGGGTCTCGTATTCGCGGAACCGCTCGTAGTCCTGCTCCAGCGCCAGCTGGGCGCGCACCAGCTTGCGCTGCAGCTCGGCCAGCGGGCGCAGGTCGCGGCCCACCAGCAGGTAGCGCTCGTCGATCCGGAAGGCGATGTAGCGGATCGGAAGCTCGAGCGCGCCGTCGAGATGGTTGAGCTCCCGCGCCCGGCGCGGCCCGCCGGCGTCGGCCTCGGCCAGCAGCCTGTCGAACTTGGGACGGCTTTCCTCGGCCAGCAGCGACTTCAGCGCCCGGCCGCGCCAGTGGGCGAGCTCGAGCCGCTCCACCGTGCGCACGTCGGCCCCGATGGCGGCCCCCAGCACCTGGGCGTCGGCGTCGAGCACCAGGACCAGGTCGCCGGCCGCCGCCAGCGCCATCGCGATCATATCGGATGGGAATTCCGCAAGCGTGCGGAGGTCGCGCGAGGGCGATCCTGTGTGGCTCACGAATTCTTCTTCCATCCGAAAGGGCGGTATCTCGCCTTTCGGCAAGACTTTACCGATATGACATCTCAGCGCCCGCCTTTTCAAGTCGGCGCAGCGCTGACTTTACATCGGATGCAAGACCATCGGCGCCAACGACGTCGGCGGCTTGCGGCTCGATCTCGACGACGGGTCCTCCGAGAACGACGGGAACGTTGGGGGCGAGCACGCCGCGGACCCGGGCGATCGCCGAGGCGATCGGCGCCAGCAGCCGCCGCGATCCGCAGGAGACGCCCAGCAGGACGTAGGGGCGGGCCGCGGCCGCGGCGATCATCGCGTCCTCGGCCGAGCCGATCATCAGGTCCACCACGTAGCCCTCCTTGCGGAAGGCGCTGGCGGCGATGAAGGCGCCCAGGGTGTGCTCCTCCTCGCCGGGGACCCACAGCAGGACGCAGGCAGGGCGTTCGGTGGGGGCGGGGGCGGGGGTCCCGCCGGGGGGTTCGTTGGCCCGGGCGGTCTCCTCCAGCCGGGCGACGCCGAGGGCCACGTCGGTGAAGCCGATCTCGTCCTCGATCCACAGCTCGCCCAGGCGGCGGGCGGCGGCGGGGATCAGGGCGTTGAACACCTCCTCCCCGCTCATGCCGAAGGCGCGGAACCGCGACAGCACCCGGTGACGCTGGCGGTCGTCGTCCTGGATCAGGGCGGCGCAGAGCTCCTCGATGGTCGGGGCGTCGGGCGAGACGCCGCCGCGGACCCGGCCGCCGCGCGCGTCGGCGGCGCGCGGCGCATAGCGTCGGGCGAGCTCGGCGATGGCGGTCGCGGCGAGGGCGCGCGCCGCCCGGGCGGCGTTGATCGAGGCGATCTCCCTGGCCAGTTCGGCCTCGAAGCGGGCGACCGTTCTCTTGAGGCTGCGGTCCAGCGGCAGGCCATGCATGCCTGCGTCGGGCGCATCGGGCCGCGGCGGGGCCCTGTTCGGTTTGCGGCCCATGGGACCCTCCCTGACGCTCCCCGGCCAGCGGCGATTCGCCGCGCGTCTTGGTGCGCGAGACCGGGGTGGCGCATGCCGGAAAGCTTCGGCGAGTCGACGGCGGTATGTCAATCAATATTGACGGACCCGTCATATTCCGTGACCGCCGGACCGGTCTGGAATCCCGTAACTGCACGGCTTCGGGGGTCAATTCGTCGTGATCCGGCCCGGCTCGGGGCCCCGGGCGTCAAGCGCGATTGGCGAGTGTAAATCTCAGTTGACACTCTTGCCGGCCGGCCCTTACGCTTCCTCCGACCCGCACCTCTCGCAAGGAAGCTCCGGTGGTCGCCCCGATCCGACAGTCCCGTGCCGCCGACGCCCCTCGGGCGCTCTACACGCCCGACCAGCGGGCGCGGCGCGACGCGACGGTCTGGACCCGGGTGCAGGGGGTGCTGGCGATCCTGCAGTTCGCGGTGTTCCTCGTCTCGCTGGCGCTGGTGCTGCGCTGGGCGCTGACCGGCGAGGGCTATGCGGCCGCCACCGTCTCGATCGTGGTCAAGTCCGGCGTGCTGGCCGCGATCATGGTCACCGGCTCGATCTGGGAGAAGGTGGTCTTCGACCGCTGGCTGCTGGCCCCCGCCTTCTTCTGGGAGGACATGGTCAGCTTCGTCGTCATCGCCCTGCACGGCGCCTATGTGGCGGCGCTGCTCGGCGGCTGGCTCTCGCCCCGCGAGCTGATCGCGCTGGCGCTGGCGGCCTATGTCGCCTATGCGCTGAACGCCGCCCAGTTCGTCATGAAGCTGCGCGCCGCCCGCCTGCAGGGCGCGGCGGGGGTCTCGGCATGAACCGTCCCCTCACGCCCCCCGCCGCCCCCGGCTGCTCCGACGCCCCGATCCTGCGCGAGCGGGGCCAGCGGGAAGTGTTCTGCGGCCTGACCTCGATCATCTGGCTGCACCGGCGGATGCAGGACGCGTTCTTCCTGGTGGTGGGCAGCCGCACCTGCGCCCATCTCCTCCAGTCCGCCGCGGGCGTGATGATCTTCGCCGAGCCCCGCTTCGGCACCGCGATCATGGAGGAGAAGGACCTCGCCGGTCTCGCCGACGCGAACGAGGAGCTGGACCGCGAGGTCGCCCGCCTGCTCGCCCGCCGCCCCGACGTCCGCCGCCTGTTCCTGGTCGGCTCCTGCCCCTCCGAGGTCATCAAGCTGGACCTGAGCCGGGCGGCCGAGCGCCTGAGCGCCGCCCATGCGCCGCATGTGGAGGTGCTGAACTTCTCCGGCTCCGGCATCGAGACGACCTTCACCGAGGGCGAGGACGCCTGCCTCGCCGCCATGGTCCCCGCCCTGCCGGAGACGGCGGAGACGCAGCTCCTGATCGCCGGCGCCCTGCCCGACGTGGTGGAGGATCAGGCCCTGCGCCTCTTCGCCGAGATGGGCGCGGGCCCCGTCCGCAGCCTGCCCGCCCGGCGCGCCGACCAGGCGCCGGGCGTGGGCCCGAACACGCTGGTTCTGCTGGCGCAGCCCTTCCTCGGCGCCACCGCCGCGGCGCTGGAGGCGCGGGGCGCCACGGTCCTGCGCGCCCCCTTCCCCTTCGGCGAGGAGGGGACCACCGCCTGGCTCGCCGCCGCCGCCCGGGCGCTCGACGTGCCCGCGGCCCGCTTCGAGGCGGCCACCGAGGCCCCCCGCGCCCGCGCCCGCGCCGCCGTCGCCCGGGTGTCGGAGACGCTGCGCGGCCGCTCGCTCTTTCTCTTCCCCGACAGCCAGCTCGAGATCCCGCTGGCGCGGTTCCTCGCCCGCGAATGCGGCATGGTCCCGCTGGAGGTCGCCGCGCCCTACATCCACGGGCGGATCATGGCGCCGGAGCTCGCCCTGCTCCCCGCCGGCCCGGTGATCGCCGAGGGGCAGGACGTCGACCTGCAGCTCGACCGCGCCCGCGCGGCCCGCCCCGACCTGACGGTCTGCGGCCTCGGCCTCGCCAATCCGCTGGAGGCGGAGGGGCTGGCGACCAAGTGGGCCATCGAGCTCGTGTTCTCCCCCATCCACCTCTACGAGCAGGCCGGCGACCTGGCGGAGCTCTTCGCCCGCCCGCTCCGCCGCCGCGCGATCCTGGGGGGGCGGTCATGAAGCTCTCGCTCTGGACCTACGAGGGTCCGCCGCATGTGGGCGCGATGCGCATCGCCACGGGGATGGAGGGGCTGCACTACGTCCTCCACGCCCCGCAGGGCGACACCTACGCCGACCTCCTCTTCACCATGATCGAGCGGCGCGGCGCCCGCCCGCCGGTGACCTACACCACCTTCCAGGCGCAGGACCTCGGCGCCGACACCTCGACGCTTTTCAAGGACGCCTGCCTCGCCGCCTACGAGCGCTTCCGCCCCGAGGCGATGATCGTCGGCGCCTCCTGCACCGCCGAGCTGATCCAGGACGACCCCGGCGGCCTCGCCGAGGCGCTGGGCCTGCCGATCCCGGTGGTGGCGCTGGAGCTTCCCTCCTACCAGCGCAAGGAGACCTGGGGCGCCTCCGAGACCTTCTACCAGCTGGTCCGCCGCCTCGCCGTCCCCTGCCCGCGGACCGAACGGCCGAGCTGCAACCTGCTCGGCCCCTGCGCCTTGGGCTTCCGCCACCGCGACGACGTGGTCGAGATCACCCGCCTGCTGGAGAGCATGGGCATCGACGTCAACGTGGTGGCGCCCCTGGGCGCCCGGCCCTCCGACCTCGCCCGGCTGGGCGCCGCCTGGTTCAACGTCCCCCTCTACCCCGAGATCGCCGAGACCGCCTGCCGCTGGCTCTCGCGCGAGCATGGGCAGCCCGCGACCTCCACCCTGCCCTACGGCGCCGGCGCCACGCGCGAGTTCCTGGCCGAGGCGGCGGCGCTCGCCGGCGTGGCGCCCAAGTGGTCCGAGGACGGGCTGCGCCAGCCCTGGTGGGCGGCCTCCGTCGACAGCACCTATCTGACCGGCAAGCGGGTCTTCGTCTTCGGCGAGGGCGCCCGCGCCGTCTCCGCCGCAAGGGTGGCGGTCGAGGAAATGGGCTTCGACCTCGTGGGCCTCGGCTGCTGGAACCGCGAGGCGGCGCGCGAGGTCCGCGCCTGCGCCAGGGCCCACGGGATCGAGCCCACGATCACCGACGATTATCTGGAACTGGAGGCCGCGATCGAGGCGGCGGGGCCGGAGCTGATCCTCGGCGGCCAGATGGAACGCCATGTCGCCAAGCGCCTGGGCATCCCCTGCGCAGTGATCTCGTCCCCCTTCCACGTCCAGGACCATCCGGCGCGGTTCTCTCCGCAGATGGGGTTCGAGGGGGCCAACGTCCTCTTCGACACCTGGATCCACCCGCTGGTGATGGGGCTGGAGGAGCACCTCCTGACCATGTTCCGCGACGATTTCGAGTTCCACGACGCCGCCGGGCCCTCCCACCTGGCGACGCATGGCGGTCCGCAATCCCCGGCGGACCGTGGCGCGGCGCCCGTCGCCGCGCCCGCCGGGCCGGCCCTCGCCGGCCCGGAAGCCGGCCCGGAAGCCGGTCCCGGGTGGACCGAGGACGCCGAGCGGGAGCTGCGCAAGGTCCCCTTCTTCGTGCGCGCCAAGGCGCGGCGCAACACCGAGGCCTATGCGGCCGCGCGCGGGCTGTCCGCGATCGGCGTCGACACGCTCTACGAGGCGAAGGCCCATCATGCCCGCTGACGCCCCGTCGATCCGCATCGCCCTGATCACCATGGACCGGCACGTCGCGGGCCCCGCCGCCCGCGCCTCGGCCCGGCTGCGCCGCTCCGCCCCCGGCCTGCGGCTGAGCGTGCACGCCGCCGCCGAATGGGCCGAGCGGCCGGAGACGCTGGCCGCGGCGCGGGCCGCCGTCGCCGAGGCCGACATCGTCATCGCCAACATGCTGTTCCTCGACGAGCACGTGCAGGCGATCCTGCCGGCGCTGGAGGCGCGGCGGGACCGGTGCGACGCGATGATCTGCCTGCTCTCGGCGGGCGAGGTCGTGCGGCTGACGCGGATGGGCAGGCTCGACATGTCGACGCCCGCGAGCGGGCTGACCGCGATGCTCAAGCGACTGCGCGGGTCGTCGGCCGGCAAGGCCCAGAGCGGCGCGCGCCAGATGGAGATGCTGCGCCGCCTGCCCCGCCTGCTGCGCTGGATCCCCGGCAAGGCCCAGGACCTGCGGGCCTATTTCCTGTCGATGCAATACTGGCTGGCGGGCTCGGACGAGAACGTGGCCGCGATGATCGGCTTCGTCGCCGCCCGCTACGCCCGCGGGCCGCGCGCCGAGGCCGCCGCAGCCCTGCCCGCCCCGGAGCCGGTCTGCTACCCCGAGACCGGCCTCTACCACCCCCGCCTGAAGGCCCGGGTGACGGAGGATCTCGCCGACCTGCCCGCGCCCGACGCGCCCAAGGGGACGGTCGGGCTGATCCTGATGCGGGCCTATGTGCTCGCCGGCGACACCGCCCATTACGACGCCGTCATCGCGGCGCTGGAGGCGCGGGGGCTCGCCGTGATCCCGGCCTTCGCCTCCGGCCTCGACGGGCGGCCCGCGATCGACGCCTTCTTCCGCGGCCCGACCAGCCCGCGCATCGACGCGCTGCTCTCGCTCACCGGCTTCTCGCTGGTCGGCGGGCCCGCCTACAACGACGGCGCGGCCGCCGAGGAGGCGCTCGCAGCCCTCGACGTCCCCTACGTCGCCGCCCATGCGGTGGAGTTCCAGACGCTCGACGCCTGGGCCGAGGGGCCGGGCCTGGGGCCGGTGGAGGCGACGATCCTCGTGGCCCTGCCCGAGCTCGACGGCGCCACCGGGCCGATGGTCTACGGGGGGCGGGGGCTCGACTCCGCCGCCGGCGGCCTCGATCCGATCGGCGAGAACGCCATGCGCGCGGCGCCCGAGCGGGTGAACCGCCTCGCCGACCGGGTGGCCCGCCTCGCCTCCCTGCGCCGCTCGCGGCCCGCGGAGCGCAGGGCCGCCATCGTCATCCACGGCTTCCCCCCCAACGCCGGCGCCGCTGGCACCGCCGCGCATCTCTCGGTGTTCGAGAGCCTGCACAACGTGCTCCACGCGATGCAGGCCGAGGGCTGGCGGGTCGACCCGCCCGCCACCGTCGAGGCCCTGCGCGAGGCGGTCCTTTCGGGCGGCGAGGTCTACGGCCAGCCCGCCTCGATCCTCGCCCGCGTGACCGCCGACGAGCTGGTCGCCCGCCAGCCTCACCTGCGCGAGATCGAGGCCCAGTGGGGCCCCGCCCCCGGCCGCCTGCAGAGCGACGGCTCGGGCGTCTTCGTGCTCGGCGCCCGCTTCGGCGAGGTCGCGGTCTGCCTGCAGCCCACGCTGGGCTACGAGGGCGACCCGATGCGGCTGCTGTTCGAGAAGGGCTTCGCCCCCACCCACGCCTTCGCCGCCTTCTACCGCTGGATCCGCGAGGATTTCGGCGCCGACGTGGCGCTCCATTTCGGCATGCACGGGGCGCTGGAGTTCATGCCCGGCAAGCAATGCGGCCTCGGCCCAGACTGCTGGCCCGACCGGCTGATCGGGGACCTGCCGAACGTCTATCTCTACGCCTCCAACAACCCTTCCGAGGGGACGCTCGCCAAGCGCCGCTCCGCCGCCACGCTGGTCACCCACCTGACCCCGCCGCTGGGGCGCGCAGGCCTCTACAAGGGCCTCGCCGAGCTGAAGGCGACGCTGGAGCGGTGGCGCGAGGGCGCGGCCGGCGGGGCGGAGCGCGGGGAGCTCGCCCGCCTCCTCCAGACCCAGGCCGCCGCCCTCGACCTCTGCGTCGAGGCGCCCGCCTGGGCCGACCCCGAGCATGAGGCTGGGGCCCTCTGGCGCGGCCTGCTGGAGCTGGAGCGCGCCCTGATCCCCGACGGTCTGCACGTCGTCGGCCGCCCGCCCTCGGCCGAGGCCCGCGCCGGGATGCTGGCGGCGATGGCGGAGGCCGCCGAAGAGACCTCCGATCCGCAGACCCTCGCCACGGTCGAGCGCCTGCTGGGCGAGGATCACGAGACCCCCGCCCTGATGCGCGCGCTGGGCGGCCGCTTCGTGCGGCCGGCGCCGGGCGGGGACCTTCTGCGCAGCCCGCAGGTGCTGCCGACGGGGCGCAACATGCACGCCTTCGACCCGTTCCGCATGCCCACCGCCTTCGCGCTGCGCGAGGGCGCCCGCCAGGCCGACCGGCTGATCGCGCGCCATGTGGCCGATCACGGCGCGCCCCCGCGCTCGGTCGCGCTGGTGCTGTGGGGCTCGGACAACATCAAGTCCGACGGCGGGCCCATCGGCCAGGCGCTGGCGCTGATGGGCGCGGCCCCGCGGGTCGACAGCTACGGCCGGCTCTGCGGCGCCCGGCTGATCCCGCTCGCGGAGCTCGGCCGCCCGCGCATCGACGTGCTGATGACCCTCTCGGGCGTGTTCCGCGACCTGCTGCCGATCCAGACCCGGATGCTGGCCGAGGCCGCCTGGCTCGCCGCCTCCGCCGAGGAACCCGAAGAGACCAACGCCGTCCGCGCCCATGCGCTCGCCTATGCCGCGCGGATCGGCTGCGACCTCGAGACCGCGGCCCTGCGCGTCTTCTCCAACGCCGAGGGCGCCTACGGCTCCAACGTCAACCACCTGGTCGGCTCCGGCGGCTGGGCGGACGAGGACGAGCTCGCCGACGCCTTCCAGGCCCGCAAGGGCTTCGCCTACGGCCGCGACGGGCGGGCGACGGCGCGGCCGGAGGTGATGCAGGCGGCGCTGGCGGATGTGGAGCTCGCCTACCAGAACCTCGAAAGCGTCGAGCTGGGCGTCACCACCGTCGACCACTATTTCGACACGCTGGGCGGGGTCGGGCGCGCCGTTCGCCGGGCGCGCGGGGCGGAGACCCCGGTCTACATCGGCGACTCCACCACCGGGACCGGCAAGGTCCGCTCGCTCAGCGAGCAGGTGGCGCTGGAGACGCGCACCCGCGCGCTGAACCCCCGCTGGTACGAGCCCCTGCTCAAGCACGGCCACGAGGGCGTGCGCCAGATCGAGGCGCAGGTGACCAACACGCTCGGCTGGTCCGCCACCACCGGCCAGGTCGCCCCCTGGGTCTACCAGCGCCTGACCGAGACCTTCGTGCTGGACGAGACCATGCGCCGCCGCCTGTCGGAGCTGAACCCGACCGCCGCCGCCCGCATGTCCAGCCGCCTGCTGGAGGCGCAGGAACGCGCCTACTGGTCCCCCGACCCCGAGACGCTCGACGCCCTGCGCCATGGCGCGGAGGAGCTGGAAGACCGGCTCGAAGGCCTCGGCGTCGCCGCAGAATGAGGAGCCCGCGATGAGCCCGCTCGACCGCACCCCCCCGAACCTGCGCGAGGACGGGGAAGGCTCCGTTCAGGTGCATCCCGACGCCGCCCTGAAGATCGAGGGGGCGAAGGTCTTCGCCGTCTACGGCAAGGGGGGGATCGGGAAGTCCACGACGTCGTCGAACCTCTCGGCCGCCTTCTCGAAGCTCGGCCGGCGGGTGCTGCAGATCGGCTGCGATCCCAAGCACGACTCGACCTTCACCCTGACCAAGAGCCTGGTGCCGACGGTGATCGACACCCTCAAGGAGGTCGACTTCCACGCCGAGGAGCTGCGGCCCGAGGATTTCGTCCATGTCGGCTGGAACGGCGTGATGTGCGTCGAGGCGGGCGGCCCGCCCGCGGGCACCGGCTGCGGCGGCTATGTGGTCGGCCAGACGGTGAAGCTGCTCAAGCAGCACCACCTGCTCGAAGAGACCGACGTGGTGATCTTCGACGTGCTGGGCGACGTGGTCTGCGGGGGCTTCGCCGCGCCGCTGATGCACGCCGACCGGGCGGTGGTGGTGACGGCGAACGACTTCGACTCGATCTACGCCATGAACCGGATCCTGGCTGCGGTGGAGGCGAAGTCGAAGAACTACCCCGTGCGGCTCGCCGGCTGCATCGCCAACCGCTCGAAGGATACCGACGAGGTCGACCGCTACTGCGCGACCGTCGGCTTCAAGCGGCTGGCGCATTTCCCCGATCTGGACGCCATCCGCCGCTCCCGCCTGAAGAAATGCACCCTCTTCGAGATGGAGGGCGAGGACGTGGCGGCCGTGCAGGCCGAATACATACGGCTCGCCGAGTCCCTCTGGGCCGGGACCGACCCGCTCGCCCCCAAGCCCCTGGAAGATCGCGAGATCTTCGAACTCCTGGGATTCGACTGATGGACGCCGCCTGGACCGAGACCCGCGACCGACTGGCCGCCTATTTCGACCGCACCGCCTTCGAGGCCTGGGCGAAGCTCACCTCGGACGCCCCCGTCAGCCGGATCCGCGCCACCGTGCGCGCGGGCCGGGAGCGGATGCGCGAGGCGCTTCTGGAGGCCCTGCCCGCGGACCTTTCGGGGGCCCGCGTGCTGGATGCGGGCTGCGGCGTCGGCCAGCTCTCGGTCGAGGCGGGGCGGAGGGGCGCGCAGGTGCTGGGCGTCGACATCTCCGACAATCTTCTGTCCATCGCGCGGGGGAATGCCGCGGGGCTCGGGGGCGTGAGCTTCGCCGTCGGCGACCTGCGCGACCCGGCGCATGGGCGCTTCGACCACGTGGTCGCGATGGACAGCCTGATCCACTACCGCTGCGCCGAGATCGTGGACGCGCTGGCGGCGCTCGCGCCGCGCACGTCCCGCTCCATCGTCTTCACCGTCGCGCCGCGCACGCCGCTGCTGAGCGTCATGCATGCAGCTGGAAAGGCCTTTCCGCGCGCCGACCGGGCGCCGGCCATCGTGCCGGTGAGCGCGAGGGCGCTGGCCCGCGCCGTCGCCGCGCGGCCGGAGCTGGCCGGCTGGCGCCTGCGCGTCGGCCCGCGGGTGGCGACGGGCTTCTACATCTCCCAGGCGATGGAGCTGCGGCGATGATCCGACGCGCGCTCGCCAGGGCCAGGGGCCAAAGGCCGGCAGCGGCGGAGCCGCATCCGCTGACGCAGTTCGGCCTCAGCCTGCTGCCCTTCGCGGACGCGGCCTCGGAGGGGCTGCCGCTGCGCCGGCTCATGCGGCTGTCGCTGTTCCAGGTCTCGGTGGGGATGGCCACGGTGATCCTGCTGGGCGCGCTGAACCGGGTGATGATCGTGGAGCTCGGCGTCGCCGCCTCGCTGGTGGCCGCCATGGCGGCGCTGCCGGTGCTGATCGCGCCGTTCCGGGCGCTGCTGGGGTTCCGCTCGGACACCTTCCGCTCGGCGCTGGGGTGGAAGCGGATCCCGTACCTCTGGTTCGGCTCGCTGTGGCAGTTCGGGGGGCTCGCGATCATGCCCTTCGCGCTGCTGATCCTGTCGGGCGACAAGACCTGGGGGCCGGACTGGGCGGGGCATGTCGGCGCCGCGGCCGCCTTCGCGATGACCGGGGTGGGGCTGCACATGACCCAGACCGCGGGCCTCGCGCTCGCCGCCGACCAGGCGGACGAGGCGACGCGGCCGCGGGTGGTGGCGCTGCTCTACGTGATGCTGCTGGCGGGGATGGCGGTCTCGGCGCTGGTGCTGGGATGGCTGCTGCGCGACTTCTCCGCCCTGCGGCTGATCCAGGTGGTGCAGGGGGCGGCGGTGGTCACGCTGGCGCTCAACGTCGTGGCGCTGTGGAAGCAGGAGGTGCTGCGCCCCATGGACCGCGCCGCGCGCGAGGCGCCGCGCCCGCGCTTCGCCGACGCCTGGCGCGACTTCGCCGCCGGCGGCCAGGCGGGGCGGCTGCTGGCGGTCACCGCGCTGGGCGCCTGCGCCTTCTCGATGCAGGACATCCTGCTCGAGCCCTATGGCGGCGAGGTCCTGGGCCTCTCGGTCGCGGCCACCACCACGCTGACGGCGCTCTGGGCGCTGGGGGCGCTGGCGGGCTTCGGGCTCGCCTCGCGCTGGCTCGGCGGGCGTCTGGGCGCCTGCGGGGTGGCGGCGCGGGGCGCCACGGTCGGCGTCGTCGCCTTCAGCTTCGTGATCTTCGCCGAGCCGACGGGCCTCGACGCCCTGTTCTTCATCGGCGCGGGCCTGATCGGCCTGGGGGTCGGCCTGTTCTCCGTCGCCACGCTGACCGAGGCGATGGCGATGGCGGCCGAGGGCGGCGCGGGCCTCGCGCTGGGCGCCTGGGGCGCGGCGCAGGCCACCGCCGCCGCGCTCGGCATCGCGCTTGGCGGCGCGATCCGCGACCTCGCCGGCGAGGCGGCCCTGTCGGGCGCCCTGGGCGAGGCGCTGGTCTCTTCCGCCACCGGCTACGCGGTCGTCTACCACCTCGAGATCGGCCTGCTGTTCGTCACCCTCATCGCCCTGGGTCCGCTCGCCGGACGGCGCCGCGGCGCCCGGCCCTCGACCCGCATCGGGCTGGCGGAGTTCCCGACGTGACCCCCGCCCCCTTCCCCGTCCCACCGCGCCGCAAGGAGCCCTCGACATGACCGAGACCATCATCGGAACCGTGGATCTCGCCCTCGTGGCGCTCTACGCCTTCTGGATCTTCTTCGCCGCCCTGATCTGGTACCTGCAGCGCGAGAACATGCGCGAGGGCTACCCCCTGGTCGACGAGAGCGGCGCGCCCGCCGCCAACCAGGGCCCGTTCCCCGCGCCCTCCCCCAAGACCTTCCGCCTCCCCTTCGGCCGCGGCGAGGTCACGGTCCCCTCCGACAACGGCGACAAGCGCGAGCTGGCGCTGACCCGGGAGTTCGAGTTCTCCGGCTACCCCTACGAGCCGACCGGCGATCCGCTGGCCGACGGCGTCGGCCCCGCCGCCTGGGCCGCGCGGCGCGACGTGCCGGAGCTCGACGGCCACGGCCTGCCCAAGATCGTGCCGATGCGCATGTGCGAGGGCTTCGCCGTCTCCGCCGGGCGGGACCCCCGCGGCCTGCCGGTGTTCTCCGGCGACGGGGTCGAGGTGGGCCACGTCTCCGACGTCTGGGTCGACCGGCCCGAGCAGATGGCCCGCTACCTCGAGATCGAGCTCTCCGGAGGGACCGGCCGGCGGCTGCTGCCGATGCCGCTCGCGCGCGTGCGCAAGGCGGGGGTGAAGATCCACGCCCTCTACGCCGCGCAGATCCCCGGCGTGCCGCAGACGAAGACGGACGCCGAGATCACCCTGCTCGAGGAGGACAAGATCTCCGCCTACTGGTGCGGCGGCAAGCTCTACGCCGATCCCGCCCGCCTCGAGCCGCAGATCTGAGGGAGGGCGCGATGACCCACGACGACTACCACGTCGAGCCGGTCCGCGGCCTGCCGGGGGTCCCGCCCGAGGGCGAGCGGATCCTGTGGCAGGGCGCGCCGGACTGGCGGGCGCTCGCGCTGGAGGCGATGGGCCTGCGCTGGGTGATGGCCTATTTCGGCGCGCTGGCGGCGTGGCGGGTCGCGGTCGATCTCGACCGCGACCCGGTCACGGGGCTGCAGGGCGCGGCGCTGTTCCTGGCGCTGGGGCTCGCGGCCTGCGCGATCCTGGCGGGGATCGCCTGGGTGCTGGCGAAGGCCACCGTCTACACCATCACCACCCGGCGGGTGGCGATGCGCATCGGCGCGGCGCTGACCGTGACGCTGAACCTGCCCTACCGCTGGATCGGCTCGGTCGACCTCAGGCGCGGGCCATTCGGGACCGGCGACCTGTCGTTGTCGCTGATCGGCTCGGACCGGATCTCCTACGTCGTCTGCTGGCCGCATGTCCGCCCCTGGCGCATGCGCCGCACCCAGCCGACCCTGCGCTGCATCCCCGATCCCGAGACCGTCGCCCGCCTGCTGGCCGAGACCGCCGAGGCCCGGCTGGAGGCGCAGGCCTTCGAGGCCGCGGGCGCCCGCGGCCCCGCCGCCGTGGCCGCGGAATAGGGGAGGCCCCGCCATGCACGCCGCCCCCGCCCTTCGCAGCGCCGAGCGCGACCGGATCCCCAGGGGCCTGCTGCGCGCCATCGGGCTGATGGTGCTGCTGAGCCTCGCCATCGCCGCCTACGCCCGCCTCGCCGGCGCGCCGCCCGCCGCGACGCCGCCGGAGTCCCCGGTGGTGGCGGCGCGCGACATCGTCATCGTCCCGCAGCCCGACGGCGCCGCCCGGGTGCTGGACGCGGACGGCGCCCTGGTGCTGGAGCGCGGGCCCGGCCAGGCCGGCTTCATCGCCGGCGTGGGCCGCGCCATGACCCGCGTGCGCACCGTCGACGGCGCGCCTGCGCTCGCCCCCGCCCGGCTGACCCTCCACCGCGACGGCAGCCTGCGCCTGATCGACCCCCAGACCGGCTGGCGGGTCGAGCTGAAAGCCTTCGGGAAGGACAACGAGGCGGCCTTCGCCGCCCTGCTGCCGCCGCCGGCGGCCGCCGAACAGGGAGATGCGCAATGAACCTGCTGAGCAGACGCCGCGAGACCGTGCCCTGCACGGTCGAGGTCTCGCACCGCTTCGAGAGCCTGCACGCCCATGTGCGCTTCAACGACGGCTCGGTCGTGCATCCGGGCGACGAAGTCATCGTCCACGGCGCGCCGGTCATGGCCGCCTGGGGCGAGGTGATCCGCGAGGACCGCCAGGCCACCATCACCCGCGCCACCCTCGCCGAGCGGCTGTGGACCCGCGCCACCGGCGACCTCGAATTCATGGAGCTCTGCGAGTTCAGCTTCTCCGAGGAGATCCGGCTATGAACGCCCGTCCCGAGTTCCACCCCGACAGCCCCGAGGCCGTGGCCGCCCGGATCGACGCCCGCGGCGCCCCGATCCCCGAGGGCTACGACACCCAGGCGATGGCGACCGAGACCACGCTCCTGAACCCGCGCTTCTACACCACCGACTTCGACGAGATGGACCGCATCGACGTCTCCCCGGTGCGCGAGGAATGGGACGCGCTGCTGGCCGAGATGAAGGCCGACCCCAACCGACGCCACTTCAAGAAGACCGCCGACTGGGACGCCGTCGACTTCGAGGCCATGGAGCCGGAGCTGCGCAAGGAGCTGATCGACTTCCTCGTCTCCTCGCTGACGGCCGAGTTCTCCGGCTGCGTCCTCTACAAGGAGATGAAGCGGCGCGGCTCCAACCCCGACATCTGCGAGCTCTTCTCCTACATGTCGCGGGACGAGGCGCGCCATGCGGGCTTCATCAACGACGCGCTGCGCGAGGCGAACGTGGCGGTGAACCTGGGCTTCCTGACCCGGTCGAAGAAATACACCTACTTCCGGCCGAAGTTCATCTACTACGCCACCTATCTCAGCGAGAAGATCGGCTACGCCCGCTACATCACCATCTTCCGCCACCTGGAGCGGAACCCCGACAAGCGCTTCCACCCGATCTTCAAGTGGTTCGAGCAGTGGTGCAACGACGAGTTCCGCCACGGCGAGGCCTTCGCGCTGCTGATGCGCACCGACCCGAAGCTGACCTCGGGCGTCAACACGCTGTGGATCCGCTTCTTCCTGGTGGCGGTCTTCGCGACCATGCACGTGCGCGACCACGCCCGGCCCGCCTTCCACAAGGCGCTGGGCGTCGACATCGACTGGTACGACGACCAGGTCTTCCGCCTCACCTCCGAGATCTCGCGGCAGGTGTTCCCGGTGGAGCTCGACCTCGACCACCCGCGCTGGCAGGCGGGGCTGACCCGGATGCGGAGGATCTTCGCCGACCTCGACGCCGCGAAGAGGCGGGGCGGGGCGGCCGGGCGGATCGCCTCGGCCTGGCATTCGGCGCGGGCGGCGGCGTGCTTCGCCGGGCTCTACCTGATCCCGGTCAAGCGCAACGCGCCGCCCGCCTCCAGCCGGCTCGAGCCGGCCTGGTGAGCGGGGCGGCGGAGGGAGCGGCGAGATGACCAGCGGATGGGCGGCGGCGGGCTTCGCGCTCTTCGCCTGGTGGTTCTCCACCGGGATCATCCTGCTGGTCGTCAACCGGGCCGAGCGGGCGGGCCCCGGCGCGCCGGCCCGCGCCGCCTGGCTGTGCCTGCCGGTTCTGGCGATCGGCGCGGCGGGGGTGGCGCTCGGCCGCGACGACGGCTCCGCCGCCGGGGCCTATGCCGCCTTCCTCTCCGCGCTGGCGATCTGGGGCTGGATCGAGCTCGCCTTCCTCACCGGCGTGCTGACCGGCCCGGTGCTGCGCCCCTGCCCCGCCGACGTGCCGGAGTGGGAGCGCTTCGTGCGCGCCTGGGGCGTGATCGCCTATTCGGAGATGTGCCTCGTCGCCGTCCTCGCGGCCCAGTGGCTGCATCTCGAGGGCGCGGCCAACCCGGTGGCGCTGTGGACCTTCGCCACCCTCTTCGGCGCCCGGCTGACCGCCAAGCTGAACCTCTGGCTCGGCGTGCCCCATGTGCATGCCGAGATGCTGCCCCGCCGCCTGTCGCATGTGGCGAGCCATTTCCGCATCCGCCGCCCGACCCCGTTCTTCGCCCTCTCCGTCACCCTGCTGACGCTGGCGGCGGGCGGCTGGACCTGGACGGCGGCCACGGCCGAGACCCCCGTCGCGAGCGTCGGGGCCGCCCTCGTCGCCGCCCTGACCGCGCTGGCGCTCGTCGAGCACTGGCTGATGGTCGTTCCCATTCCCGATGGCGTCCTGTGGCGCTGGACCGAAGCCAGAGGCGCCCGCAAGCCCGCGCCTTGAAGCCCTGAAAGGACCCGACAATGGACCAGATCACCCGGTTCGACGCCGCCTTCGCCGCCCAGCTCGACGCGCTGCGGGCCGAGGGCAACTACCGCTGGTTCGCCAATCTCGAGCGCCACGCCGGCGACTTTCCCCGCGCCACCCGCCGCCACGCGCGCGGGCAGGACCCGGTGACGGTCTGGTGCTCGAACGACTATCTCGGCATGGGCCAGCACCCGGCGGTGCGCGAGGCGATGAAGGCCGCGATCGACAGCTGCGGCGCGGGCGCCGGCGGCACCCGCAACATCTCGGGCACCAACGTCCACCACGTGGCGCTGGAGCGCGAGCTCGCCGACCTGCACGGCAAGCAGGCGGCGCTGCTGTTCACCTCGGGCTACGTTTCCAACTGGGCGACGCTGTCGACGCTGGGGGCGCGCCTGCCGGGCTGCGTGATCCTGTCGGACGCGCTCAACCACGCCTCGATGATCGAGGGGGTGCGCCACTCGCGGGCCGAGAAGCGGATCTGGAAGCACAACGATCTCGAGGACCTGGAGCGGCAGCTGGCCGCCGTCGAGCCCGGCCGTCCAAAGCTGATCGCCTTCGAGAGCGTCTATTCGATGGACGGCGACATCGCGCCGATCCGCGAGATCTGCGACCTCGCCGACCGCTACGGCGCGATGACCTACCTCGACGAGGTGCACGCCGTCGGCCTCTACGGACCGCGCGGCGGCGGCGTGGCGGAGCGCGAGGGGCTGATGGACCGCATCACCATCATCGAGGGGACCCTCGGGAAGGCCTTCGGCGTGGTCGGCGGCTACATCGCGGCCTCGGAGGCGGTGTGCGATTTCGTGCGCAGCTTCGCCTCGGGCTTCATCTTCACCACCTCCCTGCCGCCGGCGGTGGCGGCGGGCGCCTGCGTCTCGATCCGGCACCTGAAGGAAAGCGACGCCGAGCGGCTGGCCCAGCGCCGCGCGGTGGCGATGCTGCGCGCGCGGCTCGACCGGCTGGGGATCCCGCATCTGCCGAACCCCTCCCACATCGTGCCGGTGATGGTGAAGGACCCGGTGAAGTGCAAGCTGATCTCGGACATCCTGCTCGACGAGCACGGGATCTACGTGCAGCCGATCAACTATCCGACCGTGCCGAAGGGGACCGAGCGGCTGCGCTTCACCCCCTCGCCCCTGCATTCCGAGGCGGACATCGACCGGCTCGCCACGGCCCTCCACGGGCTGTGGAGCCAGTGCGCCCTGGCCCGCGCCGCGGCCTGAGGGCGGCCTCGCCGTCCCCGCGCGAGGCGCCCCTCGCCCAGACGACGAACGCCGCGCCCGGTCTCCCGGGCGCGGCGTCTTTCTGCGGGCGGCGGCGCGTTCAGGCGGTGGCGGCCTCCGCCGCAGCGTCGACGCCCAGCGCGGAGAGCGCGGCGGCGGCGATGTCGGGGGCGGTCAGGCCGGCCTCTGCATACATCCGCTCCGGCGCGTCCTGGTCGATGAAGCGGTCGGGCAGCGTCAGGGTGCGGATGCGCAGGCCGCGGTCCAGCGCGCCCTCCGCCGCCAGCAGGTGCAGGACATGGGCGCCGAAACCGCCGGCGGCGCCTTCCTCGACCGTGATCAGGGCGGCGTGGTCGCGGGCCAGCGCCAGGATCAGCTCCCGGTCCAGGGGCTTGGCGAAGCGGGCGTCGGCGACGGTGCAGGTCAGGCCGCGCGCCTCCAGCGCCTCGGCCGCCGCCAGACACTCGCCCAGACGCCCGCCGAGCGACAGCAGCGCCACCGCCGAGCCCTCGCGCAGCACCCGGCCGCGGCCGATCTCGAGCGGCTGCGGCGCCTCGGGGATCGCCACGCCGGTTCCGTTCCCGCGGGGATAGCGCAGCGCAATGGGGCCGGAGTCGTGCCCGGCGGCGGTGGCGACCATGCGCGCGAGCTCCGCCTCGTCGGCCGCGGCCATCACGGTGAAATTGGGCAGCGTGCAGAGATAGGCGAGGTCGAAGGCCCCCGCATGGGTCGCCCCGTCCGCCCCCACCAGGCCCGCGCGATCGAGCGCGAAGCGCACGGGCAGGTTCTGCAGCGCCACGTCGTGGACCACCTGGTCGTAGGCCCGCTGCAGGAAGGTCGAGTAGATCGCGCAGAACGGCCGCATCCCCGCCGCGGCGAGACCGGCGGCGAAGGTCACCGCGTGCTGCTCGGCGATGCCCACGTCGAAGGCGCGCTCGGGGAAGCGGGCCTTGAGCTTCGAGATCCCGCTGCCCTCGGCCATCGCGGCGGTGATGCCGACCACCTTGGGGTCGAGCGCGGCGGCGCGGGTCAGCTGCTCGCCGAAGACGGCGGTGTAGCTGGGGGCGGCGGGCTTGCCTTTGGCCTGCTCGCCGCTGACCACGTCGAATTTCGCGACGCCGTGGTACTTGTCGGCGCTCGCCTCGGCGGGGGCGTAGCCCTTGCCCTTGCGGGTGAGGCAGTGGATCAGCACCGGCCCGTCGGCGCGCGCCCGGGCGGCGCGCAGCACCCGCAGCAGCTGGCCGATGTCGTGCCCGTCGATCGGGCCCACGTAGGAGAAGCCGAGCGTCTCGAAGAGCGTCCCGCCCAGCGCAGCGCCCCGCACCAGGTCGCGGGCGCGGCGCGCGCCCTCCCGCGCGGGGCCCGGCAGCAGGGCGGCGGCGCCCTCGGCCAGCGCCTTCAGGTCCTGCAGCGGGCCGCTGGCGTAGATCCGCGACAGGTAGTCCGAGAGCGCGCCGACGGGGGGCGAGATCGACATCTCGTTGTCGTTGAGGATCACGAACAGGCGCTTGCCCAGCGCGCCGGCGTTGTTCATCGCCTCCCAGGCCATGCCCGCGCTCATCGCGCCGTCGCCGATCACGGCGACCACGTCGCCGACCCCCGGCGCCCCCAGGTCCCGGGCGGCGGCGAAGCCCAGGCCCGCGGAGATCGAGGTCGAGGAATGCGCGGCGCCGAACGGGTCGTAGTCGCTCTCCGCCCGCCGGGTGAAGCCCGAGAGGCCGCCCCCCTGGCGCAGCGTGCGGATGCGGTCGCGCCGGCCGGTCAGGATCTTGTGGGGATAGCACTGGTGCCCGACGTCCCAGATGATCCTGTCGCGCGGCGCCTCGAAGACCGCGTGCAGGGCCACCGACAGCTCCACCACGCCGAGGCCGGAGCCGAGGTGCCCGCCGGTGACCGAGACGGCCGAGATCGTCTCCGCCCGCAGCTCGTCGGCCAGATGCGCGAGCTCGGCGTCGCTCAGCGCCCTGAGGTCCGCGGGCCAGGGCGCGCGGTCGAGATGCGGGGTGATCGGACGGTCGTGGGTCGGACGGTCATAGGCCGGCAGGTTCCGGGCCGGGCTGTTCCGGGTCGGGCGGTTCCGGGTCGGACGGTCGTAGGTCGGACGGGGGGTCATGGTCGCGCTCCCTTGCGAGGCCTCGCGCGGGACCGGGCCCGCGGACGCGGGGCGCGGGAGGGCGGCCGCGGCCGCCCTCCCGCCGTCAGTCGTAGACCGGCTCGGCCGAGATCAGCTCGGGCCAGTCGCCGAGCATGCTCTGCCCCAGCAGGGGCTTGGTCGCCCCCTGGTGGCAGGTCAGGCAGTAGACCTTGGGCGCGTCGCCGAGCGGCCCGAGGCGATGCTCGGGCAGCAGTTCGGCCAGCGGCGCCACCCAGCTCTGGTTCAGGTCCTGCACCATCGAGATGCCGAGCGTCGCCGTCGTCCACTGGGGCGTCAGCTGGGTCGGGTCGTTCACCGCGCGGGTGTTGTGGCAGAAGGTGCAGTTCGCCCCCAGGCTCTGGGTGAAATGCATCATCAGCGCATAGGTCCGCTCGGTCTCCTTCATCCCCGGCAGGCCGGCGTTGTCGACCCGCGGGGCCTGGTCGTTGACCGCCACCAGCTCCCCGTCCAGCAGATAGGCCTCGATCGCGTTCGCGGGCAGCGAGGTGAAGCTGGTCAGCGGCATCGCCCGGTTCTGGAAGGCCGCCGTCGGCCCCACCGTCTCGTTCACCGGGGGCAGCCTGGTCCACACGTAGGGGGGGACGTTCTCGCCGCGGTGGCAGGTGTAGCAGGTCACGCCCGAGGGCGCCGTGTGCACCTCCCAGTCCTGGTTCAGCGCCCAGGTCATCTGGATCATCCGCCGCGCGACCACCTTGGTGTAGACGTCGTCCGAGGCGAGGTCGTCCTCGCCGTGGCAGTAGGCGCAGCCCTGCTCGGGGGAGACCCACTCGGTGATCCCGGCCATCAGCCGGTTGAAGTTGTCGACCGTCAGGTGGCCCAGCACCTGCACGTTCTCATAGGCCTCGCCGGCGAGCATCGCGTCCGCCTCCGGCGGCCAGGGCGCGTCGCCCGGCGGCAGGATGTTGACGGCCTCGAGGGCCATCAGCCGGCCGGGCGTGTCGATCTTGACCATGCCCGTGCCGCGGGGGCCGGTCTGCACCGTCTCCTTCTCCAGCGGGTTGCCGAGGATCACGATCACCGCCACGGCGAAGACGCCGCCGCCGAGGATCGCCGCGGGCAGCGCCGTCTTCACCAGGTCGAAGGGGCGCCTGCGGTTCCACTCGTCGAACCAGCGGAACTTGCCTGAGGGTCCGAACATCGCTCTCACTCCCCGCCGGTCGTGTAGGCTTCGTAGCCGTAGGCGCCGTCGTAGGTCGGGGCGAAGTCATGCTCGACCGCCCACAGATACCAGTTGTCGACGACGGTGCCGGTCAGGAGGATGCCGATGCCGCCGGTGATCGGCGTCAGCACGGCGAACCACCAGGCCCAGCGGTGAATCCCCTCCATCGTGGCGTTGAAGCCCATGGTCCAGCGCCAGAACAGGGCCGCGCGCTCCGAGGCGGTGCCGCGGTCCACGATCTGCTCCAGCTCCCGGTCGCCGCCCAGCCGGGTGACGGCCAGGATGGTGGCGCCGTGCATCGCGAACAGCAGCACCGAGCCGTAGAGGAACACGATCGAGAGGCAGTGGAAGGGGTTGTAGTAGAGGTTCCCGTAGCGCAGCGAGAAGGCCGTGGTCCAGTCGAGGTGCGGGAAGATCCCGTAGGGCACCGCCTCGGACCAGGTTCCCATCAGGATCGGGCGGAACAGGTTGAGCACCAGCATCAGCCAGATCGCCGAGGCGAAGGCCCAGGCCACGTGCGTGCCCATGCCCAGCGCCACCGCCCGGGTGTAGGAGCGCAGCCACCACGCCACGACCGAGACCAGGATGAAGACCGAGGACAGGAACCACCAGCCGCCGTCCCGCAGCGGCGGCACGCGCAGCCCGTTCTCCGGCCCCGGCGGCTCCAGCGCCAGCCAGAAGCCCTGGCGGAAGAACTCCGGGATCGACCAGCCGACCTGGGCCAGCATGTTGAAGCCGATGATGTTCAGCGACAGGATCCCGGTGGCGAGCGAGATCACCCCGTACCAGCCCAGGTGGATCGGCCCCAGCTGGGCGTTGCCGATCCAGCCCAGCAGGTTGGAGAAGCTCGCCCCCCGGCTGCGCTCATGTTCGGCGCCGCCGCCGGCGAGGCCCATCTCGGCGGGACCTCGCACCTGGAACTGCGTGAAGACGTTCTGATACTCGGCCATCGCTCAAACCCCTCCCTGGCCCGGCCAGATCGGCAGATCGAGCCACCAGTTCCACCACTCGGGCCAGCCGCGGGTCCACAGCGGGCCGGAGATGATGATGCAGACCGCGCTCCAGAACGCGGCGTTCAGCGCCAGCAGCAGGCCCAGCCGGTGGATGCCCAGCGTGCCGACCGAGTAGCCGATGAAGTCGCGGAAGTAGGTGTCCTCGTGATCCGGCGTGCGGATCTCCTCGCCCTTCTGCGGGTTCACCGCCGACAGGATCAGCGAGCCGTGAAGGGACAGCGCGAAGGTGGTGGTGAAGAAGAAGGTCACCGCCAGCATGTGCGCCGGATTGTAGTGGAAGTGCAGGTACTGGTAGCCGACGTTGGAAACCCAGTCGAGGTGGCTGAAGATCCCGTAGGGGAACCCGTGCCCCCAGGCGCCCAGCAGCAGCGGGCGGAAGATCACCAGCGTGAGGTAGGCCAGGATCGCGAAGCTGAAGGCGACCGGCACGTGATAGCCGATGCCCAGCTTGCGGCAGATCTCGACCTCGCGCAGGGCCCAGCTGACGAAGGCGGCGGTGGCGCAGATGGTGATCACCTGCCACAGCCCCCCCTCGGCCAGCGGCGCCAGCCCCAGCCCGTAGGACAGGTCGGGCGGCGCGATGGAGATGGTCCAGGGGTTGAACGTGCCCTGCAGGGCCGCCCCCCAGAAGATCAGGATCGTGCCGAGCGTTGCGAAGAACGCCGTGGTGACGCCGAAGAAGCCGACGTAGAAGGGACCGATCCAGAAATCGAACAGGTCGCCGCCGACGAGCGTGCCGCCTTTGACGCGATACTTTTTCTCGAAGTTGAGCAAGGCCATGGGTCGTCCCTCGCGTCAGGCCGACGGCGCGCGTCGGCGTCTTCCGGGCTGCAGGCGGGGCGGACCCCGCCCGCATTGGTTTTCGCGACCGGGACCGCCTCGCGCGGTCCCGGTCCTGTCACTCCTGTTGAGCGACCCCGTATTTCTCGGCGGAGACTTCGAACCAGT
>Ga0310345_10000598_pt1 | contig 49250 bp, 37 predicted proteins | sample HC15DNA20500_MG_FD_204667 | JGI IMG/M metagenome (GOLD analysis project Ga0310345, IMG submission 204667) | Marine microbial communities from station ALOHA, North Pacific Subtropical Gyre - HC15-DNA-20-500_MG | ecosystem: Environmental > Aquatic > Marine > Oceanic | place: Pacific Ocean: North...
CGGTGTGCGGCGCCTCGTAGTCCTGGTCGCGCGCGAGGTCGGGCTCGGGCAGGGCGGCGCGATCGAGCTTGCCGTTCGGGAGCCGCGGGAGCCGCTCGAGAGTGACGAGCGCGGAGGGGATCATGTAGGGCGGGAGCGCTTCGCGAAGCGCGCTCCACAGCTCGGGCTCGAGCGAGCTCGCACACTCGGCGTAGGCGATGAGGCGCTGCCCGCGGACGACGGCGACCGCCTGGAGGACCCCGTCGACGCGCTCGAGCACCGCCTCGACCTCGCCGAGCTCGATGCGATAGCCACGGACCTTGACCTGGTGATCGACACGGCCGAGGAAGGCGAGCTGGCCTTCGGCGCGCCAGCGCACGAGGTCGCCGGTGCGGTAGCGCCGTCCGCCGGGCTCGCCGTCGGGATCGGGCACGAAGCGCTCGGCGGTCTGGGCGGGGCGGCCGAGGTAGCCGCGGGCGAGGCCGTGCCCGCCGAGCAGGAGCTCGCCCGGCGCGAAGGGGGGGACCTCGAGGTCTTCGGCGTCGACGACCGCGGCGCTGGTGTTCGGGATCGGGCCGCCGATCGTCGGCGCGGCGTCGGTGCCCGCGGGGACCGTGACCCAGGTCGAGTAGGTCGTGTCCTCGGACGGGCCGTAGAGGTTTCGGACGGCCTCGACGCCGAGCGCGTAGACGTCGTCGACGAGGGAGCGTCCGAGCGGCTCGCCGGCGAGGTTGACCCAGCGGACCGAGGGGGGGACGGCGTCGCCGCGCACCAGCTCGGCCATCGCCGAAGGCACGGTGTTGATCAGGCGGACCTCGTCGCGGGCCGGCAGCGAGCCGAGCTCGAGCGCGTCGCGGGCCAGCAGGAGCTTGCCGCCCTGCGACCAGGTGACGAAGAGCTCGAAGACCGAGAGATCCCAGTTGGTCGAGGTCGCGCCGAGCACGCCTTGCCAGGCCTCGGCCGGGTACTCGCGGGCGGCCCATGCGGCGAGCGCGGCGCCGCTCCGGTGCGCGATGGCCACGCCCTTGGGCCGGCCGGTCGAGCCCGAGGTGTAGAGCACGTACGCGAGATCGTCCGGGCTCGAGCGGCTGGGGACGCGGCGCGCCTCCTCCGGCGCGTCGTGCACGGAGAGCAGCGTCCACGGCCCCTCGGGCAGCGCCTCGCGACCGACGTCGTCGGCCAAGACGACGGGCATCGCCGCGTCGAGGGCCATGACGCGCAGCCGCTCGCGCGGGTAGCTCGGGTCGAGCGAGACGTAGGCGCCGCCGGCCTTGAGCACGCCGAGGAGCGCGACCATCAGGCTCGGCCCGCGCTCCAGGCCCACGCCGACCCGGGTCTCCGGGCCGACGCCCATCGCGCGCAGCCGGTGGGCGAGCCCGTTGGCGCGGCGCTCGAGCTGCCGGTAGGTCCAGCGCTCGGTCTGCCAGACGAGCGCCTCGGCGTCGGGCGTCCGGTCGACCGCGTCCTCGAAGAGCTCGTGCAGGCAGCGAGGCGTGTAGTCGAGCGCGGCGCCGCGTGAGAGCTCGTCCAGCCTCGCCCGCTCCGGTCCGTCGCCCCAGCGCAGCTCGGGCAGCGGGAGCTCGGGCGCCTCCAGCGCCGCCTCCAGCAGGCGCGTCAGCCCGCGGGCGAGCTGCGCGACCGTCGCCTCCTCGAAGAGCTCGGCGTCGTACTCGAGCGCGCAGCTCGCGCCGAGGTCCAGCGTCACGTCCGCGCGCGGGAGCGAGGCGGCCCACGCCGCGCCCGCGGGGACGAAGTTGACCGGGGCCGCGGCGTCGTCGGGGCGGGCGCCCCAGGGGAGGGGGCTCGCGACGAGGGCCGCGTCCCGGGCGTCTCGGACGCGCGCGCGCAGCGCGTCGAGCGAAGGGCGTCGAGCCAGGTCGAGGGCCGCGGACAGCGTGGTGACGAACCGGGCGTCGTCTCCGCCGACGGTCCGCAGCCGGGCGGGCACGTTCACGGCGACGGTCGACGTGCGCGCGTGCGCGGCGAGCGTCCAGGCCCACGCGGCGAGCACCGCGTCCGCGTCGGCGTCCGGCGGGAGGTCGATGTCCAGCCGTCCCCGGCGGCTCGCTCCGCTCTCGCGGCGGCGGGGGTGATCGAGCGGCAGGTCCAGGGGCGCCGTCTCGGAGCGCGCGGGCGCGTCTGCCGGGGCCTCGAGGCGCGCGGGCCGCTCGGCGCCCCAGGCTTCGAGCGCGAAGGCGTCGAGCGTGAAGCCGGCGGCGGCGCCCGCGCACGCCTCGGCCAGGAGCCGAAGCTCGGCCGCGACCGCCTCGGTGTCCTCGGTCGACGGGACTTGGATCCGGGCCTGCCCCCGGTCGAGCCGGGCGACGCCGAGCAGCCCCTCCGGCGCGGGGCCGTCCCCGAGGCGGACCACGTACGGGGCGGCCGGCGAGGCGTCCGAGCCGAGCGGCGGGCCGTCGGAGAACGCGCGGAGCAGGGCGCCCTCCACGCGCGACAGAACGACGGCGCCATCGCGCGCGGCGCGCAGGTCGATCACCGCCTCGACCCGTCGATCGCCGGCGACGAGGGGGAGCGACAGGCGAGGCGTGCCGCGCCGGATCGCGAGCCACCAGGCGAACGCGGCCACCGGGACGAGCGGCGCCGCCTCCGGCGCGAGCGAGAGCTCGACGATCCCCGGCCGCGTCGAGGCGCCGGGCTCGGCGCGGAGCCCGACGCTGGAGAGCGCGGCGGAGCCGGAGCGCAGCGGTGTCCACGCCGTCGTCGCCGAGGAGAGCACCTCCACGCGGCCGTCCGGCAGCCAGCGGGCCTGGTGGCCGGTGCGGAAGGTGCGCTCGCCGGGCGCCCACCCGAAGCCCTGCGGGATCCATCGCTCCGCCGTCTCTCTCGGCGAGCCGGCCACCTCGCGCGCGAGGGTGTCGCCGGCGAGGAGCAGCTCTCCCGCCACGCCGGTGGGGACCGGCTCGCAGCGCTCGTCGACCACGAAGCAGCGGACGTTCGCGATCGGCCGGCCGAGGATCCGGCGCGCCGCTTCGGCGGGACGGTGGGGGCCGTAGAAGGCGCACTCGCCTTGCTCGGGGAAGCCCTCGAGCACCGTGACGCGAGCCCCGGCGTCCGTCGCCCGGCCCGCCCGCGGAGGGCCGATGAAGGAGAGCGAGCGGGTCGGCGCCGCCGGCTCGGGCGGAGGCTCGTCGCCGCGCCCGATGAACACGCGCGTCGGCCGCCGCTCGGGGAGCGCGCGGTGCACGGTCGCGCCGGCGGCGAGCGGCGCCAGCACCTCCGCGGCGCCGAGCCCGGCGAAGGTGCGCGGCCGGCGCACCCACACGTCGTCGTTGCCGGCGAACCCGTAGTCCCGTCGCGCCCAGGTCACGGTCGCGAGCAGCGCGCGGTGGGTGTGGGTCAGGACGCGTAGGCGGTCGTCGGCGTCCAGGACGAGCTGCCCGACGACGGCCGCGTCCAGCAGGCGCGGCGCCGGCTCGCCGGCGGCCGGGGGATCGTCGTGCGCGTCCGGATCGACGCGCAGCGGCTCCAGCGCGTCGGGGCAGTCCTCCGCCGAGGCGACCACCGCGCGGGCGTCGATCCGAAGGGCGAGGGTGGTGAGCAGCGCCTCCGGCAGGCTCGCGTCGACCGGCACGCAGATCGCGCCGCGCTCGGCGATGGCGGCGAAGGTCGCCGCGAGCTCCCGGCCTTCGGCGGTGAGCGCGAGGACCGTGGCTCCTTCGCCGACGCCGCGGCCCTCGAGCGCGCGACGCAGGGCGTGGACGCGGTCGCGCAGCTGCCGGTAGGTCGTCGGCCCGCTCGCCTCCGACAAGGCCACGCGGTCGCCGCTGCGCGCGGCGTGCGCGAGGATGAGCTCGTCGACGGTGCGCGCGGTCGGGAGGGGCTCGGCGGTCGCGTTCCACCGGCCGACGACGTCGTGCCGCTCCTCCGTCGGGAGGTCGAGCAGCTCCGCCACCGTGCCCAGCGCGTCCAGCCGGACGAGGCGCCGCAGCACGTGCCGGTACACCCGCAGCAGGCGGGCGGGCAGCTCGGCGTGGACGCGATCGCGGCGGTAGCGCAGCACGAGCCGCGGCTGCTCGGCGGGGAAGACGGCGAGCTCGAGCGGCAGCTCGGCTTGCTCGGTGTGGCGGAAGCCGCGGATCGTCAGGTCCGCCGGCGCCGCGCCCCGCATCGCCTCCTCGATCGAGAGGTTCTCGACCACGACCATCGAGTCGAAGAGCTCGTCCGCGCGGCGACCGGTCGCCCTCGCGACGTCCTGCAGCGACGCGTGGCGCCCGTTCAGCGCCGCGGTCCGGCGCTCGAGCTCGTCCAGCCACTCGCGCACGGGGCGCGCGGGATCCACCGAGACCGCGAGCGGCAGCATGTGGATGAACGGGCCGATCGCCAGCTCGGCGCCGGGGAGGTCGGGCGGTCGGCCCGCGACCACCACGCCGAAGGTCACGTCGGAGCGCTGCGTGTAGAGGCGGAGCACGATGGCCCACGCCGCCTCGTAGAGCGTGGCCATGCGCAGCCCCCGGGCACGCGCCGCGCCCTCGAGCGCGGAGGCCGTCGCCTGATCGAGCACCGCCGACTGCTCCGCGGGGCCCCCCGAGGGATCGCCGGGGGGCGGCAGGCGGAGCGCCGACGGGCTCACCCCTCCGAGCTCGGCGGCCCAGAGCGCCGCCTCCGACGGGCGCCGACGCAGCCAGCGCACGTAGTCGCGCAGCTCGAAGGGGCGATGCGCCGGGGCCTGTCCGCCGTAGCTCGCGAAGACCTCGCGCATCAGCACGACGAGGGACCAGCCGTCGATGACGATGTGATGGGTCGTGAGCAGGAGGAGGTGCTCGTCGCGGTCGAGCCGGACGAGCGTGGCGCGAAGGAGCGGCGCCAGCTCGAGATCCATGCCCGCGCGGCGATCCTCCTCGAGGAGCTGGCTCCACCGCCGCTTCAGCTCGTAGCGAGGCTGCCCCGACCAGTCGACCACCTCCCAGGGCACGTCCGCGGTCGACCACACGACCTGCTGCGGCTGGTCCAGCTCCTCCCACACGAACGAGGTGCGGAGCGACGGGTGCCGCGCGATCACGGACGCGAGGGCCTCGCGCAGCCGCTCCCGGTCGAGCGGACCGACCAGCTCGAGCGCGGTCTGCAGGAGGTACGTGCCGGGCGCGCCGCTGAGGACCTTCGCGAACAGCATCGACTCCTGGAGGGGAGTGACGTCGAAGATCGACTCCACCTCCGGGTCGGCGGACGGGCGCGAAGGTTCCTCGTGCTCGAAGCTCATCTCTCGGTCAGCGACGCTTGTCGCGCGCGCGGCGCAGGACCTTGGCGAGCTGGTCGTCGTCGAGCGAGGAGTCCTGGTGCTTCTCGACCAGACCGGGGCCGGCGTCCGCGCGCGCCACGCCCAGCTCCCTGGTGATGTCGACCGCGGCGTCGAGGAAGGCGCCCATGTCGGCCTCCGCGAAGTGATCCCCGCGGAAGCGGAGCTTCAGCTCGAGCGCGGGGCCGCTCAGCGATCCACCGAGGACCGCGACGTCCGGCTCGACCTCCGGCGCATCGTCCACCGTGCAATATCCGATGCGGGGGGCCGTGAACGCCTCCGCGTACCACTCGCCGTAGTGGAGCAGCAGCCGGCTCCGGCTCGCGCGCTGGAGCTCGCGCCGCACGTCCTCCGCCGGGTGGTAGTGCGCGAGGGCGCGGTAGGGGGCGTTCAGCTCGCGGAGCCGCGAGACGTGTCGGCTCACCGTGCCGAGGGGATCGCGGGTGGCCTCGGGGTCGACCGCCACCGCGACCGGCTCGCGAGCCCGGAAGCGGCCCACGGTGCGGGAGAGATCCGTCTCGGGGTCGTCGCGGCCGGAGGTCAGCACGTCGAGGCGCTGGTTGACGCCGCCGTGGCGGTGGAGGGCCATCAGCGTCGCGGTCGTCAGGAACTCGAGGACGTTCACGCCGCGCTCGCGCACGAGCCGCTCGAGGGTGTGGCCGACGTCCTTCACCGAACGCCGGAGCTCGATGACCTCGCCGTCGCCGTCGCCCCGCGCGCCCCCGAACGCCGGGGGGATCGCGAGCTGGTCGAGCCACCGATCGAGCACCGGCTTGGAGGTGCGCTCGGCGCGGCCGCTGACGCCCGCCACCCAGTCGCCGAACGGCGTCGACTTCGGGAGCCGCACCGGCTCGCCGGCCTCGAGGTGGCGGTAGGCCCGGTCGAGATCGTCGAAGAGGACCATCCAGGAGACGCCGTCCGCGATCAGCGCGTCGAGCGCGATGACGACGCGGAGCGGGGCCGCGGCCGCGTCGGGGGTCTCCACGCCGAGGAGCGCGACGGCGGCGAGCTGCCCGGACTCCCGGTCGAGGAGGGCGCGAGCCCGCGCCCGGGCGCGCTCGAGGGTCTCGTCGGCGTCGAGCGCCTCGGCCGAGACCCACTCGATCGGCGCGGTCGCGGGCTCCACCTCGGCGTGGCTGCGGACCCAGCGACCGTCGACCCGTCGGACCGACGAGCGGAGCGCGTCGTGGTGCGCGATCACGGCGCGGAACGCCGCCAGCACGCGCTCGGGCTCGAGCCCGGAGCCTCGGATCGTCGCCGTCTGCGCCGACGCGTCGGGTGAGCCCGCGAGCGCGTCGAGCTCGAGCGGCGAGAGCGGGGTGACCTCGCGGCTCTGGGGCGCGCCCGGGGCCGCCGGGGGCGGGGTGGCGCGATCGCTCGCGGAGGCGGACAGCCCGGCGAGCGTCGGGTACTCGAACATGCTCTGGAGCGACAGCTCGAGCCCGCGCTCCCTCGCGCGCCAGACGACCTGCGCCGCCTTCACCGAGTCGCCGCCGAGCTCCACGAAGGTGTCGGCGCGGCCCACGCGCTCCACCCCGAGCACGTCCATCCAGATGTTCGCGATGAGCTGCTCCGCCGGCGTCTGCGGCGGCTCGTAGGGGCGGGTGCTCGAGTGCGCGCGCGCCACGTCGACGCCGAGGGTGTCGAGCTGCCCCTCGAGGAAGGCGAGGCGGGTCGCGTTGCGCTGGATCTTCCCGCTGGAGGTCTTCGGGATCGTCCCCGCCTTCAGCAGCACCAGCGTGTGGAGCGGCAGCTCGTGGTGCCTCCAGATCGCGCTCCGCACGACGTCGGCCACCTCGTCGAGATCGAGCTTGGTGGGGACCGGCGCCTCGTTGCCGGGGGGCAGCCCCGACGCTCGACGGTCGGCTCCGCGCGCCGCGCCGCCCTCTCGCGGCTTCTCCTCTCGCCGCCGATCCTGGCGGAAGCGCCGCTCGACCTCGATCGCGACCGCGAGGTGCGGCTCGTCGCCGATCTCGATCGTGAACGCGGCCGCGCAGCCTCGCCGCAGCGACGGGTGACTCCGCTCGACGGTCAGCTCGACGTCCTGCGGGTAGTGGTTCCGCCCGCCGACGATGATCAGATCCTTCAGCCGGCCGGTGACGACGAGCTCGCCGTCGCGGACGAAGCCCAGGTCGCCGGTGCGCAGGAAGGGCCCCTCGCCGGTCGCGAGCCGGGCCCGGAAGACCTCGTCGGACGCCCGGGTGCGGCCCTCCTTCTCGTCCTTGGACCAGTAGCCGTCGGCGACGTGAGGCCCGCGGGCCCAGACCTCGCCGACCTGATCGGCGCCGGCCTCCCGGCGCGTCTTGGGATCGACGATCCGGAGCTCCGTCCCCTCCGGCGCGCGGCCGCAGGTGACCAGCTCGCGCTTGGCCTCGTCGTCGTCGTCGGCGTCGACCACCCGCCCGGACTGCAGCCCCTCGTCGGCGACCGTGAGCCGACGGGGAGGGCGCCCGTTCGGGCCGCCGGTGACGAGCAGGGTCGCCTCGGCGAGCCCGTAGCAGGGGAAGATGGACTCGGCGCGGATGCCGGCGGGCTCGAACTTCTCGAGGAACGCCGAGACGGTGTCGGGGCGGACCGGCTCCGCGCCGCTGTAGGCGAGGCGCCACGCCGAGAGGTCGAGCGACGCGACCTGCGCCTCGTCGATGCGGCGCACGCAGAGGTCGTACGCGAAGTTGGGGCCGCCCGACGTGGTCGCGCGATAGCGGCTGACCGCCTCGAGCCACCGGAACGGCTGCTTGAGGAAGGTCAGGGGCGACATCAGCACCGAGTGGATGCCGAGAAACAAGGGTTGCAGGATGTGACCGATGAGCCCCATGTCGTGGTACATCGGCAGCCACGACACGCCGACCGTGTCGGGGTCGTTGCCCATCGCGTCGGCGATCATCCGATTGTTGGCGAGCAGGTTTCCGTGTGTGACCCGCACCCCTTTCGGCGCTGAAGTCGAGCCGGAGGTGTACTGGAGGAAGCACACGTCATCCGGCCCCAGCTCCGGCTCTCCCCAGTCCGCGGCGGCGGCGTCGTCGACCGCGTCCACCGCGATCCACTTCAGCTCGCCGAGCGCCGGCGCGAAGGCGGAGAGCCCCTGGGCGAGCGCGAGGATGTCGCTGGTGGTCAGGACGACCTTGGCCCCCGCGTCCTCGACGAGCGAGGTGAGCCGCGGGAGCGTCCGCTCCAGCCGGGCGGGGTCCGGCGGATAGGCGGGCACCGGGATCGCGTCGCCGTACATGGCGCCGTAGAAGCCCTCCACGTAGGGCATGCCGGGCGCGAACAGGAGGAGGACCGGCTCGCGTCGCCCGTCGAGGGCGGCGTTCAGCGTGGCGCCGATCGCGCGGGCTCGCGTGTCCAGCTGAGCGTAGGTCTGGACGCTCGCTTCCGTGCCGTCATCGGCGAGGAAGGTGTAGGCCCGACGATCGGGGGTTGGATCGTCGGATCGCGCCCGGAGCAAACACAACAGCGACGGGACTTTCATCGAGCCAGAGGGTATACCACGAGAGAGCTGAGAGTCTCGATGAGCGATTCGGCATTTCTGGACGAAGACGAAGAAGGGACCGAGCTGCTCGGCGCGCGGATGTTCGAGGCCCCCGGCAAGCGCCGGACGGATCGCGCGTTCGTGCTGGTCGTGGCCGGTGAGGCCGCGGGCAGGCTGGTTCAGCTCGACGGCGAGAGCTTCGTCATCGGTCGCTCCGAGCTCGCCACGCTCACGGTGCCCGACGAGGGCCTCTCCCGCGCGCACGCGCGCCTCTTCCGGCGCGGCGGCATGCTCTGGGTCGAGGACCTCGGATCCACCAACGGCACGTCGGTCAACGGCGCAAGGATCCTCGACGCCGTGCCGCTGAAGGACGGCGACCGCGTACGGCTCGGCGGCTGCGAGCTCATCTCGTTCTCGGTGCCTCCCGAGCACGCCGACGAGTTCCACGGGCGGGTGTACCGCGCGGCCACGCGCGACCCGCTGCTCGGCGTGTTCCGGCGCCACGTGATGATCGACCGCATCGCCGAGGAGACCGCCTACGCGAAGCGCCGCGGGGCCAGCCTCTCGCTCATCGTCGTCGAGCTGACGTTCGGGGGCGACGAGCTCGGGCAGCGCGCGGTCGCCTTCGCGCTCCGCCAGCTCGCCGACCAGACCCTGCGGTGCGTGCGCCAGGAGGACGTCGTGGCGCGCCTCGGCGACCTGCGGCTGGGCATCCTCTGCCGCACCACGTCACGCCCCGAGGCGCTCGAGGTGGCGGGCCGCCTCGAGGCCGAGGTGCGGCGCGGGCGTGTCCTGTTCGAGGGGCAGCGCCTCGAGCTCGCGCCGCTGATCGCGGTGGTCTCGGTCTCGAACGGCGACCGCGACGAGGTCGATCTGCTCGCCTCCGGCGAGGCGGCGATCGAAGCCGCGCGCGGGTAGGGCTAGGTCGAGGCGCCGACGACGAAGGTGTGCTCGGCGCTCTGGGCGTCGCGCCAGCGATCGACGTCGCGTAGCACCGCCGCGTTCTGCGCACGGAACTGCACGCCGACGGCGCTGCGGCCCTCCTCGTCCAGCTCGTGGTGGCGCACCGCGATCGGGATCCGGATGCCCTCCACCGTGCCGTCCGGGAGCACCAGCTGGAGCGGAGGGGTGAGCGTGTCCGGCGGCGCCTCGAGGCTCAGCAGCGCGCCGTTCGTGCCGATGTTCACGAGGCGCGCCTCGACGCGCTCGCCCGCGGCGTCGTCGAGGTGCGCGGCGGCGGCCGGCGTGACCTGCCAGCGGGTGCCGCCTCGCCGGAGGCTCCGGCTGCCCATGCGATCGAGGAGCCCGAAGCCGAGCACGCCCGCCGCGATGGTGACGAGGCTGAAGGTGGCGAGCGTCCAGTCGAGCGGGAGCAGGAGCCAGGCCCCGGCCAGCTGCACGGTGATGACGAGCAGCAGGAACCCGACGAGCAGGCGCCGCGGGAGGTGGGCGCTCGCCCACGCGCCGAGGGGAGCGCCGACGACGACGACCGGGATGCAGACGAGCCAGAAGTCGACGGCCTCGGCCGAGATCGCGCCGGGCGTGGCCGCGCGCGCGACGGCGCCGACCACCGCGTTGCCCGCCATCAGCACGACCGAGGTCGGCGTGGCGATGCGCTCGTCGAGCCCGAAGCCCAGGACGAGCAGCGCGAAGAGGCTGATGTCGAGGCCGCTCCCGGTGAGCCCGCTGACCATGCCGCCGACGAAGCCCACGCCGAGCAGGAGCGCGATCACGCGCGGCGGGGCGGCGCCGATCTCGCGGCGGGTCTCGCGGCCGGCTCGCCTCCGGATGCGGTAGAGCGCGTAGCCGAAGCCGGCCCAGAAGCTCACGAAGAACATCTTCACGTAGGCGGGGCGCACCAGGGGGGCCACCACCTCCATCGCGAAGACGATCCCGAGGGCGCCGCCGAGGCTCCCGTAGATCAGCGCGGTGCGATCCACCGGGACGCGGAGCCGGAAGATCGCGTAGCTCGCCGCCGTCATCCCGATCGACTGGATCATCAACGAGAAGTCGCGGGCGACGCTCGGCTCGAGCTGGAAGACCAGCGTCATCACCGGGAACGCGACCGCGCCGCCGCCCTCGCTCGTGGCGCCCGCGACGAAGGAGCCGAAGGCCATGGTGACCGACATCGGCCACCCGCCCTCGAACAGGCCCCAGGCGTCGGTCACGAGCATGAACGTGAGCCAGACCGACCAGACGACGGCGACCGAGGCCGTCATCGGGTGCCGGAGGAACGACCGCCAGGGGCTGGGGCGTCGCGTTCGCGTGGCGCTCAACTGCTGCTGCTCACGGTGGGGTGCGGGCCCGTCAGTCGAGGCTGAGGTTCAGCGGCGTCGTCTCGTTGGCCTGGATGCGCACGCTGACGCGCTGCTCGATGCCCTGCTCCGGGTTGCGGAGGACCAGCGTGTGGCTCCCGGCGGGCAGGCGGTGACCCAGCAAGGGCGTGGTCCCGATCCGGCGGCCGTTCAGGTAGACCTCGGAGTAGGGCCGCGTGACCAGCCGCAGGGTGCCGAACTCGTTCGAGGCCGGGGCGGCCTCCTCGGCGCGTCGCTCGGCGCGGGCCGCGGCCGCCTCCGCGCGTCGGCGCTCGGCGAGCCGGCGACGGCGCTCTCGCTCCCTCGCGTCGGGGCGGCCGGACGGCTCGGCGCTCGTCTCGCCCTCTTCCTCGGCGCCCTCGGCGGACGCCGTCTCCTCGCCCGCGGGCCCTTCGGTCCCCGGGGCCTCGGCCTCCGCGCCCGACCCCGCGGGCCCGGTCTCGGGGGGCTCCTCGCCGCCCTCCGCTCCCGGGGTGGTCTGCGCTTCGGGGGTGGTCTGCGCTTCCGGGGTGGCCTGCGCTTCGGGGGACCCGGTCGGGCCGGTCCCCGCCGCCGCCATCGCGCCGCGGTCTCCCTCTTCTTCGGTGGAGAGCGCCACGTAGACCCCGCCGCCGATGCCGAGCACGATCAGCGCGGCGAGCAGGGCCGTCTGCCAACCCTGCCGGCGAGGGGCGGGCGCGGCCGCCGGCGCCGCCTCGGCGGCCGGCGCCACCGCGGCGGCCGGCTCCGGCTCCGCGGCCTTCTGCTGGCTCAGCTTCTCCGCGTGCTCGAGCAGGTCGCCGAGCATCTCGCGCTGCGAGGAGGCCAGCTCCTCGAAGTGCTCCGTCAGGTACTGCTCGGGCGCCGGGTCGTCCCCCGGCAGCTCCTTGAGCACCTCGGCGAGCGCGTTCTTCATCTGCGCCGCGCTCTCGAAGCGATCCTCGACCTTGCGGGACAGGGCCTTTCGCACGATCGCGGCCACCGACGCCGGCAGGCTCGCGTCGGCCTCGTCGAGGAGCTCCTCGATGTTGCCGGTGAGCACGCGCTGCAGGGTGTCGACGTCGCTCTCGCCCTTGAACAGGCGGGCGCCCGTGGCGCTCTCGAAGAGGGTGACGCCCATGCTCCAGACGTCGGCGCGGGCGTCGATCTGCTTCCCGCGCGCCTGCTCCGGCGCCATGTAGGAGAGCTTGCCCTTGATCTGACCGGTGCGCGTCTCCGAGAGCTTCGTCGTCGCCTTGGCGATGCCGAAGTCCAGGATCTTCACGCTGCCCTGGTAGGTGACGAAGATGTTCGAGGGCGAGATGTCGCGGTGCACGACCCCGAGCGGGGTGCCGTCGTAGTCCTTGAGCTCGTGCGCGTAGTGGAGGCCGGCCAGCGACTCCATGACGACCCGGATGGCGAGCTTGAGCGGGATCTGCTCGCCCTTGCGGCGGATCATCTTGAGGAGCTTGTCGTAGGGCTGCCCCTCCAGATACTCCATCGCGATGAAGGGCACGCCGTCGTGCTCTCCCACCTCGTGGGTCTGCACGACGTTGGGGTGGCTCAGCCGCGCGGCGAGGCGCGCCTCGTCCAGGAACATCTGGACGAACTCGGGCTCCTCGAGGAGCTGCGGGTGGATCCGCTTCACCACCGAGAGCTTGCGGAAGCCCGCCATGCCCGAGGCGACGCCCAGGAACACCTCGGCCATGCCGCCGTGGCCGACCTTGGCGATCAGCGTGTATTTCCCGCAGGGGGTGGGGTGGACCGGGACGAACGCCTTCCTCTGACGGGCGGAGCGCGCCGAGGGTGCGGTGTTGGGCCCAGACGCGTCGCTGTTGACGCTCATCTTCGCGGGACTGCTCGTCATGTGAAAAGCGCTGCAGGGGGACGCGCGGTCCCGCCAGCTGGTCCGCACCTTAGCAGATGAGGACAAGAGTGAACACCTGCTGAGAGTTTCCTGTAAGGCACCGGTCACGGGCCGGCCGGGAGCAGGCGGACCGCACTGAATGCTTGAGAAATTCCGGCGTCCAGCCTATGCAAGGCAAGCCCGGAAGGCCGCCCCACCGGCGGCAGGAGGACCCGATGGCTCGACTCTCGTCTCTCTCGATCTTCCTCGGCGCCATGCTGGTGTCGCTGGCGGCGGTCACCTCGACCGCGCACGCCTACCGCATCCCGATCAACATCGAGTCGGTGCCGCCCGGCGCCACCGTGTACCTGGACTCGACCTCCAGCCCGCCCCTCGGCACGACGCCGCTGCGGAACGTGCGGGTGGAGCGGGGCGAGCACACGATCATCTTCCAGCTCCTCAACCACGAGGAGGCGCGGCTCCAGGTCGACGTGCGCCGGCGGCGGGAGACCTTCCGCGCGGTGCTGCGCGCGCTCGGCACCATCGAGGTGTCCGCGGGCAACGCCGGGGCGCAGGGCGCGAACGTGTTCGTCGACGGGCGCCAGGTCGGGGGCGCGCTCGGCGCCACGCCGATCCGGGTGACCGATCTGCAGCCGGGCCGGCACCAGGTCCGGGTGCAGCGCGAGGGCTACGACACCTTCGAGCAGTGGGTCGAGGTCGGCGGCGGCCAGATGGTCCGCGTCGCGGCGATCCTCCAGCAGTCGGCGCCGGACACCGGGTCGATCCTGGTCAGCGGCCCGCCGGGGGCGCCCGTGTTCCTCGACGGGACGCCGCGCGGCTCGACGCCGACGGTGATCGACGGGGTCGCGGTGGGCAGCCACACCGTCGAGATCCGCCCGCCCGGTCTCCCGCCCTACAGCCAGTCGGTCACCGTGCTCGCCGGGCAGCGGGCCACGGTCGCCATGCCGGCCCAGCAGGGCGGCACGCTCCGCGTGATCGCCAGCGCCCCGGGCGCGGTGATCAGCATCGACGGCGAGGTCATCGGGCCGTCGCCCGCCTCGCGCGAGGGCCTCGCCGCCGGCGAGCACATCGTCGAGGCCACCGCCGAGGGCCACCAGCGCGCCCGGCAGACGGTGACCATCGAGGCCGGCCAGCAGCGCGTGGTCTCGCTCGACATGCAGCCCGAGGTCGGCGAGCCCGGCCGCATCGTCGTCGAGTCGAACGTCGACGGCGCCATCGTGCTGATCGACGGCGAGGAGCGCGGGCAGGCGCCGGTCGTGCTGACCCCGGAGGCCGGGCCGCACGCCATCGTGGTGCGCGCCGACGGGCACCAGGAGTACAGCACCACCTGCGAGACCCGCCCCGGCCAGAACTGCGAGGTCGACGCGGTGCTCGTGCCCCAGCAGGTGCGGGTGCGGGTGGCCGTGCAGCCCGGGATCCGCGGCGCGCAGCTCTTCGTCGACGACGAGCTCGCCGGGCCGGTCCCCTACGACGGCACGCTCCCGGCCGGCTCCCACGTGCTCGTGGTGCAGGCGCCCGAGTACGAGGAGTTCCGCCAGCAGGTGCTGCTCACGCCGAGCTCCGAGGTCCGGCCCTTCGACATCACCCTGCCGCGCATCACCGACGGCATGTCCGACGAGGAGCGCCAGGTGCTGGTCCAGGAGGACGAGCGGCGGCGCGGGGCCGCGGTGACGCACTCGGCGGCGCCGCTGGTCGTGAACCAGGCGACGATCGATCTCTCGCTCGGCTGGCCGTACCTGGCCGAGATGCGGCTCAGCGTCGGCCTGCTCGACTGGCTCGACGCGGGCTTCGCGGTCCGGAGCTTCGGCCGCCTCACCGAGTTCGAGGGCCGCGTGCGCGCCGGCTTCCGCCCGATCGAGCAGCTCGCGGTCGGCGGCCAGGTCCGCTTCGGCGGCGGCATCGGCCCGGAGCTCGGGCACCGTCAGCCGAGCTACCCGCCGGCGATGGGCGGCGGCGTCCTGCCGAACGAGGAGCGCTACGACACCCGCCCGGACACCCCGGCGGCGGGCAACGAGTTCTCCTACCCGATCAACAGCATCTTCATGAGCCTCGAGGCCATGGGGAGCCTGCACTTCTCCGACACCGGCGCGTTCACCCTCTGGCTCGGCCTCGACCTCTCGAGCGACGAGTACGCCGGTCACCCGTTCAACAGCGGCGTCTACCTCGACTTCGATCGCGAGGGGAACGCGTACTGCACCGAGTCGGGCGCCGACCTCGCCTGCCCGCGCGAGGACTGGGGCCGGGTCCGCCTGGGCGGCACCCTGGAGCTCGTGCTCACCCGCTACTGGAACCTGTGGTTCCTCCTCGAGGGCATCCTGAACCAGGCGCCCCGCCGCATCATGGGCAACCTGCTCGGCATCGAGGCGAACGACACCCAGTTCTACTTCCGCATCGGCACCACCTACAAGTTCTGACGTGTGCTGGGGCGGGCCGCCGGCGTCGCGCTCGTGCTCCTGCTCGCGTGCCCACTCGGGGCGCGCGCGCAGGAAGACGCGCTCCCGCGGCTCGCGCCCGATCGCCCGCTGACCCTCCGCCCGACCGCGCGCACCCGGGCCCTCGCCGAGCGCGTCGAGCGGATCCTGGCGCTGCGCCTCGACGTCCCGGTCGCGGTGGGGGAGGACGCGCCCCCCGAGGTGCTCGAGGCGGTGCCCGAGGGGCACATGGCCCTCGACCGGATCGACGGCGAGATCCTCCTGGTGCTCGCCGGGCCGGAGGGGCAGGTGTTCCGGAGCGAGGTGCCCCTCTCGGGAGGGCGGCGCGGGCGCGCGCGGGCGGTGGCGCTCGCGGTGGAGGCGCTCCGCGACGCCGCGCTCGACGGCCCGCCGGAGGGGAGCGCGAGCCAGCGCTCCTACCCGCACGACGGCCAGCAGGTGCTCTGGATCTACCGGGAGCGCGAGGGCGGGCTCTTCGGCCCGCGCCGACCGCGCGAGGCCCTCGCCAAGCCGACCATCAACATCGGCTTCCTCATGGGGCTCTCGACCGAGCGCGAGACCCTGATCCTCGGGCCGCGCATCGGCCTCGGCCTCTGCCTCGACACGAGCTGCGTGGTGCTCGAGGGCGACCTGCCGGTGCTGCCCGAGGAGAGCGCGTCCTGCGACGGCCGGCGCATCGAGTACCGCCCGATCAACCTCGCGCTCCGCCTCCAGCTGCGCCCGATCGTCATCGACGACGTCTCCTTCGCCTTCGACTTCGGCATCCTCAGCCGCTTCGGCCTCGCCAACCTCGTCGGCCTCGACGTCAGCCGGGTTGCGACCGACTTCGGCATCCGGGGCGGGATCGAGGGCGCGTGGCGCTTCGCGGGGCCGTTCGAGCTGGTGCTCGAGATCGGCGCCGACGTGCACACCTCGCCCGCCGTCTTCATCCGGAGCACCCGCCCCCCGCCCGGCATGCCCGAGGTCTGCGCCAGCGCGGTCGAGCGGGTCCTCGTCGAGGACCTCGTGACGGTCTGGGGCACCCTCGGCATCAGGCTGCGTCCGTGACGGTGGAAATCCGCGCGCGCCGGAACGACCCCCCGGTGTGGGAGCGCTGACGATGGCCGAGAGACTGGTCGCGATCGAGGGCGGGCTGTCCGAGGAGGAGGCCCTGCTGCGCGACGCCGCGGGCGGCGACGAGGCCGCCGTCCGGCGCCTCTACCAGGGTCACGTGGACCGGGTGCACCGCTGCGTGGCCCGCATCCTCGGGCCCGCGGATCCCGACGTGGACGACGTGGTCCAGCAGACCTTCCTGGCCGCGCTCGAGGGGCGCTTCGACGGGCGGAGCAAGCTCTCGACCTGGCTGGTCGGGATCGCCACCCGCCGGGCGCTGGACGCGGCGCGGGCCCGCGCGCGACGGCACCGCTGGTCGAAGATCACCGAGTGGGTCGGGCTCGGCCGCCCCGCCGGAGCGCCGGACGCCCGCCACGACGCGCTGAGCCAGGCGGAGGCCGCGCTCGCGCAGTTGAGCCCCGAGCAGAGAACGGTCTTCGTCCTCCACCAGGTGGAGGGGTACACTTTCAAGGAGATCGGGGAGATGACCTCGACCGGGATATCGACCCTGCACGCGCGGCTGAAGGCGGCGCGGCGACGCCTCGACGAGCTCCTCGCCGAGGCGGACCTCGAAGGAGACGAGCGATGAGCGGGCGAGGCAGCGAGGCGGTCGCGCAGCGGCTCCGCGAGCAGCCGCCGACGCTCGACGAGCTGGCGAAGGCGCGCGGCGAGCGCACGCTCCTGGCGGCCGTGAAGGCGGGCGAGCGCGCGTCGACCGAGGGCGCGGGGCGCGGCGTGGGGCGGATCGCGCTCGGCGGGGTCGCCGCGCTGGTGGCGGCCGCGGCGCTCCTCGCGCTCTGGCGCGGCGGGGCGCCGACGGACCGCGTCGCGCGCTTCGAGCTGCGCGAGATCGACGCGACCGCGCAGCGGGGCACGCTCGAGCCGGGCTCGGTCCTCGAGACCGGGGAGGGCGAGGTCGCCGAGGTGACGGTCCAGGAGAGCCGCGTCCGGCTCAGCCCGGGCAGCCGCATGCGGATCGCGGCCCTCGCCGAAGACCGGCTGGAGCTCGAGCTCGACCGGGGCGAGGTGCGGGTCGAGTTCCACCCGCGCGAGCGGGGCCGCGAGGCGCTCTCGGTGACGACGGCCCAGGCGCGGGTCGAGGTGGTCGGCACGGTGTTCACGGTGCGGGCGGGCGACGCGCGCACCGAGGTGTCGGTCCGCGAGGGCGTGGTCCGGGTGGTTCCGTCGGACGCGGGCGAGCCGCGGCAGCTCCACGCGGGTGAGCGCTGGACGGTGGCGCCGCGTCGCGCCGAGGTCGCCGAGCCGGCCATCGAGGACGAACGTGTCCCCGAGGAGCCGGTCGCGCGGGCGGAGCCGGGGGAGGCCGACGCGCCCGACGCGCCGGTGCCCCCGGCCACGGTCGTGCCCACGCCGACGCCCGCACCGACGCCGGCGGCGCGGTTGGCGACCGCGCGACGCTGGATCGCCGCCGGGCGCGCCGATCGCGCCGAGCCGGAGCTGCGCGCGATCCTGGACGCGCCGGCTCCGCGCGCCGTTCAGGCCGAGGCCGCGACCCTGCTGGGCGATCTCGCGCAGCGCTCCGGTCGCCTCGACGCGGCGGCCGCCGCCTACGCCCGCGCGGCGGAGGTCGGGACCGGCGCGGTCGGTCACAACGCGATCTACGCGCTGGCGCGGCTGCAGGAGCGCCGGCTCCGCGACCCCGCCGCCGCCCGCGCGAGCTACGCGCGCTACCTCGCCGAGGCCCCCGAGGGTGCCCTGTCGGGCCACGCGCGGGAGGCGCTCTGTCGGCTCGGCGACGCGGCGCGCTGCGAGGGAGCGCGGTGAGCGCTCGCCTCGTCGCGCTCTCGGCGCTCCTGCTGGCGTTCGGGCCGGGCTGCTACCCGGAGATCCGGATCGACGATCCGGACGGCTCGCCGCCGCCGTGGGACGCGGGCTTCGTGGCCCCGACCGGGAAGTGCGTCGAGGCGGCGGGGGTCGATCTCCTGCTCGTCGTCGACAACTCGAACTCGATGTCCGAGGAGCAGGCGAGCCTGGCCGAGCAGCTGCCCACCCTGGTGGAGCGCCTGGTCGATCCGCCCGACATGGACCGCGACGGCTCGCCCGACTGGGCGGCGGTGACCGACCTCCAGGTGGGCGTGGTGACCACCGACATGGGCACCGGCGGCTTCACGGTCCCCACCTGCGCCACCTCCGACTTCGGCGACGACGGCGTGCTGCTCGAGCGGTCGAGCGCGCCGGGGTGCCCGGCCACGGCGCCGCCCTTCCTCCGCTTCACGCCGGCGGGCTCGGACCCTCGGGCCTTCGCCGAGCAGGTCGGCTGCGTGGCCCGGGCCGGCACCGGCGGCTGCGGCTTCGAGCAGCCCCTCGAGGCGGCCCTCAAGGCGGTCGCGCCGAGCGCGCCGACCTCGTCGACCCCGCCGGGCTACGCGCCGCCCGTCTTCTTCCGGGGCACGAGCGGGCACGCCGACGGACGCAACGCGGGCTTCGTGCGGGAGGACACCCTGCTGGCGGTCCTGGTCATCACCGACGAGGAGGACTGCTCGGCTCGCGACCCCGAGATCTTCAATCCGTCCAGTTCGCGGTTCGGCGCCACCGACCTCAACCTCCGCTGCTTCGTGCACGCCGACGAGGCCCTCACGCCGGTCGCCCGCTACGTGGAGGGATTGACCGCGCTGCGCGCCTCGCGGCCGGACCTGGTGGCGTTCGGGGTCATCGGCGGCGTGCCGACCGACCTCGCCACCGGGGCCGACGCCACCGACGCGACCTACCAGCGCATCCTCGACGACCCCCGCATGGAGGAGCGGATCGATCCGGCGATGGCCACGCGGCTCGTGCCCTCCTGCGACGTGCCGGGCCGCGGCGTCGCGTTCCCGCCCCGACGGCTCGTCCAGGTGGCGCGCGCGCTCGGCCCCCAGCGATCGACCGTGCAGTCCATCTGCCAGGACGACTTCTCCCCGGCCGCGGAGGCCCTGGCCCGCCTCTTCGGCAGCCGGGCCTGTCGGGACTTCGAGGACTGAATCGCCGCGGGTTTCCGTGGTAGCGTGCGCCCATGATCGAGGGGCTCTTCATCGTCCTCGAGGGCGTCGACGGCGCGGGCACGACCACGCACACCGCGCTGCTCGCGCAGGCGCTGCGCGGCAAGGGCCTGCCGATCACCACCACGCGCGAGCCCAGCGACGGGCCGGTCGGGGTGCTCATCCGGCAGATCCTGACCGGCCGGGTGGTCGTGCCCGGCATCAGCGGCAACCGGCCGTCCTCGTGGAGCACGATGGCGCTGCTCTTCGCGTCGGATCGGCTCGATCACCTCGAGGCGACCATTCACCCCAACCTGATGGACGGGGTGACGGTGATCAGCGATCGCTACGACTACAGCAGCGTCGCCTACCAGTCGGTCACCGCCGGCGAGGAGCCGGGCACGGTGGAGTGGGTGCGCGAGATCAACCGCCACGCGCGCCGACCGGACCTGACGATCGTGCTCGACGTCGACCCGGAGGAGGCGGCCAAGCGGCGCAAGGAGCGCCAGGCCGGCCGCGAGATCTACGACGGGAGCGAGCTGCAGCATCAGCTGGCCTCGTTCTACAAGGACATCGACCAGCACTTCCCGGACGATCCGATCGTGCACATCGACGCGATGCGGGACATCGACGCGGTGGCGGCCGACGTGCTCGAGGCGGTCCGCGAGCTTCGCGGGGATTGACGCCGGACGAGCGCCTCCCGGCTGGTATCCTCCCCGCGATGCCGTTCCCGAAGTTTGGATTCGCGCTCATCGTCTGCCTCGCGCTCGCCGGCTGCGACGCCCCCGACACGACCTGGCGCCAGGCGCCCGAGGCCGAGACCCTCGGCTGGGGCATGAACGTCTGGGGCCCGTCGGGGGACGAGCTCTACGTGGTCGGCGGCAACCCCGAGCGCGGCGCGGTGCTGCGCGAGCGCGCCGGCGAGTGGGCGCCGCTCCCCGTCCCCGAGGACGTGGGGCTCGTCAACTGGGCCCACGGCTTCGGCGACGGCGACGTCTACTTCGTGGCCAACGGCGGCCGGGCGCTGCGCTGGGATGGCGAGCGCTTCGAGGTCTGGGAGACCCCGACGACCGAGGACCTGTGGGGCATCTGGGGCGTGGCCCCCGACGATCTCTGGGCGGTCGGCGGCTCCGGGCTCGAGACCTCGGAGGCCGTCATCCTCCACTTCGACGGCGAGGCGTGGTCGCAGAGCGCGCTGCCGGCCTTCGAGCGCGACGCGCGCGGCCTCTTCAAGGTGTGGGGCACCGGGCCGGACGACGTCTACGCGGTCGGGCACCGCGGCCTGGTGCTTCACTGGGACGGCGCCGCCTGGACCGAGGTCTTCGTCGGCGCCTCCGACGACCTCGTGTCGCTCTGGGGCACGGGCCCCGACCACATCGTCATCGTGGGCGGGCGCAGCAACGGGACCGTGAGCTTCTGGGACGGCGAGACCTGGGAGACCCGGATCCTCGGCCCGGTGCCGGGGCTCAACGGCGTGTGGATGCGCGAGCCCGGGGTGGCGCACGTGGCCGGGGTCTTCGGCCGCATCCTGAAGGTCGAGGTGCCGAGCTTCGAGTTCGAGGAGGCGCCGGTGACGGACGAGCGGACCTTCCACTCCATCTACGGAGTGGACGGACGACTGATCGCGGTGGGTGGGACCATCGGGCTGCCCGAGCCCTTCGAAGGGCTCGCGTACGAGCGCGAGCTCGCCGGGAACGAGTGATCGATGAGTGAGATGAACCTGTATCTGATCGCCGGCGCGGCGGCGGTGGTCCTCGTGGCCTCCCTGCTGCTCTTGGCGCGCACGCGCGACGAGGCGCCGGCCTCGGCGCGGCCCGAGACGCCGCCCCCGCCGAAGAAGAAGCCGAGCTCCCCGAAGCCGATCGAGCCGCTCGAGCCCGAGACGGGCGAGGACGGCGAGGAGGTCACCATCGTGCGCCTCCAGCTCGACCCCGCCGACTTCCCCGAGGCCGACATCTTCGACGACGAGTCGGAGGAGATCGATCCGGTGGCCAAGGCGATCCAGCTCGTCGCCGACGACGGCGCCGACGAGGACGAGCCGACCCGCACCAGCGCCGTCATCCTCGTGAGCGCCGCCGGGCAGACGGACCGGGGCCAGCGGCGCAAGCGCAACGAGGACCGCTTCCTCCGCCTCGACGGGCACGGCGTCTACGCGGTGGCCGACGGCATGGGCGGCTACGCGGGCGGCGACATCGCGAGCGAGACCGCGGTCGAGACGATCGCGGAGTCGTTCCGGGAGGAGCGCTTCGAGGGCAACGTGCGCGGCGATCTCCCGCGGCGGGCGATGGAGCTCGCGCAGGCGGTGCAGCGCGCGAACGTCTCCATCTACCAGGAGGCCAAGCGGCAGCCTCACCTCGAGGGGATGGGCACCACCCTGGTCGCCACCCGCTTCGCGCTGCGCAAGGAGCGGGTCTACCTCGCGCACGTGGGGGACAGCCGGTGCTACCGCATCCGCCGCGGCGCCATCCGGCAGCTCACGACCGACCACACCCTCGGCAACCTCGGGCTGACCGGCCCGCACGCCGCCTACCTGAGCCGCGCCCTCGGCGTGAAGCCGGAGGTCAGCATCGACGTCATCGTGGGCAAGCCGGAGGTCGGCGACCTCTACCTGCTCTGCTCGGACGGCCTCACGAAGATGATCCCCGACGACGAGGAGATCCTGGAGGTCATCCAGGCTCACCCGGACATGGATCTGGCGGTGCAGAAGCTGGTCGATCTCGCCAACCAGCGAGGCGGCAAGGACAACGTCACGGTCGTCCTCGTCGGGGTCAGGCACCCGACCGATCTGCTGGGCTGAGCGGGTGCTGGACGTCCCCTCCGGAGCGGCTGGAGCCTACGAGGTGGTCGCCCACCTCAAGGCAGGCGGGATGGCGAACCTCTACCTCGCGCTCCGGAAGGGCGCGGCGGGGTTCAGCCGTCTCGTCGCCGTGAAGGTGATCCATCCGGACATGGCGGAGGACCAGCAGGCGGTCGAGATGTTCGTGCAGGAGGCGCGCATCACCGCCCAGATCGCGCACCCGAACGTGGTGCACGTCGAGGACCTCGGGGAGGTGTCCGGCACGTACTTCCTCGTCATGGAGTACATCCACGGCGGCACGCTCGCCCAGCTGCTCAACGCGCTCTCGCGGAACAAGCGCCGCCTCGCTCCGGAGGTCGCGGTGGCCATCGCCGCGCGCATCGCCGAGGGGCTGCACGCCGCCCACGAGGTCACGGACGCCTCCGGCCGGCTCCTCGGGCTCGTGCACCGCGACGTGAGCCCGCAGAACATCTTGCTGTCGCACAAAGGGCACGTGAAGCTCATCGACTTCGGCGTGGCCAAGAACGCCGCCGTGTCGCACCTGAGTCACACCGCGACGCTCAAGGGGAAGATCCGCTACATGTCCCCCGAGCAGGCGCGCCTCGAGCCCGTCGACCGGCGGAGCGACGTCTACTCCCTCGGGCTCGTGCTCTGGGAGATGCTCACGATGCGCCGGCCGTTCCGGGGCAAGAAGATCTTCGAGATCCTCGAGGAGGTCCGCAGCCCGCGGATCCCGCCGCCCGCGCAGTTCGCGCGCGACGTGACGCCGGGGCTCGACGCGGTGGTGGGGCGCGCGCTCTCGGCCCACCCCGACGACCGCTACGCGGACGCGAAGGACTTCCGGCGCGATCTCGTGCGCGCCTTCCCGCGGGCGGCGGCGATCGACAGCGTGCACCTCGCGGACCTGCTCGTCAGCACGCTGCGGGACGAGCTGGAGGACGTGCGCGGCAAGTTCCCCGACCAGGTCTCCCAGGTGCTGGCGGCCGAGCAGCAGCGGGCGCTCGCCGTCCTCGCGGCGCGGCGGGCCGACGATCCGCCGACCTTCCCGTCGATCGACGGCGGGCAGGAGACGATGACCAAGCGCTACGAGATGGCCGCGTTCCAGCTCGACGCGATCGACGAGGTCAGCGATCTCGATCTCGAGGCCGACGCGACGCTGGCGTCGGGGCTGGAACGCACGCGGCCGGACACGCCCGCCTCGAGGCGGGAGGCGCCGGAGCTCCTCGACGAGGACGACGAGGCGACCGAGATCCGCACCCCGACGATCGTGCGGGTCCTCGAGGCCCTGCAGGCGCGCGAGGGCCCGCGGCTCTCCGACGAGACCGGCATCACCAACGCGAGCGCGCCCCGGCGCCCGTCGTCGGCGCAGCTCCCGGTGGTGGAGAGCCCGGCGGTGGAGGGCCGCCCGCCGCCCCCGCTCGCGGCGCGAGGGCGGGAGGCGCAGCTGGTCCTGGCGGCGGTCGCGCTCGTGGCGCTCGGCGTGCTCGCGGCGGTGGTGGTCTGGCTGGTTCTGCGGTGACGGGCCCCGCGCCCACGCGGTAGGCTGCTCGGATGAACGAGCGCAGCGCGGAGCGGCACGCCGTCTGGGTGCCGGTTCAGGTCTCGGGAGAGAGCGGCGAGGTCACCCTCGGGGTGAGCGACGACGTGAGTGAGGGCGGCGTCCAGATCGTCAGCCCGGTCGTGCGCGAGGTCGGCTCGAAGGTCGACGTCGCGCTCCACTTCCCCGACGGCACCAAGCGCACGGTCACCGGCGAGGTGGTGCGGGTGGAGCCGAACGAGGATCCGGACGGCCTCTTCCCTCACCGCGTCGCGGTCGCGTTCGCGGAGCGCGTCGAGGGGCTCGAGTCGCTGCTGGTCGAGGTCGAGAGCCTCACCTGAAGACGAGCCGGTCCCCCGGGTCGAAGGCGGCGAGCTCGCCGGCCCCCACCTCGAGCACCTGCATCGTGCCCGGGTGACAGCGCGGGGTCTCGTCCCCCGCCGGGACCTCGCGCTCGATCGCGACGATCTCGCCGTCGGCGTCCGCGTAGAGCACGTCGATGGGGAACGTCACCCCGCCGTTGAAGATGCAGATCTCCTGCTCGACGCGGAAGTCGAAGTACATGCCCTCGCCGGGCGCGAGCGGCGGGTGACCCATCAGGCCGCGCCGCCGCTCCTCTTCGGTGAGGGCCAGCTCGGCGCAGACCTCGAGCGCGCGCTCGGCGCTCTCGACCGCGACCCACGCCTCTCCCTCGGGGCAGCCGCACGCCGCGAGCAGCAGCGCCGCGGCCCACAAACTGGACGCGCGCGGCTCGCCTCCGTAGGACGGGGAGGTGATGACCTCGTCTCGGCTCCTCATCGGATGGCTGTCCCTCTTCGCGCTCGCGTGCGGCGGAGGCGCTCACGCGGTGGAGGCCGAGGAGCCCGTCGCCGAGGTGGATCCTGGCACGCTCCCCGCGGACGCGCCGCCGACCCGGGAGGGCATGATCGCGCGCGCGGAGCTCGACGCGGTGCTCGCCGGCGGGCCGGGCCGCTTCCTCCAGCACGTCGAGACCGAGCCGCACCTCGTGGAGGGCCGCTTCGTCGGCTTCCGGCTGCGCGCGCTCCGGGCCCCGTTCTTCGCCGGGGTGGACCTGCGTGAGGGCGACACCCTGGTGAGCGTCAACGGCATGCCGATCGAGCGCCCGGAGGAGGCGCTCTCGGTGTGGAACGCCCTCGGCGTCGCGAGCGAGCTGACGGTGGAGCTGATCCGCGACGGTGAGCCGCGGCAGCTCCGCTTCGCGATCGAGGAGTGATCTGGCGCGCCCGGCCGTCGCGATCCAGAACCGCCCCATGCGCCACGTCATCGCCGTCGCCTCCGCCCTCGCCGCCCTCGCCAGCATCGGGGCCGCGCCCGCCGCCGCGCAGGTCTACGTGGTCGAGGAGAGCCAGGCCGAGGAGCAGGTCGTCGAGCGCGGCTACGTGCAGGGGCAGGGCCGGGGCATCCAGTACGGCGCCCACCTCGTCTCGCCGATCTACGTGACCGACGTGCGCCGCGGGGACATGGGCGCGACGGGGGCGGTGCCGGACGAGCGCCTCGGGGTCGGCGGCGGCTTCGGCGTGCAGGGCCGCATCGGCTGGGAGTTCCCCTCGGGCTTCACCGTCGAGCTCATCGGCGGCCTCGCCGGCAACGGCGTCGACACCTTCGGCGCCGACACCAGCCAGGCGTTCTTGCGCTTCGACATCGGCGTGGGCGCTCGGTACATGATCTTCAACGCGACCGCGTTCGTCCCGTTCGTCCAGCTGCAGGCCGGCCTCCGCTTCTTCAACTTCGAGTGGCCCGGCGTCACCGGGCGGACCAGCGCCGAGACGGACGGCGAGCTCACGGTGCCGGTCGGCGGCGCGCTCGGCGCCCAGATCGAGCTGACGCCCTTCTTCGGCCTCGAGTTCGGCTGCGCGGTCGACTACGCGATCTCGGCGAGCGACTGGTTCGCCGAGGGCTTCGTCGCCGTCACCCCCTTCGCCGGCATCACGCTCTACCTCTACGACGAGAACGAGTAGACGTCAGAACGCGCCGTCGATCGCGACGCCGGCGGGGCCGAGGCGGAGGCGGGCGCGGGCCCTGGCCGCGGCGTCGACCTCGTCTTCGTCGGGCGCGGTCAGCCAGAGCGTGAGGCCGAGCGCGCCGATCCCGGCGCCGACCGCGGTGAGCGCGATCGAGACGCCGCGCAGCACGTTCTGGGTCTGCTGGTCGTCGGCGAGCGCGACGCCCTCCGCCTGGATCTGCATGCAGCGCTCGTCGATACCCATCGTGGCGCAGCGGCCCATGAGCTCCTCGTTGATGGCCAGGATGCGCGCGTCGGTGGCGCTGATCTCGGCCTCGTTCCAGATGAGGAGCGCCAGGCCGCCGGCGAGCGCGGCGCCCCCGGCGATCGCGGTGATCGCCCCCTGGGTGCGCCGCTCCGAGGCCTCGGCGACCCGTCGCTGACGGGCGTCGAGCGTCCACGCGAGCGGCGGCACGATGACCACCGTGCTGCCGGCCGGGACGCGGAGCGTGCCGCGGTAGGGCTGACGATCGGTGACCTCGAGGGTCAGCTCGTGCGCGCCGATGGGCAGCTCGAGCGAGTCACCGAGCATCTGCTCGCCGTCCACCTGGACGAGGTAGGGCGCGTCGGGGAGCTCCAGCCGCACCCGGCCGATCTCCTCCGGCGCCGGGTCGGGCGCGCGGCGCATCTCGATCCGGAGCTCGACCTCGGCGCCCTCGTCCACCCGCACCCGGCGCTCCTCGCGCTGGTAGCCCGGCCGGGCGGCCACCACCACGTGGCTGCCCGCGCGGAGCGGGAGGGTGCTCGCGAGCGGAGTCACCCCGACCGACTCGTCGTCGACGGTGATCCGGACCTCGGGCACGCTCGTCTCGATCCGGAGGTTGCCGCGCGGGATCACCTCCTCGCGCAGGGTGAGCTCGAGCGTCTCCTCCGTCTGCCCGGCGATGGCCACCGCGCGCCGCACCGCCTCGCGCCCCGGGGCGTGCACCTCGATGGTGTGCGCGCCGGCGGAGAGCGGGATGGGCACGTTGAGCGGCGTGGTCGCCACGTCGACTCCGTCGACCGCGATGGTCGCGCCCGCGACGTCGACCCGCACCATCAGGTGCCCGATCCGCGCGCGCTGCTCTTCGAGGGCCTGCTCGGCCTCCCGCCGCCGCCGCGCCCCGATCTCGCCCTCCGCCTCGCGCAGGTAGCGCTCGTAGGCGCGCGTGGCCTCCACCGCGTGGCCGAGCGCGGCGTGCACCCGCGCGAGGTTGTAGAGGGTCTGGTGGGCCGGCGCGAGCTCGTAGGCGCGGGCGAGCTCCGCCAGCGCGGCGTCGAACCGGCCCTCCTCGTAGAACGCGAGGCCCCGATCGAAGTGGGCGGCGGCCTGCTGACGCGGATCCTCCTCCTGCGCCGACGCGGGCGCGGCGAGCAGGAGGGCGGCGAAGACGAGCGCGAGGCGTCGGGTCATCGGTAGGGGTTCGGATCGAGGCCGGCGGCGCGCGCGCGCGAGCCGGTGCGTTCGGTCGGGGTGGGAGCGGCGGGGGCCGGCGCGGGCTCGGCGACCTCCTCCGGCGGCGCGACGCCGGCGTCGTCGATCTCGGGCTCCTCCTCGGCGGTGGGCTCGGCGGCCGCCACCGGCTCGGCGCCGACCGCCGGCGCCTCGCCCGCTTCGGGCACGTCGCGGGCGGGGCGGAGCAGCTGCCACGGCACCACGATCGCGAGCACCGCGGCGGCCCCGAGCGCGGCCCAACCCCACCCGGGCATGCCTCCGTCCCGGCGCTCGTCCGCGTCGGGCGCGGGCGGCGGCGCGCTCAGCGCGTGGGTCTCGCTCGAGGCGTCGGGGTCGAGCGGGCGCTCGGGCTCGCGCGCTGGCTCCGCCCGGCCCGCGGGATCGGCGCCGTAGTCGATGGTGCTGCGTCCGCTGTCCGAGATGGTGCGCGCCCGCTTCTTCGTGTCCCCGGTGCCGAGGGGCACCAGATCTCGCCGCAGCGCCTCGGCGCTCGGGTAACGCACCGCGGGGTCGCGGTGGAAGGCGCGGTGCACGATCTCGCACCACGCGTCGTCGAGGTCGGGGCGCCGCATGCGCAGCGGCACGCACTCGCCCGCGCCGATCTTCACGAACAGCTCGCCCACGCTCTCCGCCTCGAAGGGCAGCCGCCCGGTGAGCGCCTCGTAGAGGATCACGCCCATCGCGTAGACGTCGGTGCGCGCGTCTACTTTCTTTCCGGCGGCCTGCTCGGGGCTCATGTAGTAGGGCGTGCCCACCAGCGTGCCCTCGGCGGTCAGGCGGGTCGGCGCCTCCTCGGTGCCGAGCTCGAACTTGGAGACGCCGAAGTCGAGGATCTTCACCCGCTCCGCGTCGTCGTCGCCGGGGACGAGGAAGATGTTCTCGGGCTTCACGTCGCGGTGCACGATGCCCGCCTCGTGGGCCACGGCCACGCCCTCGGCGACCTGGGCCATGATGTTCGCGAGGCGCTTGGGCGCGACCTTCCCCTCGGTCTGCATCAGGTCGTAGAGCGTCTGCCCGCGCAGCAGCTCCATCAGCACGTAGGCCGAGCCGTCCTCGAGGCGCCCCGCGTCGTAGGTCTCGACGACGTACGGGGTCTCGAGCGTGCCCGCGACCTTGGCCTCGCGGAGGAGCCGCTTCATGAAGCGCGGCCGGTCGGCGTACTTCGCGTGGACCACCTTGAGCGCGCGACGGTGGCCGGTCAGGCGGTGCTCGACCTCGTACACGACGCCCATCCCGCCGCCCCCGAGCCGGCGGATCACCTCCAGCTTGCCGAGCAGGATCTGTCCGATGAGGGGGTCCTCGCCGTTCATCTGTATCCACCGTAGCCGCGGGGCTCCAGCGCGCCCAGCTCCAGGAGGAGGACGACGCCCGCGTGCGCCCGGGCGGGCGTGGCCGCGACGCCCTCGAGCTCGGTCAGGGCGCGCGGCGCGGCGCAGGCCGTCCACAGCGCCTGCAGGCTCTCGGGGGCGCCGCAGTCCGCGGGGTCGACGGCGGTCCGCGCGAGGATGAGGTCCGGTCGCAGCTTCTCTTGCTCGAGCCCCGCCTCGACGCGGCGCAGCGCGCCGGTCTCGAAGACCTCCCACGGGTCGAGGTGCAGCGGGAAGGCGCGCTCGGGCCGGTCGACGCCCCGGTAGAGGGCCACGTGCCCGCGCTCCCAGAGGAACAGGTCGAGCAGCTTGTCGCGCACCTGCTCGCTGATGTGACGGAACACCTGCACCGCGTCGACGAGCCCGAGGGCCACGAGGGTCTCTCCGAGCCGGCCCTCGAAGCGCGGCATCGTCGCGAGCGCGATGTCGAGCTCGTGCCGGTCGAGGACTCCGCGCCCGACCAGGAACTCGCCGAGCAGCTCCTCGGGGCGGTTCGAGGTGACGAACACCGGCACGCCGCCCTCGAGGTAGACCTCCTTGCGCACCGCGCCCTGCTCGCAGAGGAGGAGGCCGTCGTCGCGGGCCCGCAGGGACTCGACGAGCACCGCGAGGAAGGACCGCCCGCTCAGCTCGTAGAGCTCGCTGGTCTCCGCCATTTGCGTGCGCCGCCGGGAGCTCGGCGTGCGTGTGGAGGCGGGGAGGTGGCGCGCCAGCTCCGGGATCGCCGCGACCGCGCGGAGCGGGCCGGTCTCTCCGCGCACGGCGTCGGTCGCGCGCACCTCGGCGGTGGTGACGGCGGCGACGAGCTGGGCGAGCGTGTACACGCCGACGACCTCTCCCTCGCGCTCCACGTGGTACACGCCGCCCGACTCGCGGAGCGCCTCCTCGGGCGGGGCGACCGGGGTCTGCGCCTCGTACGACGTGGCGTCCCTCTCGATGGTGCGCGCGAGCGAGGTGCGGTCGGTGGTCGCGCCGTCCGCGTCGAGCGCGGTGACCACGAGCTGACCGAGCTCCTCCTGCAGCGCCTTGGCGGGCGCGTCCACGAACGGCTCGAGCGACGCCCGCAGGGCGGCCGCGCTCTGCACCCGCTCCTCCGGCGTCGAGGCCAGGCCGGCGAGCACCGCCTGGCCCAGGCCCTTCGGGAGCGAGTCCACGATCGCCTCGAACGCGCTGACGTCGCCGTCGCGGATCGCGAGCAGCACGCCGATCTCGGTGCCGCCCGCGTAGAGCGGCTTGCCGAGGAGCAGCTCCGCGATCACCACCGCGGCCGAGAAGACGTCGCCGCGCTGGTCGACCTCCTGGCCGCCCACCTGCTCGGGCGGGAGGTAGCCGAGCTTGCCCTTCGCGCGGAAGCCGCCCTTCGGGCGCGGGCGCTCCGGGCCGTCGCGCGCGATGCCGAGGTCGCCGAGCTTCACGTCGCCGTGGACCGAGAGGAACACGTTCGAGGGGCTGACGTCGCGGTGCACGACGTCGAGCGGGGCGCCGGCGTCGTCGCGCACGTCGTGCACCGCCTCGAGGCCGCGGAGCAGCTCGCAGCCGATCCACACCGCGAGCGGCACCCGGAGCGGGCGGCCGAGCCGGCGCACGTACCGGGAGAGCCGGAAGAGGTCGACGCCGAAGACGTACTCGAGCACGAGGTAGGGCGCGCCGTCGTCGACGCCGTGGTCGAGCACCGCCACCACGTTGGGGTGATCGATGTGCGCGCCGAGCGCGGCCTCCCGCGCGAACATCTCCCGCTGCTCGGCGTCCTCGAGCAGCATCGGCAGCATGCGCTTGATGACGACCGCGCGATCGCCGCCCGCCTGCTGCGGCCAGAGCGCGCGGAACACCTCGGCCATGCCGCCGACCGCGATCCGGTGGGCCAGCTTGTACGGGCCGATGTCGCGGGTCGGGACGTCACCCCGCGGCAAGCGTCGCCTCGGCATCGCGCTCACCCGCTCGCGTCCGGCAGGACGCAGAAGCTCCCCACGCAGCGCCGGGGCGCGTCGCAGTCGCGGTCCTCTCGGCACTCGACCCGGCAGCTCTGGTCGGGCGCGCAGACGAAGCCGGCGGGGCAGTCGCTGTTGTAGATGCAGCCGTCGGTCTGCGGCTCGATGCAGGCGAGGGCGCCGCTCGCGTCGTCCGTGAGGCACTGGGCGCCCGGCGGGCAGTCGCGATCCTCCACGCAGGCCGTCGTGCACGTGCCGAAGTTGCACGCGAGCCCCGCGGTGCAGTCGCTGGTGAGCGCGCAGCTCCGCTCCTCCGGGAGCTGACACGCGCCGCTCTCGGCCTCGCCGATGTTGAGGCAGAGCAGGCCGGCCCCGCAGTCACGCGAGCTGACGCACTGGCGGCGGCAGAGCTCGAGCCGGCAGACGAGCGGGTCGGCGCAGTCGCTGTTGAGGACGCAGCCCCCTCCGAGGACCGGCGGGGGCCGATCGCAGGCGACGAGGAGCAGGGCGAGGAGGCAGAGCAGCCGCGCGCTCACATCCACCTCACGGCGACCGGGGTGAAGCTGCTGGTGGTGGTCCCGTCGCCGAGCTTCCCGTTCATGTTGTTGCCCCAGCACCGGTGCATGCTGCCCGAAACCCGCGCGCACGTGTGGTCCAGACCCGCGCGGACCTCGTCGACGACTCCCGCCCCCGACACGATGGTGGGCTCGAGGATCCGGAACATCACGTCGTCGCTGCCGGTCTGACCGGCGCCGTTGTCGCCCCAGCACCAGACCTCCGCGCTGGTCCTCGCGCAGGTGTGTCCGCTCCCGGCCGTCAGCTGCACCACGGAGCCGGCGATCGGGCGGGTGGCTACCGGCGTCGTCGACGCGGTCGTGCCGCCGTCACCCAGCTGGCCGAGCACGTTCGCCCCCCAGCAGCGCACGTCGCCAGCGCGACGCCGCGCGCAGGTGTGGGTCGTCCCGGCCGCGACCTCCACCACGTCGGTCAGGCCCGAGACCAGCGTGGGGGAGGACCGATCGGTGCGGGTGCCGTCGCCGAGCTGTCCGTCGGCGTTCTCGCCGAAGCACTGCACGCGGCCGTCGATCAGGAGCACGCAGGTGTGGCCGCCGAACGCGGTGACGTCGGCCGGATCGTTCGCGAGCCCGCCGGTGATCTCGACCGGCGAGGCGCGCCGCGTGGTGGAGCCGTCGCCGAGCTGGCCGGAGACGTTGCCGCCCCAGCAGAAGAGCTGCAATCCGACTTGCGCGCAGGTGTGGGTCGCGCCGGCGACGATCTGGGTCGGTGGCCCCGGCAGGCCGGTGACGCGCTGCGGGGTCTGGTGATTGGTGGTGGTGCCGAGCCCGAGCTGCCCCTCCGCGTTGTCGCCCCAGCAGAAGAGCTCGCTCGCGGTCGCCGCGCACGTGTGGTTGCCCCCGCCCGCGATGAGCCGAACCCCCGAGATCATCGCCGCCTCGGGTGTCGAGCGGCTCCCGCCGAAGCTGCCCACCCCGAGCTGACCGAAGGTGTTGTCGCCCCAGCAGCGCACGTCGCCCGGCGTCGGCGCCGCGCAGGCGTGAAAGGAGCCGACCCCGAGGAGCGGCGGGCCCACGGTGGTCATCATGCCGCCGTCGGTCATCACGCCGGAGTCGGCGGGCGGGCCTCCGTCCGGATCCACGCCGGCGTCGCCCGGGAGGCTCGCGTCCGTGCCACCGTCGACCGGGCCGCCCGGCCGCACGCAGACCGCCGGCTCCATCGCGTCCTCGCAGACGAGCCCGTCGCGGCAGTCGCGATCCTCCCGGCACTGCTCGCGGCAGCGGCCGTCGACCGCGCAGATGTAGGGCGCGGCGCAGTCGCTGTTGAGCGCACACTCCACGTCGGCGTCGTCCCGGCAGCCGCGGGTGCCGTCCGCGTCCTCGCGACAGCGCGCGCCCGGGGGGCAGTCGCGATCGGTCTCGCAGGCGTTCGTGCACCGGCCGAAGCGGCAGACCAGCGGCGTGGGGCAGTCGCTCCCGAGCGTGCACTCGCGCTCGTCTTCGATCTGGCAGGCGCCGAGCCCGCTCTCGTCATAGACGCACTCGAGCCCGACCGGGCAGTCGCGCACCGAGCGGCACTCGACGCGGCAGCGCCCGAGCCGACAGACGAGCTGGGCCGCGCACTGGCTGTTGAGCTCGCAGTCCGTGCCCGGCGTGAACACCGGCCGCTGCGCGCAGCCCAGCGCGAGCAGCAGGGACGCCGCCAGGACACCGCTCGCGTGGCGCGCGGAACGCATCGCGTTGGAGTTTGCCATCATCTCTCCCGGGGGGTGGGAGCCGTCCGGCCGGACAGTACCAGAGGCGGACGTTTCCGACTTGATCACTGTGTACGAAGACTGCACACTGAGGCCACCCGGGTATTCCCCACACCTGGAAGGAGCCCTCGTGCCGCCTCGACCTCTCACCCGCGCCGCGTCCCTCGTGGCCCTCGCGCTCGCCCTCTTCGGTTGCGCGTACGAGGTCGAGCCCGGGGCGAGCGACGACGCGTTGGTCGTCACCGACCGCTGCGAGATCCGTGGCCTCGGTCTGCTCGAGGGCGGCGAGCTGGTGGTGGGACGCATCCGCGGGGACGAGATCGGGGCGAGCGGGCGCTGGGTGCACCTGTCGCGCACCGACGGCTTCGTGCTCGCCACCCCCGACTGGATCTTCTGCCGCATCAACGGCGCGGTCGTCGGGGACTTCGCCGGCGACGCGACCCTCGACGGAGTCTCCGGCTACACCTACCGGGTCAACGTCCAGGACCGCCGGGAGCCCGGCGATCCCCCCATCGTGACCCCCGGCGCGCCCGAGGTGCGCACCGTCGTCGCGAGCCGCGACTACCGGCCCACGCGCTGGAGCGACGGCGAGATGCCGATCGACGGCCGGGTCCGGGTCACGCTCCCGAGCGAGCTGCCGGTGAGCGAGGGCAACGCGGGCAACGGCAACGCCTGGATCACCTACCAGCGCGCCGACACCTACGAGCTGGTCACCTGCCGCTACCGCGGAGGCGCGCCCCGGCTCTGGCCGCGCACCCCCGCCGAGGAGGCCGCCGGGCTGAGCTACCGGTTCGAGCGCTGCTACCAGTCCGGCTGGGGCGACGACGACGACGAGGACGACGAGGTGGACGAGAGCGCGCCGATGCCGGGGCTCGCGCCGGGGTCGGTCGAGGAGGTCCGCTGGCTGCGCGTGCACGTGCAGAACGGCTCCCACTGGCACCCGAGCCGCGCCGCCGCTCGCACCGAGGTCAGCGTGCCCTTCGACGTGACCCCGCTCACCACGATCGCGGCCCCCTACGACTGGTACCGGATCTCGGTCTGGGACGCCTCCGGCGCCCGCGTCCTGCTCAACGAGGGCCCGGTCACCGTCGGCGACATCCGGGTCACGCAGCTGGATTGAGCCTTCGGCCAGGGGGGGCTCGCGCCCACCGGTGACTCAACCGGGGCTGAGGTCGAGCAGGCGCACGCCGAGCTCGCCTTCGACCTCGACCAGCTCGCCCTGGCCGATCACACGGTCGCCGGCGCGCAGCTGCACCGGCTCACCGAGCGGGCGCCCGGTCCTCAGCACCGCGCCGGGCGCGAGGCTGGCCAGCTCTCCCAGCGGGACGCTCAGCCGGGCGAGCTCCACGGTCAGCTGGACGGGGGTGTCGCCCATCGCCTCGAGGGGGGACGCGTCGTCGCTCATCAGCTCCTCCAGTCGCGCCGTGATCGGCGAGTCTCGATCGGCGCGCCGGGCCACGCGCGCCTCTCCATCTTCGATGACGCAGGCGACGCCCCAGCGCGCCCCGCTCGCGCTCAACCGCGCGTGCCCCCGGAGCCCGTCGGGATCGCGCGCGACCCCGATGCGATCGGGCACGAGCACGTCCCCGGGGCGCAGGGCGTGGAGCTCGCGCGCGGTGAGGGTCGCGTCGCCCGCGTCGAGCACCAGCTCCACCGGGAGCTCCGTCGCCCAGTGGGGCAGCGCGCGGGGGCGGGGCGGCGCGGCGTCCGGCGGCAACCAGAGCGCGGCCTCTCCGCGGAGCGGGCCGATCGCGATCTCCGCCGGCCAACGGATCGGATCGACCAGCAGGGCGTGGAGCGCGGCCGGGTGCGCGAAGGCGTCGGCGACCTGCCAGGGGCTGCCCGCGAGCCAGCGGCCGAAGGCGTAGCTCAGCACCCCGCGCTCGAGCTCGCCGAGCGGGCCGGCCGCGATGTCCGCCGCCGCCACGCTGCCGCCGAGGGTGAGCTCGACGATCGCCGCGGCCAGGGTCGGGTCCAGCGTCAGCCCGATCTCGGCCTCGCCCGTCCAGACGAGGGTGGGGCGCGCGGCGTCGAGGGGAGGCAGCGGCCTCTGGCGCTCGGGGGCTCGCGGCTGCACCGAGACGGGGTGGCCGAGCAGCTCGCGGGCCCGCTCGCGGCCGGCCGACAGCGCACCCCAGGGCGCCGCCCGGGCCCAGCGCCCGAGCCGCTCGACGTCTCCCCGGGTCAGGCTCGGGAGCCGGTCGAAGGGGTAGGGCCGCGCGCTCATCGCCAGCCGATTACCGGTTGTGGCGCCCGTCGTCCAGCGTTCGTGCTGGGCATATCAGATCGGAGTGTTATTCTCGCGCGCGTGGCGGACCCGTACCTCGGTCGCGACATCGCCGGACAGTTTCGGGTGATCGAGAAGATCGGCTCCGGAGGGATGGGTGCGGTCTACAAGGCCGAGCAGCCCGAGATGCGACGCTTCGTCGCCATCAAGATCCTCCACTCCCGGTACCTGTCGCGAAAAGACCTGGTCACGCGCTTCAAGCGCGAGGCGCGCGCGATGAGCCACCTCTCGCACCCGAACACCGCGCGGGTGTTCCTCTACGGGCAGCTCGAGGATGGCGCCTGCTACTTCGTGATGGAGTACCTCGAGGGCCGGAACCTGGCGCAGACGGTCCGGCGCGAGGGCCCGATGGAGCCCAACCGGGCCATCAACGTGATGATCCAGGCGTGCGGCGCCCTCGAGGAGGCGCATCGCAGCGGCATCGTGCATCGCGACCTCAAGCCCGAGAACATCTTCTTGACGGCGCAGGGCGGCATCGAGGACTTCCCCAAGCTCCTCGACTTCGGGCTCGCGAAGATCAGCGAGCGCCAGATGCGCCCCGGATCGCTGATCCTCACCCAGGAGGGCATGGTCTTCGGCACGCCGGAGTTCATGAGCCCGGAGCAGGCCCGCGGGGAGACCCTCGACGGCCGCAGCGACATCTACTCGCTGGGCATCATCCTCTACGAGCTCCTGACCGGGAAGCTGCCCTTCGAGGCCGGGCAGCCGATGGAGTACATCCAGAAGCACATCAAGGAGCCGCCGATCCCGCTCGCGGAGCGCATGCCCGATCGGGAGTTCCCGCGGGGGCTCGAGGAAGTGCTGATGAAGACGCTCGCCAAAGACCCGGCCCACCGGTTCCAGAGCGCGAGCGAGATGGCCAACGCGCTCAAGATGGTCGCGCGTGGCCGGGTCATGACCGGCGCGATGCGCGCGCTGCCCTCCGACCCGTCGCCCGAGCCGGTCCAGCCGGCGCCGCAGCCGACCCCGGCGCACGCCGGCAACACCGGACCGACCCCGCAGCTCTCCGCGCCCCCGCAGCCGTCGAAGACGCCCTGGATCATCCTCGGGCTCGGCGCTTTACTGGCGCTCATCGGCACCGGCGCCCTGGTCCTCGCGCTCCTGATGCGCTGAGCTCGGGCGCGCCGGGCTTGTCTGCCGGGCCCACCGAACCTACCCCCCGAGCCGCGGCCCCGTCGGGTTGACGGCCCGCACGCCCCGCTGCTAACTACCCGCGCCCTCCGGCCCCCCGAGCCTCATCGATGAACGCCGTATCCACCCGCGCAGAGCCCGGCACGCCGACCCGCGGGATCGCCGTCCGCGATCTCGTCGCGCTCACCAAGCCGCGCATCACGCTCATGGTGATCCTCACGGCCGCCGGCGGCCTCTACCTGGCCCCGCGCGAGGTGGCGCCGCTGACCGTGCTCCTCACCCTGCTCGCCACCGCGATGGTGGTCGGGGCGGCCAACACGCTGAACTGCTGGCTCGAGCGGGACGTCGACAAGCACATGGCCCGCACCAAGCGGCGCCCGCTGCCCGCCGGCCGCATGGAGGCGAAGCACGCGCTCTGGCTCGGCCTCGCGCTCGGCGCGATCTCGGTGCCGGTCCTGACCTTCGTGGCGAACCCGCTCACCGGGCTGCTCGCCGCCATCGCGCTCGTCTCCTACGTCTGGGTCTACACCCCGATGAAGCAGCGCAGCCCGGCGGCGCTGATCGTCGGCGCGGTGCCCGGCGCGCTGCCGCCCCTGATGGGCTGGACCGCCGCCACCGGGGAGCTCGGCGCGCCCGGCCTCGTGCTCTTCGGCATCATGTTCCTCTGGCAGATGCCGCACTTCATCGCGATCAGCATCTTCCGGCAGCGCGAGTACTCCAAGGCGGGCATCAAGGTGCTCCCGGCGGTCCGCGGCAACGCCGTGGCGAAGCGCCACGCGGCCCTCTGGGCGGCGGCGCTCCTCCCGGTCAGCCTCCTGCTCGTGCCGCTCGGCATCGCCGGCGGGGTCTACCTCGCGGCCGCCGCCGTCCTCGGCGCCGCCTTCTTCGGCTGGTCGCTCTGGGGCCTGCGCGCCGAGGCCGGCAACCGCTGGGCCCGCCAGCTCTTCCTCGGATCGCTGGTCTACCTGCCGCTGCTCTTCGCGGCGCTCGCCTTCGACCTCGCGTGATGCGGGCGCTCGTCCTCGCCGGCGCGCTCGTGGCCCTCGGCTGCGGCGGCGACGAGGAGCCGGTCGGCGAGCTCATGCCGATCGCCCCGTTCACGCTCACCGACCAGTCCGGCGACGCCTTCGGCACCTCGCAGCTGCGCGGCAAGGTGTGGATCGGCGATCTGATCTTCACGAGCTGCCCGGACATCTGCCCGGTGATGAGCTCGCAGATGGCGAACCTCCACCGGCGCCTCGAGCACCCCGACGTCCGCTTCGTATCGATCACGGTGGACCCCGAGGTCGACACGCCGGAGGTGCTCCGCGAGTACGCCGCCCGCTACGGCGCCGACTCCGAGCGCTGGCGTTTCTTGACCGGGTCTCCCGACGCCGTGCGCGGGGTGATCGCGAGCAGCTTCCACCTCCCGGTCGAGGCCCGGCAGGACCGCGACGACGGCCGCTACGACATCCTCCACAGCGGCCAGTTCCTGCTCGTCGATCAGCGCGGCGTGCTCCGCGGCCTCTACGAGACCGACCGCGAGGGCCTCGCGCTCCTCGAGCGCCACGCGCGCCAGCTGGCGGAAGAGTGACACGCGCGCTCCTGGTCGCCGCGCTGCTCCTCGGCTGCGGCTCGGGCAAGCGCTCGTTCGAGGCGCCGGTGGAGCTGCACGGCGAGCTCGTGCAGCCCGAGGTGCTGAACCGCGGCGAGCTGGTCTACATGCAGTACTGCCGCGGCTGCCACGGTCAGCGCGGCCGAGGCGACGGCCCCTACGCCCGCAGCCTCCAGCCGCCCCCTTGGGATCTCACCACCGGCGAGTACCGCCACATCGGGGCGCCCCCTTCGGACGACGAGCTGCGGCGCGTGATCACGGAGGGCATCGAAGGCACCGGCATGAGAGCCCAGCGAGTCCGCGGCGCCGAGCTCGAGGCCGTCATGGCCTACACCCGCTGGCTCGCCTCCGATCCGGAGAGGTGAGCTCCGCGCCTCGCCGTCGACTCCGGCCCGCTCGGCCCATGGCAGCCGGTCGGCAGAAAAAGGGAGAGGGGAGGGGGGAGGCGAGGAGCGTGTGCCGACAGAAGTCGGCACGAACGCCAGCCTAGCCGCAGGTCGCGCCCTACCGGGGCGAGGGCGTCGCGACTGCTGTCGCGACTTCCTCCTCGCCTCCCGCCTCCCTTCTCCCCTGTCTTCGTCGTCCCGACGAACGGCCGCCGCCACTCACGAGAAGCGACGAGGGCGGAGGAGCTCAGCGAGTGCAGTAGCTGCGGGGGGCGCGCTGGACCTCGCGGAGCTTCTGGCGCGCTTCGCGGATCAGCTCGCTGCGTGGGTGGGTCCGGATCAACGCCTCGAGCGCGGAGCGCGCGTCGGTGCAGGCGTGGAGATCGTAGAACGCCTGCCCCATCGCGAGCAGCGCGTCGTCGGCCACGTCGCCTCGGGGGTGGTCGGCGATCACCGCGCGGAGCTCGCCGAGGGCGGTCGCCGGCCGGCCCTCGCGGAGGTAGCTCATGCCGATCTGGTACTGCGCGTCGTCGATGCGCTCGTCGGAGGCGTGACGCTGCGCGAAGAGGCGGTAGAGCGTGCGCGCCCGGGAGTGCTGGTTCTGCTCGGACGCCTGCTGCGCGGCCGCCCAGTGCTCGTCGGCGCCCGCCGGGATCTCGGACTCGTCGACCGACTGATCGAGGCCGACGTGACGGGCGAGCTTCTTGAGCTGCCGCTCGTTCTCCTGCTGCTGCTCGCTCAGCTGCGCCTGCTGGCGCTGGACCTCGTTGCGCAGCTCCGCGAGCTGGCCCTCGAGCGCCATCACCTGCTGCTGGAGCTGCTCGACCTGGGCGCCGGTGTCGGCGCTCGCGCGGGTCACCACCTTGGTGGCGCGATCGAGCACGTCCTCGAGCTCGGTGACCTTGGTCTGCGCGTTCTCGATCTCCGAGCGGAGATCCTCGCGCTGCTGGGTCTGCCCCTGCTCGAGCTCCCGGACGCGGCGGCGGAGCGCGTCGCCGTCGGAGGCGCTCATGCACGCGGAGACGAACGCGCCACCGAGGGTCAGCGCGAGGGCGACCTTCGGTGGCGCGAGGCGACGGATGGGGTGTTCCACGAGCGTGTCCTACCCCGAACGTCGGGTGAGGAAAAGGTCAGCGCTCCTCGATCGCGACGCGGCGATCGCGGGACCAGCTCGCCTCGTCGGTGCCGCGGGCCATCTCCTCGCCCATGGAGCGCGAGGTCATGCGGCCGCGGTCGACGCCGAGGCGACCCAGGTAGCCCTGGACCGACTGCGCGCGTCGCTCGCCGAGGGCGAGGTTGTACTCCTCGGTGCCGCGGGGATCGCAGTGCCCGGTGAGGGTCACGCTCGGGATGTCCCGCTCGTTGATGCAGCTGGCGTTCGACTCCAGCGCGCTACGCGCGGAGCCGTCGAGCTCGCTCGAGTCGTACGCGAAGTAGATGCTCTGCAGCGAGCAGGGGGGCGCCTCCATGTCGGTGGTCGGACCCTGAGTCACCTGGCTCATCACGCAGCTGTTGTTCTGACACTCCTGCCCGTCGGGGCAGTCCGCGTCGCTCGAGCAGTAGCCGGGGATGTCCTCGCACCGGCCGCCGTTGCACTGCTGGCCGGGCGGGCAGTCGTTGCCGTCCGGGCGGCACTGCTGGCAGCGGCCGTTCACGCAGAACTCGCCCTCGTGGCACTGCTCGTCGTTGTCACAGTTCGGGTATTCGGGGCCCCCGCAGGCCGCGCTCAGCGCGAGCGCGAGCGCCGCAACGATCGGGCCCGCGTGAATCTTGCTCGTCCGTAGCGTCATCCTGACGTCCTCCGTGCCGATGACCCCACCACCGCGTCTCGTCGACCTGCTGGCGCCCCACGAACGTGCGCTCGCCGGTGCGGCCGACCTCGCTCCGTCATCGGTGGTCCCCTGCTACCCGCTGCGCATCCGGATGTCAACGCGACCTTGCAGCCCCCGAGGGGGTGCGGCAGGCTGACCCGAGCGACGCCCGATGCGGCCCGATCTCTCGGCGTGGGCCGACCGCGGCTTCGCCTCTTGGAGCGCGGCATGGCTTGGTCTCGTCCCGTGAAGCAGGCTCTCTTGGCCCTGGCGCTCGCCGCCGGCGGGTGCGACGGGGGCCCGGGCCCGATCGACGCCGGGGCCGGCGACGACACCGGCGTCGCGGTCGTCCGCTGCGGGCCCCGCGACGACGAGGACGGCGACACGATCTCCACCGCCGACGAGACCACCGCCGATCGCGACGGCGACGGGGTGGGCAACCACGCCGACACCGACTCCGACGGCGACGGCTTCCCCGACATCGACGAGGCCGGCGATCGCAGCTGCAACACCCCGCCGATCGACACCGACGGCGACGGCGAGCCCGACTTCCTCGATCTCGACGCCAACGGCGACGGAGTGAACGACGCCGACCAGCTCGGCGATCTCGACGGGGACGGCACCCCCGACTACCTCGACACCGACGTCGACGGGGACGGGCTCGACAACCGCACCGAGTGGGGCGACGGCGACACCCCGGTGGACACCGACGGGGACGGAACCCCGGACGTGCTCGATCTCGACAGCGACGGCGACACGATCGCGGACCGGGACGAGGGGGCGCTCGACGTCGACATGGACGGCGTCCCCAACTACCTGGACCTCGACTCGGACGACGACGGCGCGAGCGACGCGCGCGAGGCGGGCGACGGCCTGCTCGAGACGCCGCCGGCGGTCTGCCCGGTGGAGATCAACCCCGCCACCGGGCGGCCCGAGCCCGACGGACGCGCGGACTTCGCCGACACCGACAGCGACAACGACGGGCTCGGGGACGGCGAGGAGATCGCCCTCGGCACCGATCCCTGCGACCTCGACAGCGACGACGACGGCATCGACGACCTCGCCGAGGGCGCCTACGAGCGCTTCAACTGCCCCGACGGGACGAGCGGGACCGACTGCGGGTGCGCGACCCAGGCCAGCTGCGGCATCCCGCGCGAGCACTTCTACGTGGTCCTGCCGTTCAACGGCCCGCCGGTCGAGCGCGATCTCGAGTTCGGCACCGACATCCGGGTGGCCGACGTCTTCTTCGTCACCGACATCACCGGCTCGATGAGCGGCACGCTCGATCGCGTGCAGGCGACGGTGGCCACGCCCGGCACCGGGCTGATCGATCGCATCAGCGCCACGATCCCCGACGCGTGGTTCGGGGGCGGCTACTTCCAGGACTTCCCCTTCGGCAGCTACGGCAGCGGCACCGACGAGGCCTTCGGGCTCGCGATCCGCATGACGCCGCCCGCGCGGGCGGCGGACGTGGCGGCGGCCTTCAACGCGCTCAGCGTCAGCGGCGGCGCGGACGGGCCCGAGTCCCACACCGAGGCGCTCTGGCAGATCATGACCGGAGCCGGCGGCACCTGGATGGGCATGAGCGGCTTCGGCGGCGGCGGCGACACCTACATGATGCACCGCTTCATCGGGGACTGCCTCGACTCCGGGTGGGGCGCGCCCTGCTTCCGGGACGCGGCGCTGCCGATCGTCGTGCTCTTCACCGACATCTGCGCCCACGAGGGGCCGCCGGGCGAGGACGCCTCGTGCGACCCGTACACCGGGATCAGCCCCTCGCCGTCCGTCTGGCTCGACGCGGTCGCCGAGATGAACCGGCGCGGCGCCAAGTTCGTCGGCATCAACGCGCGCTCGTTCGGCGCCTCCTGCGCGGCGACGGTCGGCCCCGACGGGAGCTCGCCCTGCTACTTCCTGCGCCGCACCGCCGAGGAGACCGGCTCGGTCGACCTCGACGGAAACGCGCTCGTCTACGATCTGCCCGACGGCGGCGGCAGCGCCTCGGCGTTCGCGGACACGGTGGTCGGCGCGATCGAGACGGTCGCCACCCGGGTGCCGCTCGACATCGACACCGCGGTGCGGGACGACCCCTCGGACGCGGAGATGGTCGACGCGGCCCGCTTCGTGAAGCGCAGGCAGCCGGCTTGCCGCGCGACGCCGCCCGCCGAGACCTGCTGGGTGGCGCCCCCCGAGGTGACGCACGAAGACGCGGTCGCCTTCGTCGACGAGTCGACCTTCTTCGGCGTGATCCCCGGCACCCGGGTCAGCTTCCGGATCACGTTCCAGAACGACTTCTACCGTGGTGGCACCACCGCGCAGGTCTTCATCGCGTTCATCGACGTGCGCACGGGGACCGCGGTGCTGGACACCCGTCAGGTGATCGTCGTCGTCCCGGCGAACCCGCGTGGTCCGATCGAGTGACATCACGTGGGGCAGACCTCGACAGTCTGACCGCGTTCTGGTTAATTGCTCCGGTGGCCGTCCAACGGAGGTGTCCCATGAGCTGCAACTGGTCGTCGAAGGCGGTCGCGATTCTCTTCCTCGGGCTCGCGCTCGCGTGCACGCCAGGGCAGAGCGGCCCTCCAGGCGGTGGAGATCCCGACTCCGGGGTCGGCGGCGGCGCGGACGGCGCCACGTCCGGGTGCACCGACTCCACCGACAGTGACGGCGACGGGATCGCCGATCAGCGCGAGGGGGAGGGCGACGCCGACGGAGACGGCACGCCGAATTACCTCGACGACGACTCCGACGGTGACGGCATCCCCGACTCCGTGGAGGCCGGCGAGGGCGCCGGTCCCTGCGCGCCGATCGACAGCGACGGGGACGGCACGCCCGACTTCATCGACCGCGACTCCGACAACGACGGCGTGAGCGACGCCGACGAGGCGGCCCGCGGCACCGACCCGCGCAACATCGACAGCGACGGCGACGGCATCACGGATCTCGGCGAGGAGGCGGCCGGCACCGACCCGACCGACCCGTCGAGCACCATCCCCGAGGGCGACTTCTTCGTGGTGCTGCCCTACAACGGCGCCCGCGAGATGCGGCCGCTCCGCTTCGGCACGAACATCAACCAGGCGGACGTCTACTTCCTCGTCGACATGACCGGGTCGATGCGCGGGGAGCGCACCAACCTGATCAACGGCCTGCTCGACGTGGTCATCCCCGGCGTCCAGGCGGCGATCCCGAACGTCGAGTTCGGGGCCGGTGGTCTCGACGACTATCCCTACGGCGGATACGGCTCGTCGCGCGATCTCCCCTACTACAACCTCCGCGACATCGGCCCGTTCGACCAGGACGTCGGCAGCTGGTCGCTCTCCGCCGGTCCGACGACCTGCCCGAGCGGCGGCTCGAACGACGTCGGCATGATCACTGGCTCGCCCAACGGCCGGCCCGACATCCTCGAGGCGGTCGAGGGCCTGCCCTGCCACAGCGGCTCGGACGGCGAGGAGAGCTACGTCCCCGGCATGTACGCGACGGCGACCGGCATGGGCCTCGACTGGCCCAGCGGCAGCGTCCCGGCGCGCGGCGCCTGCCCGACCATCCCCGACGAGATGGGGATGCGCCGCGGCTACCCCTGCTTCCGCCCCGGCTCGCTGCCGATCATCCTGCTCTTCGGCGACTACGCCTTCCACAACGACCCGAGCGGCGCGGCCTCTTACAGCTTCGGCGGCCCGAGCTACGCGGACACGGTCGCCGCGCTCACCGGAATCGGCGCTCGCGTCATCGGCATCTTCAGCGGCTCGACCGGCCGCGACGACTACGAGGCGGTCGCCCGCGACACCGGCGCGGTCCGCGCCGACGGCACCCCGCTGGTCTTCGACATCGACAGCAGCGGCAGCGGCCTCGACTCGACGGTGGTGGACGCGGTCCGCGACCTGGTCGGCGGCACCCCGCAGGACGTGAACACCCTCCGTGAGAACGTCACGATGCCGCCGAACCCCGACGGCTTCGACGCGACGCTCTTCATCAAGAGCATCGTCCCGTTCGAGGGCTACAACGGCGGCATCAGCGGCCCGATGCCCGGCGTGACCTACGAGTCGAAGGACGAGACGACCTTCTACCAGGTCATCCCCGGCACCCAGGTCGAGTTCACCGTCGACTTCTGGAACGACGTCCGCCCGCCCGCCGAGACCGCCCAGGTCTTCCGCGCCCGCATCATCGTGATGGGCAACGGCGTGGCCCGCCTCGACGAGCGCATGGTCTACATCGTGGTCCCGCCCGAGGGCGACGTGATTCTGATTTAGTTGGAGGGTTTGGGGCAAACCCTCCCCCCATTGGGCAAAGCCCAATGGGGCCCCCCTCCCGACTCCGTCGGCGCCTCGCGCGCTTCGCGCGCTGGCGCCGCGACCCGGGCGACGGGGCGCCGGGGGCCCTGCGGCTCGCGCCGCGCTCCGCGCGGCTGGCCGCCTTTGCGGGATGGCTTCGGCGCCTCGCGCTTCGCGCGCTGGCGCCGCGACCCCGGCGACGGGGCGCCGGGGGCCCTGCGGCTCGCGCCTCGCGCGCTTCGCGCGTGTGGATTCGGACGCGGAGTCGGATCCGGTCTCGGCCTCGGCCTCGGTGTCGGACTCGGGCGCGGACTCGGATTCGGTCTCGGTGTCGGACTCGGCCTCGGTGTCGGTCTTCGTGTCGGCCTCGGACGCCGAGATCCAGGGCGCTCGAACCCAGCGAGGACGTTTGGGAAGACCGTCCCTGCCCCTCGAAGGGAGCGAGGCGCCAACACGCCTGCCTCTCATACGGATGCGAGTCCGGCAGCGGCAGCGGCAGCGAGGCCGGCAGCGGCAGCGAGGCCGGCAGCGGCAGCGGCAGCGAGTCCGGCAGCGGAGGGGGCAGCGAGTCCGGCAGCGGCAGCGAGTCTGGCAGCGGAGGGGGCCAGCGAGTCCGGCATCGGCGGCGGCAGCGAGGCCGGCGGCCGGCTCGGCGCTGACTCACCGGCGAGCGCCAGCTATTCCTCCTCGCCTCCCCCCTCCCACCTCCCCTGGTCTGCGTCGACACCGAGGGTGCCGGACTCGGACTCGGTGTCGGACTCGGAGCCGGCCGCCGAATGGGCGCAGGCGGCAGCGGCGGCGAGAACGGAGGCGGGGGCGGGCTGGATGCGTCGATGACGAGAGGGCCGGATTCGGACGGGCACGGGCACGGGCAGGGGCACGGGCACGGGGCCTCACGCCCCCGCTTTGCGGGGGGCTGTGAGGCGGAGCGTTCGGTGCTATGAGGTCGGCTGTGCGGATCCTGGTCGCCGTCGACTTCAGCGCCGCGTCACGGTTGGCGTGTCGCTGGGCGATCGAGCACTTGAACCGGCTCGAGGTGACCGAGGTCTTCTTCCATCACGTGGTGGAGGACGACGCGCTCCCCGCTCTCGAGCAGGCGGTGACGAAGGTGCGAGCCTTCGTCGACGACGCCTACGCCGACGAAGACGTGCCCGCCTCGGTGGGCCTCCGGTTCGCGGTCTCGCAGGGCAAGCCGGCAGAGAGCATCCTCGCCGCGGCGCAGAGCCAGCGCTGCGACACCATCGTGATGGGCACGCACGGCCGACGTGGGCTCGACCGGCTGCTGCTCGGCAGCGTCGCCCAGAGCGTCGTCCGCGACGCGCCCTGCACGGTGATCGTCGTGAAGCCGGGATCCGCCTGACCTTTCCTCTCAACTCAGGAGCACAACCCCCATGACCTTCGAGCTCTCCCGCCGCGTCCAGGCGATGAAGCCCTCGGCGACCCTCGCCATGACCCAGAAGGCCAACGAGCTGAAAGCGCAGGGCGTCGACGTCATCGCCTTCGGCGTCGGTGAGCCCGACTTCTCCACGCCGCCCGCCATCTGCGAGGCCGCCAAGGCCGCCATCGACGGCGGCGCCACCCACTACACCCGGGTGCGGGGGGTCGATCCCCTCCTGAACGCCATCGCCGACGACTGCGAGCGCCGCCGCGGCGTCAAGCCGAGCACCGAGGAGATCGTCGCCTCGGTGGGGGCCAAGCACACCCTCTTCAACCTCGCCCTCGCGCTCTTCGACGAGGGCGACGAGATCCTCGTGCCCGCGCCGCACTGGGTCAGCTACCCCGCGCAGTGCCGCTTCGTCGGCGCGACGCCCAAGGTGCTCGAGACCCGCGAGGAGGACGGCTTCCGGCTCACGCCCGAGGCCCTCGAGGCGGCCGTCACCGACAAGACCAAGGCGCTCATCCTCTGCTCGCCGTCGAACCCGACCGGCTCGGCCTACACCGGGGCGCAGCTCCGGGCGCTCGCCGACGTCGCCAAGGCGAAGGGTGACTACTGGATCATCGTCGACGAGATCTACGCCGAGCTCGTCTACGACGGCTTCCAGCAGGAGTCGCTCCTGACCCTCGCGCCCGAGCTCCGGGACCGCATCATCGTGGTCGACGGCGTCTCCAAGACCTACGCGATGACCGGCTGGCGCATCGGCTGGGCCATCGCGCCGGCGCACGTGGCCAAGGCGGTCGAGAAGATCCAGGGCCAGTCCACCACCAACCCGGCCGCCGTCTCGCAGCACGCCGCCGCCGCCGCCCTCAACGGCGACAAGGCGCCCATCGAGGAGATGCGGGCCGCCTTCGCGAAGCGCCGCGCCGCCATCGTGGACGGGCTCAACGCCATCGACGGGATCACCTGCCGGCAGCCCGAGGGCGCCTTCTACGCGTTCCCCAACGTCAGCGCGCTCATCGGCAAGAAGCACGCGGGCGGCGCGCTCGAGGACGACGTCGCGCTCTCGATGTGGCTGCTCGAGGCGGCCCGGGTCGCGGTCGTCCCCGGCACCGCGTTCGGCGCCCCCGGCTACATCCGACTGAGCTACGCCACCTCGATGGAGCTCATCGAGGAGGGCCTCAAGCGGATCGCCGACGCCGTCGCGACCCTCTCCTGAGCACGAGCCCCAGCCCGATCAGCGGGACGAGCGCCCAGCCCGGGAGCTCGCTCGTCCCGCCGGTCCGGCAGCCGCAGCCGCCGTCGGTCGGTCCGAAGGGTCCGCCCGCGTCGGCGCCGACCCCGGCGTCCGCGTAGCCCGCGTCGCTCTCGGCGCTGGCCTCGCCGAGCCCGTCCAGGCGCACCGTCACGAGCGACGCGTCGGGGTCGTTGGTGTCGAGCAGGAGCACGGCGGCGCGCGCCCCCGCGGACTCGGGCGAGAAGGAGACCGCGAGCCGCTGGCTCGAGCGCGGCGGGATGGTCAGCGGCGCCAGGCTCCAGTCGAAGGGGCCCGCCGCGGGCGCGCGGGGGGCCACGGTCAGGGGCGCCTCGCCGAGGTTCTCTACCGTGAGCAGGCGCTCGGCGCGGCCACCCGCCGGCACCGGGCCGAAGCTCAGCACGCTCGGCGCCACCCGCACGTCCGGGAGCGGCACGTGGACCTCGGCCGGCTCGAACGTCGTCTCCGACTCGAGGTCGGCGATCGGGACCGGCACGTCGGCCAGCGTCAGGTCGAAGCGGCGGCCGGCGATCTCGATGAAGAGCCCGGGCAGCAGCCGGATGACGCCCTGGTAACCGAGGATGCCGATGGGCAGGACGGTGGTGTCTTTCGCCGCACCGAAGCCGGCCGCGCCCATGTCCGGCCGCACCACGGTGGGCGCGCCCTCCATGAAGATCGGCGCGATGGCGTCGCCGATCTCGATGCGCTCGGTGCGGTAGGTGCCCTCGAGCTCCGCGACCGCCTCGAGCACGAAGCCGCCGCCGATCCCCGGGATGGGGATGATCGAGTCGGTGAGGTCCACCTCGAAGACCCGGATCATGTCGGTGTCGTCCCACGCGGCCACCGGCCGGGGATCGGCGCCCGGCAGCACGAAGGGATCGAACTCGAGGGTGTCGGCGAGCCTGAGGTCGCGCGGCACGCCGCCGGGGAGGGGGATGTCGCCCTCCCAGGTGTAGCGGACCCCGGCCACGGTCACGTCGAAGCGGATGCGCGCGATGATCTCGAAGCCGTAGTTCAGCGCGAGCCGTCCGGTCCCGGGGCGACCCGGGACGCGCATCTCGAGCCCGGGCGGCCAGCTGGTGACGACCGTGCCGCCGAGGTCGACCTCGGTGGAGCCGCCGAGGTCGAGGGCGAAGCGCACCTGCAGCGGTGAGCCCGCCGGCACCCAGCCGGTGTCGAAGCTGACGTCGTCGAAGAGCGCGTCGCGGTGGTTGAAGTCGACGTCCACCCGATGGCAGCCGACGCTCCCCGCCGGACAGGCGCCGGGCTCCGGATCGATGTCCTGCGCTCGCGCGGTCGCAGAGGCGAGCAGGAGCGACAGCAGGACGGTGAGCCGCTTCGTCATCGACGAACAGAGTTCCAAAGCTGGCTCTCGCCGGCAACGTCGTTCTCCATGATCGCGCGCTTTCTTCGAGCGGTCTGCGCGCCTCGTGCAGAATCCTTTCCCCTTCTTGCTCCGAAAGTGCTCCATCGCGAACGTGCTGTGCTATTCGCATCGACGGAGGCGAGCGTGAGAGGGGGGTACGAACGCAGCATCGTGATCATCGCGTCGCTGCTCGTCGCGTGCTCCGAGGATCCGCGCCCCACCCCGAGCGCGCCGCCGGTCGAGCCGGTGGAGGCGGCGGCCGACGGATACCGCGTCGTCGAGCTCGGCGACGCCGGATCGATCTCGGGTCAGCTGCGCTGGACCGGCGAGCTCCCGGCGATTCCGTCGTTCGACGCGCGCACCGATCGCGACGAGTGCGGCGCCTCGCATCCCTCGCGCGCGCTGCGCGTCTCGGGGCGCGGCGGCGTCGCCGACGCGGTGATCGAGATCGTCAGCCCGAGCGCCGGCGGCCCGCTCGAGCGCCCCGCGCAGCCGGTCACCGTCTCTCGCGAAGGCTGTCGCTTCGAGCCACACGTCGCGGTGGTCGGCGTCGGGTGGCCCATCGAGTTCACGAGCGCCGACGACGTCGTGCACAACGTCAGCGGGACCCTGGACGGACGCCGCGTCCTCGACCTCGGCCTGCCGCGGGCCGGGGCGTCGGCGCGTGGGCGGGTGCGCGAGCCCGGCCTCGTCCGGCTGGTCTGCGACGCGGGGCACGGGTGGGAGCACGCCTGGCTCCGCGTGCTCGACCACCCCTACGCGGTGGTCTCGGACGAGGACGGGCGCTTCCGGATCTCGAACGTGCCTCCGGGGCAGTACGCGCTCCGCGTGTGGCACGAGGGCTGGCTCGTCACCGGCACCCGCGCCGGGCGGCCCACCTACTCGAACCCGGTGATCCTCCACCGCACGGTGAGCGTCTCGCCCCGCCAGGAGACCACCGTCGACTTCGAGCTGAGCCAGCAGTCCGCCGAGATCGCGGGCGGCTGAGCTTCTTGGAGGGTTTGGTGCAAACCCTCCCCCCATTGGGCAAAGCGCCAATGGGGCCCCCCTCCCGACTCCGCCGGCGCGTCGCGCTTCGCGCTCGCG